>Ga0172373_10008068_pt1 | contig 13446 bp, 11 predicted proteins | sample Lak10m_2_FD_114546 | JGI IMG/M metagenome (GOLD analysis project Ga0172373, IMG submission 114546) | Freshwater microbial communities from Kabuno Bay, South-Kivu, Congo - kab_092012_10m | ecosystem: Environmental > Aquatic > Freshwater > Lake | place: Democratic Republic of the Congo... | reverse complement strand
ATTCTCAAGAAGAGAATATTAAGATGCAATTAGAAAGTAATTTAGCTTTAAAATCAATGGTGGTTAATACCCCATTATTTGACATTCCGAAACGATTGTGGGAGTATTTAATATTAAGGTCAGAGATAGAGACTGGTAGGCCTTGGAACGAGTTAGGTAGAAAACAGTTAAATAAGTTAGTGCAAATTCTTTGGAATGATATTTATCAAATGGAAGGAAAAACCACGTTTAAAGAAGAGTTCGTTACTGCGGGTGGAATTAATTTGAAAGAAGTCAATTTTAAAACCATGGAGAGTAAAAAAATACAAAATTTGTTTTTTTGTGGCGAAGTTTTAAATATAGATGGTGTAACAGGAGGATTTAATTTCCAGAATGCATGGAGTACAGCTTGGATAGCGGCCAAAAATGCATTACCCCAAATTTAGTCTTAGTTAGTAAGTAGTTTATCGAATAGAAATGCGTGTTAAAAAGTCATTTATTGATTATTTTTGGTTAATTTCGTGATGCTAATCACTGCTTGCCTTACTCAATTTAACTGTAATTGAGGGGGCGAAGCATGTGTGATTTTAATTGTCATTTTTTGGATTCAACGTTTAATGTCTAATCAAATAATTACAGGAGCTAATATTTTAGTAACTGGCGGAGCTGGATTTATAGGTAGTAATCTATGTGATTATCTAATCGAAAAAAATAATCATATTGTTTGTTTAGATAATTTTTCTACTGGTAAAAGAGAAAATATCGCGCATTTATTAAGAAATTCATTATTTACTTTGATAGAGGGTGATATTCGGGATTTGCAAATATGTCAAAAAGCTTGTGAAGGTGTAAATTATGTTCTTCATCAGGCAGCTTTAGGTTCTGTTCCAAGAAGTATTAATGACCCTATTACCACTAATAGTGTAAATGTAGATGGTTTTTTGAATATGTTGGTAGCCGCGCGCGATGCTAAAGTAAAGCGATTTGTGTATGCTGCTAGTAGTAGCACTTATGGCGATAGCGAGGTGTTACCAAAAATAGAAGAGCAAATAGGGAAACCCCTTTCTCCATATGCTGTTACAAAATATGTGAACGAATTATATGCTCATGTATTTTCTTTAAATTACGGATTAGAGTGTATAGGATTAAGGTATTTTAATGTTTATGGAAGGCGCCAAGATCCTAATGGTGCTTATGCTGCTGCTATACCTAAATTTTGTATGCAATTGATGAATCATCAAAGTCCGGTAATTAATGGAGATGGAACTAGTAGCAGAGATTTTACTTACATAAATAATGTATTACAAATGAACGAATTGGCAATGCTCACAGATAACCCGGAAGCCATTGGTCAAATTTTTAATACTGCAGTGGGTGAACGAACAACTTTAAATCAATTAATCAGCTTATTAAAAACATATTTGAGTGATTATGACTCAAAAATACAAGATGTTGAAATTATACATGGACCCAATCGTAAGGGAGATATTCCTCATTCTTTGGCTTGTATAGAAAAAGCTAAAAAACAACTAGGATATAAGCCAAGTCATACTCTTGAAAAGGGCTTAAATGAGGCTGTAGAGTGGTATTGGGAGAATTTGAAGATATGAGTTTTACAAGAAAAAAAACATTATTAATCACAGGTATTAATGGTTTTTTAGGAAGTCATTTGGCGAATGATTTGATAAAAGATTACCATATTATTGGATTAGGTTATTCTATTGATAAGCTGGCAGCAAATCTTAACTGTCCTATTAAGGTATATTCTAGTTTAAATTCTGATTTAGAATCTATTTTTATAGAAAATAAAATTGATGCAATTATCCATACAGCCACGGTGTATCAAAAATTTGAAAATTCATTTGAAAAACTTATAAAAACAAATATTCTTTTACCTGTTCAATTGTTAGAATTGGCTAATAAATATAATGTTTCTTTATTTATAAATACTGATACGTTTTTTAACCAGCCGAATTCAAACTACTCTTACCTCTCTCATTATACATTATCAAAAAGGCATTTTTTAGATTGGTTAAAAGAAATTAAAGGAGATTGTTTGTTGGTAAATATGAAATTATTTCACTTGTATGGGCCTAATGACTCAGTAAATAAATTCATACCGTCAACAATTCTTAGATTAATAAATAATGATGACAAATTTGATTTAACTCTAGGAGAACAAATGAGAGATTTAATCTTTGTGGAGGATGTTGTAAATTCTTATAGAATAATATTACAAAATCTATCAAATCTTAGTGCTCTAAAAAACGAATATGAAGTTGGTACAGGTATAGTGACAAGTATTAAGGATATCGTATTACTATTACAAAAATTATGTAATAGTAGTACTGAGCTAAATTTTGGTGTATTGAATTATCGTGAAAATGAAATTATGTATGCAAAAGCCAATAATAGTGCTTTGCTTAAATTAGGATGGACTGTACATAATTCTTTACATGAAGGCTTGATAAAAACAATTAATTATTATTCTGAATTAAAATGAATAGGCCGTTGTTGTCAATTTCAATTCCAACATGGAACAGAGCATCAATTTTAGAAATTGCACTTAGTCAATTATTACCGCAATTAATCGAATTTAAGGATTGCATAGAGTTAATTATATCAGATAATTGTTCGACAGATAATACCTCAGAAGTTATTAATAATTTCAAATTAAAGTTTAAAAGTCTAAATATTATACATTTTACTCAACAACAGAATACCGGCTATTATGGTAATTTTAAAAAATGTAAAGAATTAGCAAATGGATGTTTTTTTTGGCTTCTTTCTGATAATGAGTTTATAAATAATGGATTAATTTCTACAATAATTAGTTTGATAAAAAATAATGAAGATATTAGTTCACTTCATTTGGTAGACTGGGAAAACTATTCTGATGAAAAAAGTTTTAAAAATGTCAATTATAGATGGGAAAAAGTTAGTAATGGTGATTTAATAACTTTAGCAGGATATAAATTAACATTAATTAGTGCCGTAATTTTTAAAAATTATAAATCTAATGATACATCAATCTTTGAAAAATTTAAAGGAAATTCTTTTTTAGGCTTTGTATTATTTCTAGATTCTTTATCAACAAATGATAAATCAATTATGCTTTATTCAAATTCTTTGATAAGTAAGTATTCAAAAGTAAGTTTTAACGTTTTTGATTCTTTTACAAAAGATATGAAAAAATGTGTTGATTACGGCTTAGAAAAAAAAGTTCTAAATCCTAATACGGAAGAAAATTTAATGAACAGCATCATTGAAAATTTAACGAAACATCATTATGCCTCGTATAGAATTAATGGAACATTATATGGAATTCATGTGGGTTCAATTGAATCATTAAATGCCAATCTAAAAATATATTTAAGTAAATATTCTAAATATCATACTTCTCTTTTGCCGTTAATTAATTCGTCAAGAGTAGAAATTATACTTAGGCATTTTTTTAAAAAAATTTATAAAAAATTAAAATTCAATTAATTTGAATTCGTTTAAAAATACAATACTGCCATTCAAAAATATTCTCAATAATGGGCATAATAGGAGTGTTGCCATTAAGAAAAATATTTTGTTGTCGTTAGTTATAAAAGGATTTAATATTTTAACAAATCTATTTTTAGTTCCCTTAACCTTAGCCTTTGTTACTCCCACAGAATATGGAATTTGGATGACTCTTACTTCCATAATAGGTTGGTTTAGTTTTTTTGATATTGGTTTAGGCAATGGATTACGAAATAAATTTGCTGAGGCAGTTTCTTTGGGTAAAATTCAATTAGCTAAAATATATGTAAGCACTACTTATGCAATCTTAATAATTTTAATTACGGCTTTAATTATTATTTATTTTCTCATAAATCCATTTGTCAATTGGTCTGATATATTAAATTGTAAACAAATAGATGATGATAGATTATCTACATTAGTCACAATAACATTCTTGTTTTTTTGTCTTCAGTTTATTTTACAAATTATATCAACTATTTTAACAGCTAATCATGAACCGGCTAAAGGCTCCTTAATTAGCTTTATTGGTAATGTACTTATATTTATTTCTATTTATATTATACATAATTCTACTTCAGAAAATTTATTAAAATTAACCGTCATTTTAGGTTTATGTCCAGTTGTTGCTTTGCTAGGTTCTACGTTCTATTTTTACAGAACAACATACAAAGAATACACGCCATCAATTAAGTGGATTCGATTTAAATACGCGAAAAATCTTATGAATGTTGGAATTAAATTTTTTGTAATACAAATTGCATTTATAATTCTTTATCAAACCAATAATATTGTTATTATTCAAAAATTTGGCCCCATAGATGTAACCCCATTTAATGTTGCGTATAAATATTTTTTTATTCTTCCGATGTTTTTCAATATAATATCTTCACCACTTTGGAGTGCTTATACTGATGCTTGGATTAAAAAAGATATCAAGTGGATTCAAGCGACTATGAAAAAACTTCATGTTTTTTTTCTGACAATATTAATTGTTACTAGTGTATTAATTGTTTTTTCTGGTCATATATATTCATTTTGGATTGGAAATACAATTGAAGTACCATTTACTTTATCTCTGAGTATGGGCATTTATGTTTTAATTAATATTTGGAATGGAATTTACAGTCAGTTTTTAAATGGAATAGGAAAAGTCAAATTACAATTAATAATTTCAATTATTGGCAGTATTGTAAATATCCCGCTAGCCATTTTTTTTTGTGATAAATTTGGTTTACATGGAACTGTTTTATCTACCATAGTTATTACTTTATTCGGAGCAATTATTTATCCGATTCAATTTAATAAAATAATTGAAAACAAAGCACGCGGTGTGTGGAATAAATAAGAATTATGGAGCTTTTAATTTTAATGTTTAGGATTTTTAGTGGGTTGAGACTCCGGACTATCAAGACGACAGGCAATTTGTATGCTCATTTTTGTTTACGAAAGAGTAAGTGCATTGTTGGTAATCATCTAATTTTTAATGGGTTTCCGATTATTGATATTTCTAAAAAATCAGTTGTTAGTATTGGCAATCATTTTTCGGTTAATAGCGGTAGTAGTTTTAATCAAATAGGAAGAAATCAACCATCTTATTTGATTGTTTATGATCAAGCAAAACTGGTTATTGGAAACAATGTAGGTATCAGTAGTACAGCAATTGTTTGTTTTAAAGAAATTATCATAGAAGATAATGTTAAAATAGGTGGAAATACGGTAATTTATGATTCTGATTTTCACTCTTTGAAACAAGAAGAAAGATGCATAATGCCCGAAGTTAAAATTAATGTTAAAAAAAAATCGGTTACTATTAAACGTAATGTGTTTATTGGGGCGCATTGCACAATTTTAAAGGGAGTTACTATAGGAGAGGGGAGTATTATTGGAGCAGGGAGTGTCGTTAGAGACTCAGTTCCTAGTAACGAAATTTGGGCTGGAAACCCAGCTGTGTTTATCAAAAAAATAACATGAACACACATAAAAGCGTTAACCAAACGATTTATAATACCAGAGATTTGTTATTAGTGTTTTTGCTAATAGCCACAACTGGAATGGAGTATTTTTATAGATCTCAAAATTATATTTTAATAGGTTGTATAATTTCATCTTTTTATTTTATTAAATCTCGTCAAAAGCTAAACAAAAGTTTTTTATTAGTGATTTTACTTTTTTTAATTGTTGAAATTTTTCAATGTTTAATGTTTGGGGGATTTAATATCAGAACATTTTCAGGAACTTACATACGATTATTTTTGTCGTACAGTGTTGTTGCAATTGTAAGATTTAATTTTTTTAAAAATTACGTGAAGTTGATTTATGGCTTTTCTTTAATCTCATTGCCATTTTATATAGGTTCGTTTATACCTGGTATAGAAAGTTTTTACACTCAAATATTGGGGAATCTTATACCTCAATTATTTGAAAGCGATTCTTTTTATCAAGGTAGACCAAATATTATCGTATTTAGTTTTGAAGAAACTTTATTTACTGAGCATAGAAATAGTGGACCTTTCTGGGAACCTGGTGCATTTGGTGTATTTCTTTGTATAGCTTTAATTCTCAATCATATAGAAAATAAAAATATATTTTCGAAAATAAATATTGTATTAATTTTGTGTATCATCACAACATTATCAACTACGGCATATTTGGTTTTAGGTATATTTTTCTTTTATATAAATTATAATCAATTTAGGAAAAATGTATTGTATACTATAGTTTTAGCACTTCTTATAGCTGTTTCCTTAGTGCTTTATGAGAGAATTCCGTTTTTGAAAAATAAAATTGAAAATAATATTGAAATAGCAGACGAAACCACTACATCAAGATTTGGGAGTGCAATAGCAGATTTTAATCTGTTTTTGAAAAGTCCATTTTTTGGTTTTGGAAGAGCCGGTGCAAAAACAGGTTTTAAGTCTGAAAAAGCTTTTTCAGTTGAAGATCATAGAAATAATGGCGTTTTTAATTTGATGACAACTTATGGCATAATTATTACTTTTTTTTACTTTAATAGAATCCTACAAACTTTAAAAAAAATCGGGACAACATACAAACTACCAGGATATTATTATATTTTTTCATTTATTGTCATCATTTTATTAGGTTTTTCTCAGGGGATATTCATGCGTACTTTTTTTTATGCGTTTCTTTTTCTACCGATGATTTTTGAAACTAGATTATTAAAAGATGATGAAAATAGCTATAGTTATAGCCACATATAATCGTTGTAATTTGCTCAAGGTGCTTTTAAATCAAATCAATGATTTAATTGTTCCTACAGGCGTAACATTAAAAACCATCATCGTAAATGATGGGTCAACGGATAATACACTTCATATGCTGAGGACTGATTTCCCACAAGTAACTATTATTAATGGTAGTGGAGATTGGTGGTGGACTAAATGTATGAATGAGGGCTTTAAAAAAGCCATACAATTAGACCAAAATTATGTACTCATATTAAATGATGATAACGAGATAGAAAAGGATTATTTAATAAAATTAATTCATGATTACAATACATTAGCAAGTGGTTCAATTTTGGGATCTGCATCAGTTTCGATCACTAAACCTCATAAAATAGAGTCTGCTGGCACGAAATCTTTTAGTAAAATCAGTTTAAAATGTAAGCCTTATTATAAAGGATTTTCATTAATGGATGAAAATTTTTACGGTATTCATCCAACTTGGACATTAAGTGGTAGGGGTACTTTAATTCCAGTTGAGGTATTCCATAAAATAGGATTTTATGATGAAAAATTAGTTCAATATGGCAGTGATGATGAGTTTTGTATACGCTCAAATATTAAAAAATATCCTGTTTATATTTCATGGAATGCAAGAATTTACAATCACACTTTTGAAACATCAAAAGGATCGGTTTACAGAAAAGAGGGGTTAATTTCTCTTTTAAAAAGCTTCTTGAATTGTTATTCTGTTAATTCAATATCAAAAAATATATACATTTATAAAAAGTACAGTTATTCCATATTATTACCTATCTATCTGTTAATACTAATTTTAGGCACAGTAAAGGCTTATTATTTTAATTATAAAAATGATTAAATATTCAATAATTACTCCTTTAAAAAATGAAATAGATTATATTGAGAAAACAATTTATTCTGTTACTAATCAGCTTTTTCTTCCTGAAGAATGGATTATTATAGATGATAATTCTAATGATGGGTCTGAATTAATTATAGAAAATGCGGCAAAGAAATTTTCGTGGATTAAGATTTTTAGACCAACAGAATATAAATTAAAAGATTACAGCTCTAGGGTAGTATATTTGTTTAATTATGGCTATTCAAAATTGACACTTCCCGTAAATTATGTTTCTAAACTTGATGCAGATGTTTCATTTGCCCCCCATTTTTATAAAAATATTATTTTGACATTTGAAAAAAATAGTGCGTTGGGTATAGCTTCAGGTCATTTGACACAAAACAATATTCCTGAAAAGGTTCAGCACATTGATATGGTTTGTACAAGGGGAGCTACAAAAGTATATAGGGTAAAATGTCTTGAAGATATAGGAGGAATTGTATGTTTTCAGGGCTGGGATTCTTTAGATAATGTGGCAGCAAGAGCTAAAGGATGGCACGTTGCTATTTTACCCGAATATTTTGAACACTTAAAAGAAGAAGGATCAAAAGTTGGTAATAGATTTTATAGAAGTTATCGAACCGGTTATTATAATGGTGCCATACCTTATTTTTTTCCTTATTTTATAATTAAAGCTTTAAGTAAGTTGATTGTAAAACCTATACTAATAGGTGCCATTTTACAAATTATAGGATATTTAAAGAGTAGGTTTATAGACAAATTAAGACCATATGACACATACATTGTAACTCAATTAGTTATTGAACAAAAACGAATGTTAAAACGATTATTTATTAAATAAATGTGTGGAATTTTAGGTATAGTAAACTACAACAGAAAATCTGTTGATGAAGCTACAATTAAAACAATGATGGCTGCGATGAAACATCGTGGCCCAGATGATGAAGGTTATTTTTGTGAAGATAGCATTGGGTTAGGTTTTGTTAGATTAAGTATACTTGACTTAAGTTTGTCTGGACATCAACCTATGTTTTCTAGTGATGAAAGATATGTCATTGTTTTTAATGGAGAAGTATACAATTATTTAGAAATAAAAAAAGAATTAGAAGATAAGTACAAGTTTAAAAGTTCGACTGATACAGAAGTAGTTTTATACGCATATATTGCATGGGGTGAAAGTTGTCTTGAAAAATTTAATGGTATGTTTGCTTTTGTAATCTACGACCGATTAAATAAATCAATTTTTGGTGCAAGAGATCGATTTGGAATAAAGCCTTTTTACTATTCAAATAACTATAAGCAATTTACATTTGCTTCAGATGTAAATTCATTGCTTAAAAATTCAGATTTATTTGTTAAACCAAATGATTCTGTCATACTAAATTACCTGTTAACTAACAGGACAAATTATTCAGAAGAAACTTTTTTTGAAAATATAGTTAAATTAAATCCTGGTCATTTAATAAAAATTGATGACCAAAATTTTAGCATAAAAAAATGGTATGATATAGAAAACCACACTGTGGTAAAAGGATTTAAAAATAGTGAGGAATATAAAATTGAATTAAACAACTCAATTTCTCTTCAATTAAGAAGTGATGTCCCTATTGGAATTTGTTTAAGCGGAGGGCTTGATTCTTCGTCAATAGCCTCATTGTTAATAAATGATTTTTCTATAACTAAATTACATTCGTATTCAGCAATATACAATAAAGGAGATCAAGGTGATGAAACGGCTTTTATTAATTTATTTAAAGATAAAGGTATTGAAATGCATTTTGCTAAGCCCAATGCTTCTGATTTTTTAAAAGACATAAATAACTATGTCAGAGCTTTAGGCGAACCTGTTCCTAATACATCTGAGTATGCAGAATACAAAGTAATGGAATTAGCAAAAAAACATTCAAAAGTTGTAATGAATGGTCAGGGTGCTGATGAGGTGTTAGGTGGATACGATTATTTTTATGCTGCATATTTAAAAGAATTACTTTTTCATTTTAAGTTAGTTAGTTTTTTTAAAGAATGTTATTTTTTAGTTCGACATAAAAAATTACTTTTAACTTTAAAATATCTGTTTTTTTATTGCGCTCCCGTTAGTTTAAAATGTTTCGCTTTAAAAAAAAGAAGCAATATTTTACAGAAAAGATTTTATCAAAAACAATATCCAGAAGCTAAGCGCCTAATAAAATCTTTTTATGAGTTTAAATCTATTAATCAATTTTTTAAAAATCATCTAAAGTTAAAATTTGAGCATCATTTATTATGGGCTGATAAATCCGGGATGTATTTTTCAGTCGAAACTCGATTCCCTTTTATTGACCACCATCTTATTGAAAAAACTTTATCGACTGAACCTGATAAAATTTTGAATAAAGGTTGGACAAAAAATATTTTAAGAGAAGGTTTAAAAGAAAAATTAGATGACCAAATTCGACTCAGAAAAGATAAGATTGGATTTGAAACCCCCGAAAGCAATTGGTTTAGAGAAAAAGAGTTTCAAAATTTCACGTTGGAAATTCTAAATTCTTCTACTTTTAAAAGCAGAAAATATTTTAACTCGGAAAGAGTAATACGTTTATATGAAGAACACATTAAAGGCATTAATGATAATGCTAGTATTATTTGGAAATGTCTTAATTTAGAGCTTTGGCTTAGAGAATTTATTGATAATCGAAAAAATGAATACAAAAATGATAACAGTTTTGCGATTATAACTCCTGTTAAAAATGAAGCAGAATATATAGAGCAAACAATTAAATCTGTTATCAATCAAACAATTATTCCGAAAATTTGGGTAATTGTGGATGATGGTTCTACCGATGAAACTTCAAATATCGTAACAAGATACTGTGAGAAATACACTTGGATAAAACTCATTAAATTAAATAATAAAAATGATGAAAGAGCAGGAGGAAGTAAAGTTATTAATGCGTTTTATGCAGGATTAAGAACTATTCAAGAAAATGATTACGAATTCATTGTTAAACTTGATGGAGATTTAAGTTTATCAAAAAATTATTTCGAAAAAATATTAGAACAATTTAATAAAAATCCGCAACTAGGCATATGTGGAGGTGTGATTTTAAATAAATATTCAAATGAGTTACTTATAGAAGAAAAAGTTGATTCTTTTAATGTTCGGGGAGCGCTTAAGATGATAAGAAAAAAATGTTGGGATGATATAGGTGGGTTTAAAAAAATATGGTATTGGGATACCTTAGATGTACTAGAAGCGAAATTTAATGACTGGGAAACATTATCAATAGATATTCCGGTAGTACACTACAGACCGACTTCAAGCGCTTATAATCCTAATGATCATGCGTATAAGTGTGGATATGAGGCCTATAAATTTGGATCTGGATTTAGCTTAACTATTTTGAGGTTTTTAAAACGACTTTTAAAAAAACCATTTTTATCAGTTGGTTTTGCTTATTTAAAAGGGTATCTGGACGCTAGAGCAAAAAATGAAAACATATTACTATCTCCCTCTATTGCTAAATTAAATAATAAGATACAATTAAATCGAATAAATATATTAAGCAGAATATTTAGTAAAAACACGTAAATTATTAATGATAGTATCTAAACAAACTTGTATTAAAGGAGTATGGAATGAATCAGTTCCAGGAATATCTTTTGATAATGAAGGCGTTTCAAATTACGCCAGATTATATGAAAATTTATCGATAGCTTATCCAAGAGGATTAAAAGGAAAAGCAGAATGGGATAAAATAGTTTATAAAATTAAAACCGGTAAAAAAAACAGTAAATATGATTGCGTTATAGGAGTTAGCGGTGGTACTGATAGTTGCTATCTCTTGCATTTAGCAAAAGCAGAAGGTTTAAATCCATTAGCTGTACATTTAGATAACGGTTGGGATAGTGAAATTGCAGTAAATAATATCGAAAAAATAACTAATTCGTTAGGTATAGATTTAAAAACGTACGTTATTAATTATGAAGAAGTTAAAGATTTGTTCAGGTCATACATGAAAGCAGGAATGCCATGGATAGATCTGCCAACAGATTTAGCAATTAAAGCAATTTTATATAAGTATGCTTCTCAAGAAAATGTTAAGTATATACTAAGAGGAAATGATTTTAGATCAGAGGGGTCACAACCAAATGAATGGACTTATGGAGATGGAAGACAATTAATACATATTCATAAAACATTTGGTAAAATTAAACTTAAAACTTTCCCAAATTATACGTTAACAAGTTTAATTTATTATGGTCTTATTAAACAAATTAAATCAGTGTATCCATTTTATTATTTAGATTATAATAAATTAGAAGCACAGAGATTTTTAGAAAAACAATATAACTGGAAGTATTACGGTGGACATCATTATGAAAATTTATTTACTAAATTTTCCATATCTTATTGGTTATATGAAAAATTCGGTATAGATAAACGAATAATTACATTATCCGCTCAAATATTAGGAGGACAAATAAATCGGGAAAAAGCATTAGAAATATTATCACAATCGCCATACAAGAGCGATGAAATTGATGAAATTATAGCATTTGTTATTAAAAAACTAGATATGTCGGAAGAAGAATTTAAAGCTATAATGAAAGGAAAAAACCGTAGTTATAGAGATTATAATTCTTATGAATGGATTTTGACTAAATTTAAAAAAATAAGTTCTCCTTTGTTAAAACTAATATTTATCCATAAACCTCAGTCATTGTTTCAAGATGAAATTCGAAAAGGAAAATAGTATCCCAAAGAAGAATATTCTTTTCTTTTTCGTACATCCTTCTAAATATCATGTATTTAGAAATACTATTAATTCACTTAAAGCTAATGGACATAATATAGATGTTGTGATAACAAGTAAGGATGTTTTAGAAAATTTGGTAAAAAGTGAAGGATGGGATTATACAAATATTTTTCCAGAAGGGAGGAAAATGAAAAATGTATCACCATACATTAGTTCTGCAATTAATTTGGTAAAAACAATTTATCGTTTATTCAAATTCACTAGAGGAAAAAAATATGATCTATTTATTACTGATGATTTGTTGGTATATGTTGGTAAGTTAAAAGGTATTCCTTCTATTGTTTTTAGTGATGACGATTTGGCTGTAGTGAAGCAATTTTTTATTATTTTATCGATGAGTGATTATTGTTTAGCTCCAAAGGTGACAAATTTAGGGAAGTACAATGATCGAAAAATTGGATTTGATAGTTACAAAGAACTGGCCTATTTGCACCCAAATCATTTTTCTCCAAATGAAAAAATTATACGGTCGTTTAGAGGTACTTATGATAAATATTTTATAGTGAGACTGGTATCTCTCAGATCTTACCATGATGTTGGAATATCTGGAATTGATTATAATAAAGCCATGAGGTTAATAAAATTACTGAATAGATATGGAAAGGTTTATATCAGCGCCGAAAGAGAATTGGAAAAAGAATTAGAACCATATAGGATTCATATTCCAGCCAATGATTTTAAGCACGTACTGTCTGGTGCCTATTTATATGTTGGAGATAGTCAAACCATGTCTTCTGAGGCTGCGGTTTTAGGGGTTCCTTCATTCAGAATAAATGATTTTGTAGGTAAAATCAGTGTAATGGAGGAGAAAGATAAAAATTACGGACTTTCAAAAAGTTTTCGAACAAATCAATTCGATGAGTTAATTGAAAATATTGAGTCGTGTTTACAAAATGATGTTTTTAAAACAGGAATGCAAGAGCGTAGAAATAAAATGTTGTGTGAGAAAATTGATTTAACCAAATTTATGATTTGGTTTTTTGAAAATTTTCCTAAAAGTGCTGAATTGATTTTAAAAGATAACGATTATCAATATAACTTTAAATAGTATATGTGTGGTATTTTTGGCATAATTACTAAGGAAGACTGT
>Ga0172373_10008066_pt1 | contig 13448 bp, 14 predicted proteins | sample Lak10m_2_FD_114546 | JGI IMG/M metagenome (GOLD analysis project Ga0172373, IMG submission 114546) | Freshwater microbial communities from Kabuno Bay, South-Kivu, Congo - kab_092012_10m | ecosystem: Environmental > Aquatic > Freshwater > Lake | place: Democratic Republic of the Congo... | reverse complement strand
GTCGCTGCAGTGCTCCCCGAGCATGACGCGAACGCGCCGGGCGGCCAGCAGCGTGGCTGGCGGACATTCTGGGTGGCCGGTTCGCACTGCCGTGCGACCGGCCATGACGCGTATTTGAAGAAAGCGAAGGGTGCATGGACATGGTGGCTCAAGGGCCTCTCCATCATCTTCCCGAAAAACAGCAGCCGTCTCGCCCGCCCCACCTGCGTCACCCTGGCCCTTGCCGCGCCCGAAATGTTCATATAGTGTTCCAAAACAGCAACTCACCCCACCAACCCCAACATCCGGGAGGTCACCCACCGCAAAAACACTGACGAAAGTGTATCTTCTGTAACAGCGGCCGGCGGCCGGAATTCCCCTCAGGGGAGAATTTGCCAGACTTTCGTGCGCCGCACCTCGCGGTCTTCCAGCTCGCGCGTGGTTTGCACGTCATAGACGGCAATTTCGACCAGGTTGCTCGACGGAAGATAGTTGCGCCCGGGATCGCCCATCAGCACCAGCGCCCCACGTCTGGCGAGGGCGCGCAGCCAGGCGAACACCCGCGCCGACATCTCGCGCTCGTAGCAGACGTCACCCGCCAGCACCGTGTCCCAGCCCGCGTCACGCCCGATCATGTCCTCGAGCGTCGCCTCCACCGAAACGCCGTTCACCGCGGCGTTGAGCCCGATGGCAGCAATGGCGAAGGGATCGATCTCGGTGGCCAGCACCTGCGCGGCACCCGCCTTCGCCGCAGCGATCGCAGACAGCCCCGATCCAGACGCAAAGTCGAGCACAAGCCGCCCGCGCACACTGTCCCCGTGATCGAGCAGATAGCGCGCCAGCGCCTGACCGCCGGCCCACGCAAACGCCCAGAAGGGTGGCGGCACGCCAATGGCAGCCAGCTCCTCCTCGGTCTTCTGCCAGATCGGCACAAGCTCGGTGGCAAGGTGCAGCCGGATCTCCGGCGTATGCGGTGGCGCAAGAAGCTGCGTGTTGGCACGGATGAATTCGTCGGGCGTCACGAAGCCGTCCGCGACGTCGCCAGCCCCAGCACCGGCAGGTACCCGGGCCTAAGCTCCATCCTGTCCCCATAGCCCTTGGCCAGCAGCCGCCTGTGAAAGCGCGCCAGCCGGTAGCACGGGATGTACATGATCAGGTGGTGCTCGACATGGTAGTTGACCCAGTAAGGCGCCACCAGCGCCCGCCAGAGCAGGTTCGCCTTCGTGGTCCGCGCATTGCGGAACGGGTCGTCATTGTCGGGCACCATGGCGTGCTCGGCGATGTTGCGGATGCGCGTGACCATCGGGAACCACGTGAAGTAGGGCACGAGCCAGAGCAGGAAGAAGAGGTACCACTGACCGATAATCGTCAGTACAAGGAGGAAGCCGAGGTTGAACCCGATGGCCCCCCTGAGCCGCCAGACCCCCTTGCGGAGCTGCGCCAGCCGCTGCTTGAACATGGTCTGGCCCGTCAGGTCGCGCAGGATCTTGCGCCGGAAGCTCGCCCGCGTGATGGGGAACGGCGCCGACAGCGAGAGGTCGGGATCTGCCGCCTGCTGCGTGTGCCGGTGATGCTTCAGGTGATAGGCGCGATAGGCATGCATGTCGGCAAAGAGCGGCCACGAGCAGGCATATTGCCCAAGCCATTCGTTGAGCCAGCGCCGCTCGGTCAGCACGCCATGCGCCGCATCATGCATGAGGATCGCAAGCCCCAGCTGCCGCGCGCCCACGATCATCACGCCGGCCAGCCACACAAGTGGATGCGGGAACACGGCAAGTGCCACCATGCAGCCAAGGATCACGAGCCACGCATGCGCAACGCACCAGAGCCCGCGCAGATCCGAGCGTCGCCGCAGGCCCTGAAGCTCGTCCGGGGTCAGGAGATCGGTCGCTGGAAGGCCACGACCAGGCGCTCTCGCATCCATCATGTCACCGCGACAGAAATGAGGCCGGCACAGATCGCCACGAATACGAAAAGGCCCAGTTCCCGGTTCGAGCGGAAGACCGCAAGGCAATTGGCCGGATCATCGATGTCCAGCCGCCTGACCTGCCAGGCAAAAGCTCCACCCACGACCGACATCAAGCTAAGGAAGACGCCCCCGAGCCCCGCGACCATACCCGCCGCCAGAATCAGCATGAAGGCCATCGCATAGAACACCCCGACCCACAGCCTCGTCGCCCTCCCGAACAGCCGTGCCGTCGAGCGCACGCCGATCACGGCATCGTCGTCCTTGTCCTGGTGCGCATAGATCGTGTCATAGCCCAGCGTCCAGAACAGGCAGCCCGCGAACAGCAAGAGCGGTGCAAGCGCAAGCCCGCCCGTCACCGCCGACCAGCCAAGCAGCGCGCCCCAGTTGAACGTGAACCCGAGGAACGCCTGCGGCCAGTCGGTGATCCGCTTCATGAAGGGATAGATGGCCACCGGCAGCAGTGACGCCGCGCCCAGCCAGATCGAGAAGCTGTTGAGGCTCAGCAGAACGGCAAGGCCTGCCAGCAGCAGCACGACGAGGAACACCATCGCCTCGCGCACGCTGACCTGGCCCGAGGGCAGCGGGCGTCCCGCCGTGCGCGCGACCTTGGCATCGATGTCCCGGTCCACGATGTCGTTGTAGGTGCAGCCCGCCCCGCGCATCACGATCGAGCCGACGGCAAACAGCGCCATCAGGTACACGATGCCAAGCGCATAGGCCGTGTCCCCGAGAACTGTCTCGGTAGCACCGTGCGGTGCAGCCATCAGGATCGACCACCAGCACGGCCACAGCAGCAGCCAGACGCCGATGGGCCGGTCGGCCCGCATCAGCCGCAGATAGGGCTGCATGCCTGCAGGCGCGAACCGGTCGACCCAGGTCGCAGGCACGGCATCGGCAGGGCGGACAGCTTCGTTTGCGCTCATGGCTCCATGTGTTAAGTCGAACGGAGCAAATGGACAAGGCGCAGCGATGCAGCAGGACAGGCAGGACGTGACATATCCCGGCGGCGTGGCACGGCTTTTCGTCGATGCCCCCCTTGCGCAGGGTGCCCGCCTCGTCCTCGACGAGGGCCAGTCCCATTATCTCGCCCATGTCCTGCGGGCAAAGCCCGGCCAGCGCGTCCGCCTCTTCAACGGCGCCGACGGCGAGTGGAGCGCCACCATCGAAGCCCTTGCCAAGCGGGGCGTGGAACTCGCGCTCGAGGGCTGCACCCGAGCGCAAGCCGGCGTCCCCGATCTCTGGCTCCTGCTTGCGCCCGTCAAGAAGACCCCGCTCGACTACATCGTCCAGAAGGCGACCGAGCTGGGTGTTACGCGCATCCAGCCGGTCATCACCCGCCGCACGATCGTCGAGCGCGTCAATACGGACCGTATGAAAGCCAATGCCATCGAGGCAGCCGAACAGTCCGGCCGCCTTACTGTCCCCGCCATTGCCGAGCCTCAGCCGCTGGAGCGCGTGCTTGCGGGCTGGGACGCATCACGCCGTCTTGTTTTCTGCGACGAGGCGGGCGACGCGCAGCCCATCGCAGGGGCACTCGCGGGCCATGCGGCTGCATCCTGGGCCCTGGTGACAGGTCCGGAGGGAGGCTTTGCGCCTGAAGAGCGTGCGCTCCTGCGCAGCCTGTCTTGTGTCATTCCCGTGACGCTGGGTCCGCGCATCATGCGCGCCGACACGGCAGCCCTCGCGGCCATCGCCGTATGGCAGGCCCTGAAGGGTGACTGGCACGAAGGCAACTAAAGCTTGCCATCACCACTCCCGAGCGCCTACATCCACCGCAGCATCAAGTTCTCGTGCACCATGGACCCAACCCGAAGGAGGCCGACATGTCCATTCCGCAGTCCGGCGGCGCTCCCATCACGTCGAAGGCGGATCTCGTGGCATCCCTCGCCGATGGCTGCAAGCCGCGCGCGGACTGGCGCATCGGCACCGAGCACGAGAAGTTCGGCTTCGACCTGAAGACGCTGGCCCCGCTGCCCTACGAGGGCCAGCCCGGCGTGCGTGCCATGCTCGAGGGCCTGAAGCGCTTTGGCTGGGAAGCCGTGAACGAAGGGCCGAACATCATCGGCCTGAAGCAGAAGGGTGCCGCCATCAGCCTTGAGCCCGGCGGCCAGCTGGAACTGTCGGGTGCCCCCCTGCGCAGCCTCCACGAGACCTGCGCCGAGACGAACGAGCACCTCGACCAGGTCAAGGAGGTCGCGACCGAAATCGGTGCGGGCTACATCGGCCTCGGCTATCACCCCACCGTGCGGCTTGAAGATGTCCCCGTGATGCCCAAGGGGCGCTACGGCATCATGCGCCGCTACATGCCGCGCGTGGGAGGCCTCGGCCTCGAGATGATGTTCCGCACCTGCACGATCCAGGTCAACCTCGACTTCGCCTCCGAAGCCGACATGGTGAAGAAGTTCCGCGTCGGTCTGGCCCTGCAGCCCATCGCCACGGCGATGTTCGCGGCCTCGCCCTTCCGTGAAGGGCGCCCGAACGGCTTTCTTTCCTATCGCAGCCACGTCTGGACCGACGTCGACAACGCCCGCGCCGGCATGCTGCCCTGGGTCTTCGAGGACGGCATGGGCTTCGAGCGTTATGTCGACTACGCGCTCGATGTGCCCATGTACTTCGTCTACCGTGACGGCACCTACCACGACGTCGCCGGCAAGTCCTTCCGCGACTTCCTCGCCCGCAAGCTGCCGGGCCTCGAGCACATCGAGCCGACCATGGCCGACTGGGCCGACCACCTGACGACGATCTTCCCCGAGGTGCGGCTCAAGAAGTTCCTCGAGATGCGTGGCGCCGACGGCGGCCTGTGGCGGCGCATCTGCGCGCTGCCGGCCATCTGGGTCGGCATCTACTATGACCAGGTTTCACTCGACGCCGCGTGGGACCTCGTCAAGGACTGGACCGCCGAGGAGCGCAGCGCCCTGCGCGAGGCCGTGCCGAAGCTCGGCCTGAAGACGCCGATCCGCAACACGAATGTACAGGCGCTGGCCCGCCAGATGCTCGAGATCTCGCGCGCCGGCCTGCGCCGGCGTGCCGAGGTCGACGCGATCGGCGGCACCGAGGAAGGCTTCATCGAGCCGCTCTTCCAGATCGTCGAGAGCGGGCGCACGCGCGCCGAAGACCTGCTCGAGCGCTACCACGGCCCGTGGGGCGGCGACGTGACCAGGCTCTTCCACGAGCACGCCTACTGACCACGGCTCCTACTTCCGGCGCCCGCCAGGTTTCGCCCCGATGGCCTTCACGAGGGCTGCGTTGATCCGGGTCTGCCAGCCCGGCCCCTGAGCCTTGAAATGCGCCAGCACGGTCGCATCAAGGCGCAGCGTGACCTGCACCTTTGCAGTGGCCCCCTCGGTCGGCCGCCCGCGCCGCCGCAGGGAGGCCTCGACGATATGCGGCACCACCTCGCGCGAGGGACGCGCACGCGCGAAGTCAGCAGCCGTCCACTCGGGATTTTCAGGGTCAGTGATACGTCTCGAGGACTTCTTTCGCATATTGTCTTGCTTCCTGCTTGGTAGCCCGTCGCATGGATATGATCCGTGTGACGCCATCTTCAGGGTCTGTGAAGACGACGACATGGAGAGCGCTGCCGAGAGGTCCGACAGCAACCCAGCGCTGCTCGGCGTAACGTTCCCGCGTGTCTTCGAACGTGATCGAATGCTCCCACGCGAAGTCCTCCACCAAAGCGACGTCCACGCCATGCTTGCGCAGGTTCACCAGCCGCTTGTCTTCATCCCACTCATACACGATCGCCGCCAATTATGTAACAACAAAATTGAGGCGGCGATCCTCCCGCAAGCCTGTGGCGCGAGAAGGGCGCAATTGTAACAGCACCTCCGCGCCCGTTGCAGGCCGCAGCGCCGCCATGCCATCGTGCATCCATCGAGACTTTCAAATCGAGGAACCGCCGCCCATGAAGCTCAAGGACCGCATCATCGTCATCACGGGCGCCGCAAGCGGCATAGGGCGCGCGATGGCGATCCGCTTCGCCGCCGAAGGCGCGCGTCGCGTCGTGTGCGCCGACGTCAACCTCGCGGGCGCGGAACAGACGGCAAGCCTCTGCGGCGGCGTTGCCTTCCGCACCGACGTCTCGAAGGAAGAGGACATCCGCATCCTCATCGAGGCTGTCGAGGCCCAGCACGGCCCCATCGACCTCTTCTGCTCGAACGCAGGCATTGGCATCCCCGGCGGCGAGGAGGTCTCGAATGACGGCTGGCAGAAAATCTGGGACATCAACGTCATGGCTCATGTCTGGGCCGCACGCCACCTGATCCCGCGCATGAAGGCGCGTGGGGGCGGCTACCTGCTCAACACGGCCTCGGCTGCAGGCCTTCTCTCGCAGATCGGCTCGGCCCCCTATGCCGTGACCAAGCATGCAGCCGTGGGCTTCGCCGAGTGGATCGCCCTCACGCACGGCGACGACGGCATCAAGGTCTCGGTCCTCTGCCCGCAAGCCGTCCGCACGGCGATGACGGCCGGCAACGAGGAGGGCGTCGCCTCAATCGACGGCATGATCGAACCTGAAGCCGTGGCCGAGGCCTGCGTGAAGGGCATCGACGCCGAGGAGTTCCTGATCCTGCCGCACCCCCTGGTCCTCGACTACATGCGCCGCAAGTCCGCCGACTACAACCGCTGGATTGGCGGCATGCGCAAGCTCAACCGCGCCTACCGGAGCTGACCGCGCGGCCCTAACCTTAATCCATCTCCGGGCGTGACGCAGGAGGCGCGCCAAACCATACTTTCATGGCATAAGACATGGGACGCGCCGGCAAGGGGGCAGGGGACCTCTCGCCGTGTCGCGGGCAATGGGACACATGGCAGGACGCCCGGAACAGACACAGCCGCAGGCCACCGACGCGGAGCGCGATGCGCCGTCCGCGCGCGCGGCCCTGCCGCCGCCGCCCGCAACCGCGCAGCCACGCATATCCGCAAGTCTTGTCCGTCGCCTCATATCGCTCGTCGAGGCGCGGCCCTTCGTGGCGCTGGCCGCGATCTTCACGGGCCTCCTCGCGCTTCACCTCGCCATCCTCAATGTCGCCGGTGCAATGTCCGGCGTGTTCGTGGGCGAGGCGCTGTTCCTGCTCGACCCCGTGGCCGCAGCCGACCTCCCGCTGCTCGGCCTCATCGCCTTCTGCATGGTTCTGCCCACGCTGCTCGCGCGTTCGAGCCTTGCAGCCTTCAACGATACCGCCGGCGCCCTGTCGGCAACGGACGAGGAGTACGACGCAACCCTCGCCGCGCTCGCCGAGCCCGACATCATCGTGCGCCTTGTCTTTGGTGGCTTCTGGGCCGCCGTCCTCACGCCCGTCTTCGGCAACCTCGTCGACGCGGGCGCAGCCGCGCCGCAGGTCACCGCCTGGCTCGTGAGCGTCTGGCTCTATGTCAGGCTGGCGCTGGTCTTCGGCATGCTGGGATCGAGCCTTTCGCATGTCGCGCTGCTGCATTACCGCCTTTCGGGTGCGCTCGCGCGGCACCTGCGTGTCGACCTCTTCGACGCCTCGGCGCTTGCGCCACTGGCGCGTCACATGCGCGTGTCGATCCTCTGGCTGTCGGTCCCGTTGCTGCTGATGGGTCCCGTTCTGTCGAGGCCCGAGGCCGCGACGGCCAGCGCGACGCTGCTGGGCTTCGGGATCTTCGTGGTGCTGGTCGCCGGGTTCGGTGGCATGTGGGGCGTACGCACGGCCATCCGCAGCACCAAGCAGATGGTGCAGGCCGAACTGAATGCCTACTCGCGCGAGATCTGGCGCCGCGCCTATTCGAACGGCCGCATCGTCGAGGCCGTGGCCCTGCCGGCGATGGCCGGCATGCTGACGATCCGCAACCAGATCGCGCGCATGGCCAACTGGCCGGGCGGATGGCCCAACGTGCTCAAGTGCCTGCTCATCGGCCTGCTGCCGGTGCTGTCCTGGTTCGGCCCGCAGGCGGTCCAGTCCCTGCTGCAGCCATTCCTCTAGCGCCAGCCCCCGCGCCTCAATCGCCGTCCGGTGTGGACGCGATGATCACGGTCTGGGCCAGTCCCGCATCACGGTGCTTCAAGGCGTCCCTGTATTTCGAAACCTGTTCCATCGTCAGGATGGCCTTCGGCTCGGTGTATTGCATGACGCCGATATCGTCCCAGGCCCCGGTCATGGGCCCGGACTTCGCCTCAAGCACCGTTTCCTCGACCCTGCCGAAGAAGACGAGGCGCCCGCCCGTGCGATAGACCGTCTCCAGCGCCACCATCCCGTAGCGGGAATAGGCCCGCCGCCCCGATACCGGCGCCCCCTCGTCATCCGGATACCGGGCTTGCTCCCGGTAGCGAAAGAAGTTCACCATCGCCGGACGATAATCAAGGGGACACGATAAGAGGGAAGCGATGCTCTCGCGCGTCGGCATTGCATCGGGGCGCGCACCCGTATGCAACGGGTCGGTCTCGACATCGCCCCCGGGCATCCGCCGCAGCCCGATGTCATGCAGCAGGCGCAGGAGCCCGAGCAGCATGACCGGCGGGCGTGCCAGGCGGACGCGCGCCACATACGCATCCTCCACATGCGGGTCGAGGAAGACGGGCAGGCGCGAGTCCCGCGGTGACCCGGCCAGCAGGAGGAACCGGTCCCAGTAGGGCGCGTCCGTCCCAACGAAGGTGAAGTTCGCGCTGGAGGCCCATTTCAGCTTGACGCCGATGGGCAGGGCAACGCTGCGCCGCGTCTCGCCTTCGCGCAAGCGCACCGCCACGAACCACTGGGGAAATTCATCCGACACGGCATAGACGATCTCGCCCCGTCCGCGGGACCGGATGACGAGGGCCAGCGCGACCAGGACGGCAATGACGATCAGGGCAGGAAGCATGGCGCAGCAACTCTCCGGTATCACTGCGCCTCATCGCACGATTCCCGGCTTTGGGCCATGCCCTGCGCATCCCCTTTCGTGCTAGCCTGCGTCCTGTCAAACCAAGCGGAGTGAGCATCTATGTCGTCGAACCTGCACGGCGCCAGCGTTGGCGTCTTCGTCCAGTACCTCACCAGCCTGTCGACCATCCTCAAGAAGGCGGAAGCCAGTGCCGCCGCCCGCAAGATCGACCCGCAGGTCTTCGTGACGGCCCGCATCGCCCCCGACATGTTCCCGCTGGCCCGCCAGGTCCAGATCGCAACCGACCACGCCAAGGGCGCCTCCGCGCGGCTTGCCGGAGCCGATATTCCGGCCTTCGCCGACACCGAGGCAAGCTGCGAGGAACTCCAGCAGCGCATCGGCAAGACGCTCGACTTCATCCGCTCATTGCCGCGCGAAAAATTCGAAGGTTCTGCCGAACGCGACGTCACGCTGACGCTGGCGGGCCAGAAATTCACCTGGTCAGGCGCCGCCTACCTGCACAACTTCGCAACGCCCAACTTCTTCTTCCACATGACGACCGCCTACAACATCCTGCGCCACAACGGCGTCGATGTCGGCAAGCGCGACTTCATCGGAGGGCTCTGACGCATCCTCTCGCGTGTCATGGTCCGCGCAGGGTTGTCATGGTCCGCGCAGGGTTGTCATGGTCCGCGCAGGGTTGTCATGGTCCGCGCAGGCGGACCACCCACGCCCTCTAAGCTGCCGCCGCCCGCCCCAGGATCATGTCACAGGCTTTCTCCGCGATCATGATCGTGGGCGCATTCGTGTTGCCCGAAACAAGCCGTGGCATGATCGAGGCATCCACCACGCGCAAGCCCTCGATGCCATGGACGCGCAGCTGCGGATCCACGACCGCGCGCGGGCCATGGCCCATCTGGCAGGTGCCCACGGGATGATAGATCGTGGCACCCGCATTGCGCGCGAAGTCCAGGAATTCAGCGTCCGTCTTCACACTGTCCCCGGGCGCAAGCTCGGACTGCACATAGGGCGCAAGCGCCTTCTGGTTCGCAATCTTGCGCGCCCACTTCAGGCCCGCGACGATGACCTCCTGGTCCAGCGGGTCACTCAGGTAATTGGGCTGGATGGCCGGATAGACCGACGGATCGGCCGACTTGATGCGGATCCAGCCGCGGCTCTCGGGTCGCACCTGGCAGGGCGCGATCGTCAGGCCCGGCGCAGCCTCGAGTTCCATCGAGCCCTCCGCGGCGAGCTTCACCGTGTCGACGGTTGCCGGCAGGATGTGGTACTGGATATCGGGCGAGACCAGGTCGGGGCGCGACTTCACGAACGCCGCGATATGTGCGGCCGACAGCGTCAGCAAACCCTTGCGCTGGAACAGGTACTTGAACGCCTCGCGCACGAAGGGCAGGCCGCGGCTCGTCTCGTTGATCGAGGTGGTTCCCGGCTTCAGCCGGAACGTGGCGCCGACCACATAATGGTCCTGCAGGTTCTCGCCCACGCCCGGCAGGTCATGCACGACGCCGATGCCATGCGACTGCAGCAGGCCACCCGCACCGATGCCTGAGAGCTGCAGCAGCTGTGGCGAGTTGATCGCCCCGCCCGCGAGGATGACCTCGCGCCGGGCCCGCGCCGTGACCGTTCGGCCGGCCTGTGCATAGACCACGCCCGTGGCCCTGCGACCCTCGAAGGTCACGCGCTGCGCCAGGGCCCGCGTCTCGACCTTCAGGTTGGCCCGTCCCATCGCCGGATGCAGATAGGCAACCGCCGCCGATTGCCGAAGCCCGTTCTTCACCGTGAGCTGGTAATAGCCTGCGCCCTCCTGGCTTTCGGCATTGACGTCCGGGTTGCGGGGAATGCCGGCTTCCGCGCAGGCCTCGATGACCGCATCCGATACGGGGTGGCGCTCGGTGACGTCCGAGACATTCAGCGGCCCGCCCGTCGCATGCCAGCGATCCGCGCCGCGTTCCTGATGCTGCGAGCGGCGGAAATAGGGGAACACGTCCTCCCAGCTCCACCCCTCGCACCCCAGTTGCCGCCAGCCGTCATAGTCGGACTGCTGGCCGCGAATGTAGAGCAGCCCGTTGATCGACGACGACCCGCCCAGCACCTTGCCGCGCGGCCACAGATGAACGCGCCCGGCCGAGCCCGGATCCGGCTCGGTCGGGAACAGCCAGTTGACGTTGGGATCCTTCAGCGTCTGCGCATAGCCGACGGGAATATGGATCATGAGATTGGAGAGGAACTGCGACGGCTCCTTCAGGGGCCTGTCGTCACCCCCGGCCTCCAGCAGCAGCACGGTGTTCTTTCCGTCTGCCGACAGCCGGTTGGCCAACACGCAGCCGGCGCTGCCCGCGCCGACAATGATGAAATCGAATTCGGGACTGTCGCTCATGCCTCTTCATTTGCCCGACCCCCGCCACGAACGCAAGCGCGTCAGGGTGTTTGCGAGGGTTGCCTCATCCCGCAGCACGCGCGGGCCATTCACGTTGTGCCGGAAGGGGTGTTGGCTCGGCCCACGCCAGCGCAGCGACGGGGCGCCTTGATTCGGACACAGTCAATGTATCGATCACGCCTCGCGTGCAGGGCTGCCCTGAGTTGAAAGCCTCGGAATTTCGGGTTGGACATACGTGTGAGTGCCGTCACAGCCACGCAGATGAACAGCGTGTAATCACTCCTTCAGCCGGCTGGCTCGTCTAGCATGTTCCTCGTTGATTCGTTTGCAAGAGAGAACCCTTGGTCATGAAGCGTCAGTTCCTCATTTCTGCTACTGCCCTCGCATTCGCGCTGCCCGCCGGGGCCGGCACGCCGGGATATGTCGATCTCAGTGTCGGAACGCTCGAACTCACGGCTCCTGGCGAGGACGTGGATTATGACACCGTGTCGGCTGGTGGCTCGTTGTCCGTCAACCTGTCTGGCCCCTGGGGCGCACAGTTCGACGGCAGCTTCGTTCGTTATGATTTTGCAACCTCGAGCAATTTTGCAGGGCACGTGTTTCATGATGGCGGCAACTGGGCCATCGGTGGTGTTATCGATTACTGGAGTATATACGACGCAACCCAATGGACGCTGGGTATGGAAGCGCAGGCCACGCTGGGTGCCTTCGTGATCGAGGGCGGGGTTTCGGCGGGAAACCTGGAGCAGTTTAGCATCAATATCGATGTCTGGAATGCGGACGCGAGTGTTACCTGGTACGTGACGCCCGACCTCTCCATCGCGGGCACGATCGGCACGGAGTCATACGACGTCGCATTCGACGCGGGCTCGCAGACCTATGGTGTCGAGGCCGAATATCGTATCGACCAGTCTCCGTTCAGCCTGTTCGTCGCCTACGAGCGCGCGGACGTTGATTATCTGTTGGCATATGACGCCGACAGCTGGGCACTCGGCCTTCGCTACGGGTTCGGGGATGGATCGCTGCAGGCCAGGCGCGATGAGGGCCCGCGATGGCTGAGGCAGGATCGGCGCGCCATCCGACTGCTGGACTAGCGCACGGCCGCGAAGGTTTCGTCACGATTATCATACAGAGGAGTTGAGTAGATGCGTTATCAAATTGCTTCCGCTGCGGCGCTTGCGTTGCTTGTGCCCGCCCTCGCCACCGCCGGCACGCCGGGTTACGTCGACGCAAGCGTTGGCGCCATTGACCTGAACACTGCCGATTTGACCACCATGGGCGCCAGTGGGGCAGTGGTTGCGCCGCTATCCGGCAACTGGCACGTCCAGTTCGATGGTGACTTGACGCGCTACCAAATCAACGGTGGAGGCTTCAGCGGTTCGTCCCTTGCGGCCCACGTCTTTCATGATGGTGGCGATTGGGCGGTCGGAGGGTTGCTTGACTACCAGAGCCTCTCCTCGATCACGTTTTGGACGCTTGGCGCGGAAGCGCAGTACACTGTCGGTGCATTCGTTTTTGAGGCAGGTGCCGGCTTCGGCACCTTCGAGGCGTTCAGCAACAACAACGATACGTCGTCCGCCTCTGCCAGCGTGACCTGGTATTACTCGCCCGACATCTCCGTGACCGGCGGCATCAATTACCGGGACGTCGACATGGTGTCGGCAGACTGGACAGTCTACAGCCTCGACGCGGAATATCGCATCGAAGGCACGAAGTTCAGTGTCATTGGCGGCTATGCCTTCGGCGACCTCGAATTAGGGTTCGAAAGCAGCGGCTGGAGCATCGGGCTGCGTTACGGTTTCGGCGATGCCACGCTGCAGGGGCGCCGCAACGAGGGTCCGCGTTGGCTGCGCGAGACGACCTTGATGGCCATTGCGCCCCTCTGATTGACGCGGCGATCAGGAGCCCGGGCGCGAGACATCGCACCCGGGCTTTTTTTTTCAGGGACACATCACCAACAGCTCTCTCCCTCACGGGAGTGAGGGAGTCCCCGCGCGCAAGCGCGGGGGAGGGAGTTAGGGCACGCACGCCCACCGAACTCCTCCGTCTGCGGCAGCTGACGCTGCCGCATCCACCTCCTCGCTGCGCGAGGAGGAAACTTTCTCCCTCACGGGAGTGAGGGAGTACCCGCGCGAATGCGCGGGGGAGGGAGTTTTTCTCTGCAGGGCACGCACGCCCACCGAACTCCTCCGTCTGCGGCAGCTGACGCTGCCGCATCCACCTCCTCGCTGCGCGAGGAGGAGAAGCACTATCTCTCCCTCGCATCGCGAGGGAGTACCCGCGCGC
>Ga0172373_10008065_pt1 | contig 13449 bp, 11 predicted proteins | sample Lak10m_2_FD_114546 | JGI IMG/M metagenome (GOLD analysis project Ga0172373, IMG submission 114546) | Freshwater microbial communities from Kabuno Bay, South-Kivu, Congo - kab_092012_10m | ecosystem: Environmental > Aquatic > Freshwater > Lake | place: Democratic Republic of the Congo... | reverse complement strand
CTTTGCATTTCCTCTTCAATTTCTTGATTCGTTAATCCAACTTCCTGTAACTTCTTAAACTCATTTCTAAATAATTGTAATTGCTGTGATTTACCACCTAAATCACGTTGTATATAATCCAAGTTCTTTTTATTAGGAACTATAAAGCTTAGTCTAGGAGAGTTTTCAAGACTAATTTTAATTTCTTTTTCAAAATGCTGTGCACTTTCACCTACTCCAGAAACTCGCAACCATGCTTTTGTTCTAGTGAATGCAGTAAAAATTTTATTACGAGTCTTTCTATAATCTTTCGTTGGATGCATAGCATCAATACCTAACACTAAAACACAGGCAGCCTCATTTCCTTTTGCTTTATGTACAGTTGAAAGTGTTACCATTTTTTCTAACTTAAATGGTGGATTATCAGAATACGTTGTTAAAACATTATTTGTTAAAATACCAACATCACTTAATACAGATGATAATCGCCTAAAATACATTTTAGCATTTCTATCATCTAAAGAAATTACCATAATATCTTCAGGTTTTAACCCTTCATTTAAAAAATATTCAATTTCTCTTTTTACAAAATCCACCTCTTCAGAGACATTATCTGCTATATATGTTTTTAGTAAATCTTGTTTTGATTGATATTCATTGATTGATAAGGGACTATTTTCTGGATTCCGTGACAAAACAACATGCTCACCTTCTTTATATTGTCCACTTGTTAATTCATATCCTACATCATTCCAATGATCTAGATTTTCTAAAATCTGTACTGGTTTATCATATAAACCAAAACCAAGGGCATGTGCCGTGACTAATGTTGAAAGTGGATTTCTATAACACTTATGGAGAACCAAATCATTTTTCTGTCCCCAAGACAAATTTTTAGCCAATTTATTTAAGTCTATTAAAGCTTCTCCACGATCATCCACCCCAAAAAGTTCTTTTGGTGTTCTAGTATATATATTAAAAATTGTTTGTAAATCGTCATAAGCCCAAACAATATTCTTTTCTGAAGCATCCTCCCCAGTCAACAAGTTATAACATAATCTAAAAAATTCATCTGGTAAGTCTTGAGCTTCATCAATCAGAATATAATCATACTTCTTTTTTATTTTAGCTTTGATTATTTGACTACATACATACTTAAAAGGATCTGCATTATTAAAAGCTTTCGCTTTATCCAATGGAATTGGAAGAATATCGTTTTCCACAGCACTATTAAAATAAACTCCATCAACTTTATAACCACCCCATGCATGAAGAATATCAATATTTGACCAATCTGGATCACTACTGGCAAAATGTCGATAAAATTTACCAATGACTTCCTTTATTAAGGTATATAAACTTTTGGTATAGAAAGTAAAAAGTATTTTTTTATCTGGATATTGCAAATGAATATATGCAACTTTCATTGCAAGAATTATCGTTTTACCCGACCCCGCTAGCCCTCTTATTCTTTGAGGGCCATTAATTAGATTAATTGCTACTTTTCTTTGTTCAGCATCAAAATTTATTATTTCATCTTCTAGTTTTATTAAAATATTTAATTTATTTCTTTCACTCTCTACTATTGCTGTTCTTTTTGAAGGTTTTGATAGAGCCTTTGCTCCCTCAAGAATTGATCTAATTTCATTTAAATGTTCATCAGATAAGTTTTCATCTTTATCTTTAATAAATTCACTTAAATCTTCTAGAGATTTTAAAACATTCGCATCCCCTGTATATCCCTCGCATACCACTTGAGCATCGATTTCAAAAACTAGCTTCCTACCTTTCCTCCCATCTCTAGTTCTTAATATAGAACTTTTAACCAACATACTATCTACATGACTATAAGTTTCTTCTAATGCTTCATTTTTTTCATCTACTTTACTTACTGTAGATGTTGATAACAAAAGCACCCCTACTTTTTTGAGACAATTAAAAAATTTGTTTTTATTATTTGATCTTCGTAATTTTTAAATACAGGAAATCCGTAATACAATACTCCATCCGTCAAGCCAAGCTCTTTATCATAAGAGTTAATATAATCTATTAAAGCATTATCCAAACCTGAAGGATTTAATTCTGTTGCTATTATCGTTTCTATTGTCACTGAAAAACCCTAAGAAAAATTGCCTGCTTTATCTTACAACAGGCAACATATAAAAAAAAGAACCCGCTTACGCGGGTTTTTTAACATCAATTCAGACGATTAAAGACGAACCAATTCCACAACTTTCTCAGCCGCTTCTTCAACCGTTTCTACCGTAATATCAGTATCTGTACCTTCAACTGCTGTAGTGATTACCACCACACCTGTTTCACGTAACAGTGCAATTTGCTCAGCCGTTAAATTGGCTTTCGCAATCGCGACCACACCTTGCTGAATCAACAAGCTCTCTAAAGCTTGAGCATTTTCGATTAATTGTGCAGAAATACCTATCACAGCAGGTTTCTGACCTAAACGAGCAGCACGATCTTCTGCAGTAACTGGATTGCTATGCGCAGTCCACTCAACAGCAGCTTCAACCATACCTGCACCAACCGTAACGTTGCTTAAACGATCAATAAAGATAAATGAACCTGTATAACGACTGTCTTGGTATTGATCAAATACAACTGATGCATCAAACTCAATAACCACATCAGCAATTGCATTCAACTCTAGCTCTTCAACTTGTGTATGTTCAAGTGTATTGACATTAACTCGGAAATTAATCGCTGTAACTTTAGCTGGTACAGTTTGGGTACCAATCTTCACGTTATAAAGTTTGCCTTTAACTAAAGGATGTTCAGTCATCCAAACAACTGAAGCACGAACGCTACGTGAAATTAAAGGTTGCTCGCCTGCACGAACCAATACATTACCACGTGAAATATCAATTTCATCGTTCAATGTAAGTGTCACTGCTTGACCAGCAGCTGCGCTTTCAAGATTTCCATCAAAAGTTACAATTTCTTTAACTGTTGATTTTTTGCCTGAAGGTAGTGCTACGATTTCATCGCCTACTTTGATTTCACCAAGCGCAATCGTTCCTGCAAAACCTCGGAAATCAAGGTTTGGACGATTCACGTATTGAACAGGGAAACGGAATTCATGTTTATTCGATTCACGTTTGATTTCCACTGATTCAAGAATATCCATCAACGTTTGACCCTTGTACCAAGGTGTGCTCGCAGATGGATTTACAACGTTATCGCCATTGAGAGCTGAAATTGGAACAAAGACGATATTTTCTGGACGACGGTTGCCTAACTGATTTACAAACGCATCATATTCAACTTGAATTTCATTGAATCGAGTTTCAGAAAACTCAACCAAATCCATTTTATTGATCGCAACTACGATATTTTTGATGCCGAGTAGACTTGCAATGAAGGTATGACGACGTGTTTGTGTCTGAACACCATATCGCGCATCAATCAAAATGATTGCAAGGTCAGCAGTTGATGCACCAGTCGCCATATTGCGCGTGTATTGCTCATGCCCTGGTGTATCCGCGATGATGAACTTTCGTTTCTCAGTTGAGAAATAACGATACGCAACATCAATAGTAATACCTTGTTCACGTTCAGCTTGTAGACCATCTACAAGTAGTGCAAGGTCAGGTGCATCACCTGTTGTACCTACTTTTTTACTGTCTCGAGTAACTGCTTGCAATTGATCTTCATAGATCAACTTTGAATCATAAAGTAAACGACCAATAAGCGTTGATTTACCATCATCGACGTTACCGCAAGTCAAAAAGCGTAGGAGGTCTTTATTTTCGTGCTGTTTTAAATATGCCAAGATGTCTTGGCTAATAAGATCTGATTGATGAGACATTGCTCAAAACTCCACATATTCTTTAGAAATCATTTTAATCTCCCTAAATCCCTCTTTCTAAGAGAGATTTACTTTAGGAAATTAGAAGTAACCTTCCTGCTTTTTCTTTTCCATCGAGCCAGCTTCATCATGGTCAATCATTCGACCTTGGCGTTCTGAACTAGTGGCCAAAAGCATTTCCTGAATAATTTCAGGCAAGGTATCTGCTTCCGATTCGACTGCACCTGTTAATGGATAACAGCCTAATGTACGGAAACGCACCGATTTCATTTGTGGAACTTCACCCTCTTTTAAACGCATACGCTCATCATCTACCATGATCAACGTACCACTACGCTCTACAACTGGGCGAACTGCTGAGAAATAAAGAGGAACAATTTGAATGTTTTCTAGATAGATATATTGCCAAATATCTAACTCAGTCCAGTTAGATAATGGGAATACTCGAATGCTTTCCCCTTTGTTTACTTTACCGTTGTAAAGATTCCAAAGTTCTGGACGTTGGTTTTTAGGATCCCAACGATGTTTCGTATCACGGAATGAATAAACACGTTCTTTCGCACGTGATTTCTCTTCATCACGACGTGCACCACCAAAGGCAGCATCAAATTGGTATTTATCCAAGGCTTGCTTTAAGCCCTGAGTTTTCATGATATCCGTATATTTTGAACTACCGTGATCAAATGGGTTAATCCCAGCATCACGTCCTTCTTTGTTCTGATGAACAATCAAATCAAAGCCATGTGTTTTCGCCATGTTATCGCGAAAAGCAATCATGTCCTTAAATTTCCAGCCCGTATCTACATGTAGTAATGGGAATGGGAGTTTTGCTGGATAGAAAGCTTTTAATGCTAGATGAAGCATAACCGCCGAATCTTTACCAATCGAGTAAAGCATCACAGGGTTTTCAAACTCAGCAGCAACTTCACGAATGATGTGAATACTTTCAGCCTCAAGCTGTTTGAGGTGAGTTAATCTATTCTCAGTCATGTACACTTCCTCCTTTATTCATGCTACCCATAAAATCTATAAGCGGTCTTACACCACCACTTGGAAGACCGTGTGGAGGAACGAGTATCATAACAACTCCAATTTTTAGTGATATCGATGTTATTACCAGAACTTAATTAATGATCTAGTAAGGTTTATTCATTATAATAATTTAGAGAGAGTTCTTTAGCTTGTTTTTTCATATCAATATGCAAAATTATGATATGAATATATAACTTCATTATAAAAGTGAAACCGTCTATTTTAATTCTAGAGTAAGAAAAGAAACCTGTTTCAGCTTCTTTTCTTGGGATTATGATGTTTAAAATTAGAAACGGAACATGTTACGTTCTAATGGAATTTCAACACCTACAGAAACACCACCATCATTGCCATTTAAATCTGAATCACTTACCCAACCATTAATCTTAAGTGGAATTGTTGGCTTTAAATAGTGTGTCCAAGTCAAGTCTAAACCTTTCACAGTATCATCTTTTGGAAATGCAGCATTAATCGTCAAATTAGATTGATTCACTTTGGCATAGATCGCACGCCCACTTAAGCGATTCATTACATCAAAACGAATATCACCGCCGACTGAGTACATTTGTCCATCGCCACCTATTGCATGACCTAATGGGAAACCATGTTGATAATAACCATCAGTGTACTGATGATGGTTATAAGAAATTCCCTTTGCTTTTCCGTTTGTTCGTGTATCTGCCCATTCAGCATAAAGTTGATATGGCATATTTTTGTAACTCGAAGAGAAATCAGCACCAGCTAGGTAAAGATATTTAGCTGGTAAACCACCAGCCTCATCTTCACCGACAAATTGAGTATATAAGCTCATTGGAACATTCAACAACGGTTGCAGTAATAAACGCCCATCAAAACCAGCGATTTGGTTTGATGCATTTTCATCACCAGTACAACCGCTATCATCACAACCATTGTCTTTACCAATCATTGCATTCCAATAAGCTTTAAAACTATTTGGCTGACCTTTACCACCAATCTGAACTGTACGTGAAGCTCCCAATTCAAGATACGGCAAAGGTTGTGCAGTTAAACGTAATCCAATCAATTTTGCATCTGGTACAGCTTTATAGTCATCTAATTGACCTGCAAAAGCCTGATATTGCCAAGGTCCAATCCAAGACAACCATTTTGTTTCAAAAGCATCTTGAACTGCACGTTGTACAGTCACACCATATACAGGGCGACTTGCATCGCCACGAATTAAGCTACCATCATGCCCTGGTCCCCAATAAGTTGGAATTTGACCTGCAATAACCCATTGATTCCAAAGCTTACCAGCTATATAAGAGCCCTCTACATTTGCATCATTTCCATTATCAATTAATGGATCTTTTTCACCATTGACACGAAGTTTAGCATCCCAATTGTCACCACCAGCATTCAACTCAGCTGCGATTTGATATTGAGATTTTTGGTTATCACCAAATGCTTGGGGAACTGTCTTTAAATCCGTACCAGCATGCAAACCCACTTTTACAGTTGCATTGTCTGCCTGCAAAGTGTTTATCACAGAGTTCACAACTTTTTGCTGTGTATTATTAGTCACTTTCGCTTGTGACAACGCTCTTTGAATTTCATCACCACTTAACGGCCATGTAGATGTACTGATTTGAATGACACCTTGCTGGTTTAACCAATTTAGATCAGTACGTAAATTTTCATCGTTGAGCACTAAGCCTTGCGCAAAAATAGTGGATGAAAACGAGGCAAATAATGCGATAGAAAGCGATTTTTTTAGAAACATGTCCAAACTGTTCTCAAGTTTATTTATGAGCACATCATCGTTTTTTTAGAGACACATTTCAATCCTCTAACCAAACAATTACATTTCTTAACGCAGAAAACAAAGAAGCCACTCTTAAGAGTGGCTTCTTTTATTAATCAGTCAAATGTTTAATCTTTACGACGCATATGCGGGAATAAAAGTACATCACGAATACTTGGGGCATTCGCAAACAACATAACGAGACGATCAATACCAATACCTTCACCTGCTGTTGGCGGTAAACCGTATTCTAGTGCTTCAATAAAGTCCGCATCGTAATGCATTGCCTCATCATCACCAGCATCTTTCTCAGCAACTTGGGCTTGGAAACGCTCTGCTTGATCGATTGGATCATTTAATTCTGAGAAACCATTTGCTAACTCACGTCCACCGATGAAAAACTCGAAACGATCAGTAATATGTGGATTATCATCATTACGACGTGCAAGTGGAGAGGTTTCAGCAGGATATTCGGTGATAAATGTTGGCTGACGCAGCTTAGTTTCAACTGTTTCTTCAAACACGATGGTTTGTAACTTACCTAAACCAAAGCCTGGCTTAACCTGCTCTTTTAATACTTCTTGAGTAAACTTAGCCAAGAAATCACGGTCATTTACATTTTCAGGCGTGAAATCTGGATTGTGTTCAAGAATCGCATCAAACATTGAGATTTTCTTGAATGGACCTTTAAAGCTATATACTTCTTCACCATAAGGTACATCTGTTGTACCCAAGATATCGATTGCAAGTTTCTCAAGCATATTCTCAGTCAATGCCATCAGATCTTTATAATCAGCATATGCTTGGTAGAACTCAATCATCGTAAATTCGGGGTTGTGACGAGTTGAAACACCTTCGTTACGGAAATTACGGTTGATTTCAAATACACGTTCAAAACCACCTACCACTAAACGTTTTAAGTAAAGCTCAGGCGCAATACGTAAATAAAGTTCCATATCTAAAGCGTTGTGGTGTGTTACAAATGGTTTTGCAGATGCACCTCCAGGAATAACATGCATCATTGGCGTTTCAACTTCCATGAAACGCTCATTGGTTAAAAATGCACGAATACCTGCAACAACTTTGGCACGAATTTCAAATGTTTTTCTTGTTTCTTCGTTGACAATAAGATCTAAATAACGTTTACGGTATTTTGCCTCGGTGTCAGTTAAACCGTGGAATTTATCTGGTAATGGGCGTAATGATTTGGTTAGTAATTCAAAACCTTCAAGATGCACATATAAGTCACCCTTACCTGAACGACCAATATAACCTTCTGCAGCAATAATATCGCCAAGGTCTAAACTTTTTATTGTTTCTAAAATATCAGCAGCTAAACCTTTACGATCAACATAAAGTTGGATACGGCCAGTCATATCCTGAATCACCATAAATGATCCACGGTTGAGCATGACACGACCAGCAACTTTTACATAAACCTTTTCACCGCCTTCAATTTGCGCTTTATCTAAATCTTTAAATTGCTCTTGCAAATCAGCAGCATAGTGCTCACGTTTAAATGTGTTTGGCCAAGGGCTTTTGCCAGTTTGTTTGGCAGTATCTTGGATTTGCTTTAATTTGGCATGACGCTGTGCGATTAAATCGTTTTCGGAAAGTGTCTGTTCAGAAGTCGATTGAGCGTTTTGTTGCGTCATCTCTGCCTCGATTAAGTAAAAAATGAAGTGACATAGAATAGCAGATCACAACCCATTTTCGTATTGTTTCAACCAGACAATTCAAAAAAATGAAGATTTTATCAAATTTTCAAACTGATACTTTGCAAATTTAGAACAAAAACCCAAGCCGAATTAGACTCATTTTTCTGCTAAATGTTTAACCATCGCCAATCCTTGATCAAAACCATTATTCATCATTTCTTCGTATTCAGTTTGAATATCGACTTCTACATGAAGTTGCGTTTCTCCATTGTAATCAACCAACAAATATTTTTCCAAAGAGCCAGCCCAAGCTTTCACATCCTCACTATCAAAATCCTCTTGACCATCTTTAATCATCCCGAGGTGCTTGAAAACAATTTCATTCGGCTCATCTATTCTTTCTATTGTCGATACCATCCCATTTCCATCACCATCAGTAAAATAGGTTTTACCACCTACTTTCCAATCAGACTTCATTTGGGAATCACAAGAAAAGAATTTTGTCCAAACATTATAGGTTTCAGTTCCCCATAATATGTCCCAGACTCTTTCAGGGGTCGCATAAATTTTAATGTTGTAACTCAGCGTTTTCATAAATATAACGTCCTTATTATTGTGATAATTCATCATAACTTATTTTCAAATGTATGTTTTTTATTCAAACCAAACTTATACGTTTCATTATTTTCAGTAAATAACATAGTCCTCGATATAAAATTAATTAGAGTAATTGCTCAAATAACAAGACTTTCGGCCCAAATTGCCATACCACTTTTTACATAAATGATTAAACTCTTGCATTTACTTTACTTAAATGTCGTTCTGCGTAAAAATCTAACTCCCGATCAACACAAGTTACTTCTATTGCAGCGATCGTAACGACATTATGGAATAGTTTTACTGAAAGGCAATTTGAGCATACCTATCAGTTTGGAGAGTCACATGAAAAAATATCAATGTATCGTTTGTGGTTGGATTTATGACGAAGCAGAAGGCTGGCCACAAGACGGCATTGCAGCAGGGACAAAATGGGAAGACATCCCAGATGATTGGACTTGCCCAGATTGCGGCGTTTCAAAAGCTGATTTTGAAATGGTTGAAATCTAAATAGAACTAAAAGACCATGATCATCATGGTCTTTTTTTCTTATGTTTTATTTTTATATTAAAAAAATTGGAGAATGTAATGCATCCTATCGTCATCATCGGATCAGGCATGGCTGGTTATACTGTTGCACGAGAATTCCGTAAACTGAGTCCTGAACAAGAACTCATGATGATCTGCGCGGATGATGCGGTAAACTATGCTAAACCAACATTATCCAATGCTTTTGCAGGTAATAAAGCACCTGAACAAATTGCTCTAGGTGATGCTGCTAAAATGGCAGCCCAACTTAATATGCGTATTGAAGCGGCAACTTTGGTAAAAGAAATTCATCCTGAAAACCATGAAATCACGTTAGAAAAAAATGGTGAGATTTTCAAACAAGCCTATTCAAAATTAGTTCTTGCAGTGGGTGCAAATCCGATTCGTTTAGCAATTGCAGGCGATGGTAGTGAAGATATTCACGTGGTCAACTCATTGGTTGACTATAGTGTATTCCGTGAAAATCTAGCAAAGCGCAAAGACAAACGCGTAGTGATTCTCGGAGCTGGATTGATTGGCTGTGAATTTGCGAATGACTTATTACATAGTAACTATGACGTTACGGTCATTGATTTAGCACCTCAACCACTTGGACGCTTATTACCAACTCATGTTGCTGAAGCATTTAAAACCAACTTAGAAGAAGCTGGGATTAAATTTGCACTTTCAACTACAGTTAAGAAAGTTACCAAAATTAATGATGGTGAAGACTACGCTGTGACTTTGGCGAATGGACAAACTTTGGTTGCAGATATTGTTCTTTCTGCTATCGGTTTACAACCAAACACTGCTTTAGCCAAAGCTGCCGATATTCAAACTAGTCGAGGTATTATCACAAATACACTACTAGAGACCAATCAAGCTGATATCTATGCAGTGGGTGACTGTGCTGAAGTAAATGGAACTTTGCTTCCATACGTCATGCCTATCATGCAACAAGCACGTGCATTAGCAAAAACTTTAAGTGGTCAAAGCACAAATGTTCATTACCCTGCTATGCCAGTTGCGGTAAAAACACCAGCTGCACCTCTTACTGTTTTACCTGCACCAGTTGATGTTGAAGTGAATTGGGAAACTGAAGAGTTTGATGATGGTATGCTTGCTAAAGCAACTGATGCTGAAGGGACATTAAGAGGTTTTGTTTTATTAGGTGCAACTGCTGGTAAACAGCGTTTAACTTTAACTAAACTCGTACCGGACTTGATTCCTGCTCAAGCTTAAGGTTTAAATAACAGAGTTTATTGAGAAATGGGTTCCAATAAACTCTCTCCCGAAAGTAGATAAAAACAATTCAACTTGGAATGAATACCATGAACAGCGCACTTCAATTTAATGTCTCTCCTTATGCTCCATTTATGCAAGAAACCAAAGTTACTTTGGGTAATGGCATTGAGTTACATGTTGAAGTTGGGGGAAATCCTGAGCATCCAACAATTTTGTTGGTGATGGGTTTAGGCGCGCAAATGCTGTTTTGGCCAGATTTTTTTTGCAAATCCCTAATTGATCAAGGATTTCGTGTTATTCGATTCGATAATCGTGATATTGGTTTATCTTCAAAAGTTCGTCATAAAGGACAACGGCTGAATACCATGAAACTCATGAGTCGATTCATGGTCGGATTAACCAATGAAGGTGCGCCCTACACGCTTTATGATATGGCTGACGATGTAGCTATGCTAATAGATCAGCTAGGTTTAGAAAAAACCTATATTATCGGTGCCTCTATGGGTGGCATGATTTCACAAATCGTAGCAGCTAAATATCCAGAAAAAGTTGAGAAAATCGGTCTTTTATTTACAAGTAATAATCAGCCGTTTTTACCACCACCTTTTCCGAAACAGCTCTTTAGCTTAATTGGAAAACCTGAAGCTCATGATGAAGATGCGATCGTCAATCATAGTTTAAAAGTATTTCATATTATCGGCTCTCCTGGATACGTTAACCAAGTAGAAGCAATTCAGACTATTCGTAAACTATATCGTCGTAGTTTCTACCCAGCGGGTGTACTTCAACAATTTTTAGCAATATTATGTACAGGTTCATTGCTGCCACTCAATAAGACTATTAATCAACCAACATTAGTGGTACACGGTTCAAAAGATCGCTTATTACCGCCAAGTCATGGGAAAGCGGTTGCAAAAGCGATTTCTGGTGCTAAGTTTGAATTAATTCATGGAATGGGGCATGATATTCCTGCACATTTCATTCCTCAACTTAGTGGTTTGTTTGCACATCACTTTAAATCATCACACTAGGACACTATGGCTGCATTACCCTCATTAAGACAGCTATCATATTTAGTTACGTTGTCAGAAACTTTACATTTTACTGAAGCAGCTCGTCGATCATTTGTTACCCAATCAACATTATCGGGTGGCATTATGGAATTGGAGCGTCTTTTAGGTGGCGTCTTAGTTGAGCGTGATCGTCAAAACGTCCGTTTGACTCCTCTAGGTGAACAGGTTGTTGCCCGTGCGCGTGTATTACTAGCTGATGCACAAGATTTGATGCGCCTAAGCCGAGAAATGAGCGAACCATTAACAGGTGATTTGCATCTTGGAATTATTCCTACAATCGCACCTTTTATCTTGACGCAACTTTTAGATGAAGTTCATCGTCAACTTCCTAAAATACAACTTCATCTACATGAAGCACAAAGTGAGAAAATTGTCGAAAAATTAGAACACGGCAATTTAGATATGATCGTTCTTGCTTTGCCATTCGATACTCGTGGTTTAAAAGTTGCTGAAATCGCTAAAGAAAACTTATTTGTTGTTTACAATAAAAAAGATAAGAATGCGGCTGAAGCAACTTCATTAGATGATTTGGATTTAACACGTCTCATGCTTTTAGAAGAAGGACATTGTTTACGTGATCATACACTGAGTGCTTGCCCAGTCGGCGAACGTAAAAATGATCACCGTTTAAAAGCGAGTTCACTACCAACGCTTGTTGAAATGGTGTCTTCTGATTTAGGTTTTACTTTATTACCTGAGATAGCTTTGAAGAACAGTATGATTCACTTTAATGAAGAGATTGCTGTCAAATCGATCGGTGATGCCCCAAGCCGCACACTCGCTTTAGTAACTCGCAAAAGTACTCCACTACAAAGTGAGTTCGATGTGATTTTTCAGATTTTGAAGAAAATCACTGCGCATCTAGAATGAAATAAAATGCCTGTAATATGAATTACAGGCATTTTTTAAAGAAAAACAGTAAAAATTTCTATTTTATTTCCAATAAATTTACTTGCTCAACCTGTACATCACTCATGCGTCGACCTTGATCTAATAATTGGTCAAAATAAGACTCAACCACTTTGGCTTGATCAGCTGTATTTTCAACTTTATACATGTTTTGACGAAATTCGTTGCTAGAGCGTAAACCTTTCGTATACCAAGCAATATGTTTACGGGCTATGCGGCATCCTGAGTATTCACCATAAAATTGATATAGTTCGGCTAAATGCCCCATTAAAACTTGTTTCACTTCTACAATTTCTGGGGCCGCCAAGTGTTCCCCTGTCTCAAGATAATGTGCGATTTCTCTAAAAATCCATGGTCGTCCCTGAGCTGCACGCCCGATCATAACAGCATCAGCACCAGTATAATCCAAGACATATTTAGCCTTTTCAGGACTATCGATATCGCCATTCGCAATCAAGGGAATATGTATGTTTTTTTTAACTTCACGAATTAATTCATAGCGAGCGGTATTTAAATACATATCTTCACGTGTACGACCATGTAAAGCTAAAGCTGCTATACCTGCATCCTCGGCACGCTTCGCGACACGAAGAATATTTTCCTCACCATTTAAAAAGCCAAGGCGTGTTTTTAAAGTTACAGGCACATCCACTGCTGCAACGACAGCATCTAAAATCTTTGCTACGAGATCTTCATCTTGCAGTAAAGCCGAACCCGCAAGTTTATTACATACTTTTTTCGCAGGACATCCCATATTAATGTCAACGATTTGCGCGCCATTCGCAACCTGATATCGTGCGGCCTCAGCAAGTTGCTCTGGATCAGAGCCAGCTATTTGTG
>Ga0172373_10008064_pt1 | contig 13449 bp, 9 predicted proteins | sample Lak10m_2_FD_114546 | JGI IMG/M metagenome (GOLD analysis project Ga0172373, IMG submission 114546) | Freshwater microbial communities from Kabuno Bay, South-Kivu, Congo - kab_092012_10m | ecosystem: Environmental > Aquatic > Freshwater > Lake | place: Democratic Republic of the Congo: South-Kivu... | reverse complement strand
TGGCATGTATGTCTGGTATCTGCCTTGCAGATGGCATCATGGATAGAGGGGTTTGTTCAACCAACGTCGGATGCCTTTCAACACATTGAATGGGATTCTGCGCATGCGTGGGGACCTCAACAACGACAAGAGCTTCAACATTTGATTCACAAGATTCGACAGCGAACCCCACCATCGTTAGAAATGGTTGTACTAGGTGGCTCTATGGTGGCGGGCATGGAATGTCAAGACATGTCCAGTCGCGGTAAGAATTGCGCCTACGCCAAACGTTTCGCGCGCTGGTTGCACTCCGAAGAGGGAATTCGCGTCAATGTGATCAACACAGCCGTTGGGGGCGTCACCACCTCGGGCATGCTTCCCAGTTTGCCGTTGCTGCTGCAATCCTTGGAAACACAACCCGATCTGATCCTCATTGATTTCTCAGTCAATGATGGGCAACATTTCCAATCGTGGAAGGAGGGCGTGACGAGACGAGGACAGACGACGGCACCCAATATGGTTGTGGCAGCGGTGACCGAAGAGATGATCCTTTACTTGCGAAATGTAACGACCGCGATGTTGTGGATGGTGGAGGGCGATTGTCACGAAAGTAGCCAACATGCCCGGCTAGCGCATGAAATGGTGGCCAATTTCCATTCAATTCCCTTCTCTTCCTACCATCGAGCGATTCAAGCGTACCCCGGAAGTTGCGACACGTACTTATGGGGTCGGACAACTCATCCCAATTGGATGATTCATCAGATGTTTGCATACATGTTGGCGTACGCTTGGACACACTACGGGACGCCACGAACGACGCTATCTACACCGGCTGCGTTACAACGTGTCGCCATATGTACACAGCCACTGTTTTCTTGGAGTGCCTTTGATGCAGACCCATCTACCTACCAAGTGTTATCTGGCAATTGGAGCGTGTACGAAGACCGGCCAGGCAAACCTGGGCTCATGTCGAATCTGTCAAATTCCATCGTAGAGTTTCGTGGCGTCAAGTTCGGAGATACCCCTCGATTGATCATCAGCTTTCTAAGAGGGTATGAACATCTGGGGAAGTTTACGCTATCGGTGCCTACCCATCAGAATGGACGACATGTATTGACATTCGATGGATTGGGAGATTTGGAGGCGAATCCTGAGCACAGATCCACCCAAATTTATGTCGTCAATATGGAGATTGGTCGTAAAGAATGGGAACCACGTTTGGGGTTGTTGGGTGCCATGGGGATGCGTATTCCTCCTTTTAGTGAGCATACGCTGCACTTTACGGTACAGGATCGGCTACCACCACACTCCAAAGTGAAAATTGTCAGCATTCTCTCCTGTTAGAGATGGGTGTCGTTGAGTCCGTAGAAGGAGGCGGCGGCAGCAGCGGCGGCCGCCACCGTGGACATCTCCTCCATCCCCTCCCCCTCTTCCTCTCCATCATCCACCCCACTCGGCCCCTCACTCGGCCCCTCACTCGAACCCACACCCTCACTGGAACCCACCCACGTGGGCACCGGCTGCACAAAGAAATTGCACACTTGATGCGTCGACATCCAACCCTCTTCGCGCGACGTGTCAAACCACACCACGTGGGTGGCGTCGCGCAAAGGACCCAAGTAGCCCACTCGACTTTCCGGTCGGGATGCATACACCACCATGACGGAGGCGGATAACATGGGCGGCCATGACGCCACCGAACCCGGCCAGACGTGGATGCGCGCCGTCGGCGCCCCCGGCATCGCACAAAAGCGACGCCACTCCTCCGCCATCGATTCATCATCCGACACCATGTCCCAAGACACCTCGGCACCGCCTCGAGGAAGCTGCGTCGTCAGGATGCGATACATGTCGGATCGGGAAAGGGAGCGTTTCACCGTGAGACCCAGGGGTAACCGGGTGATCGGTGGACGCTGCAGCGCCGCCGAGACGGTGCACAGTTGATAGAGGATGGGACCGACGGGTTGCGTCCAACACACCGAAGGTTGTCCCGCCGCTTGCGCCGCTTTGCGCGTCATCTGCAACGCTTGCATTTGTTGTCGCAACCGATCCATCTCCGCCTCCACCTCCTGCTCCGTCGGATAGACAAAGTAGGTTTCGGGTGAGAGATGCGGGTTCGCCTGCAAAGGGATGAAGTGAGCGTTTGGATCCTGCATGCGAGTACATAGCTGCGCCGCGGTCATGCGCGGGGCATAGTTCCAATGGGATGGATACGATCGTTGAAACTCGCGGGGAAAGACAATCACCAGGAGGAGCGTCGCGGGGGTCTCTGGTTCCGGCAGGAGTGCCACAAACGACGCCTTGTTCCACGCCTTGGCGTGCTGTCCGTGTTCCGCCTCCCACCATGCACCCGCCCCTTCATACGGATGGGGGACCCACAAACAATGACGTCGCGCCGCGAGCGGAGGGCGGCGCGCCTTCACCGACGCCCCCGCCTCGCCGTCCGCGTGCCGTTTCGACATGATAAATGTGACACCCCCTGTCGAAGTTCGTTGCACCCCTGTCGAAAATGTAGTTTGGACCTTGACCCGGGGGGGGAGAGGCTCTGGTGCCACAGTCCGGTTGCCGCCGCCACAGTCTAGCTGCCGCCACAGTCCAGCTGCCGCCACAGTCCGGCACCATGTACAAGCACGAGATCGGCGACGACGACCCTCGCGCCCTGCCGACCCCCGCACCCGTACGGGGTCCGATCGGACCTCGCATCCTGCCCCACCTGTATGTGATGTCGGTGACGGATGGCGTTCCCGAGTGGATGGAAGTGGCAGGCTCCGACCCCCTCGATCCCCATGTGCGCGAGTGTGTGCTGAGCGGTCGTTTTGTCTGTGCCGACGACCCCGGCGAAGCGGCGACGTGGATGAAGAAGATCGTTTACCCGTACGCATACGTTGTGGTAACCCCCACGGGACAACACAACGAGTACCTGTGCGAGACGCTCAGCTTCATGATGCGCCCGGTGCGCACCTTTCTTCGGATGCACAGCGTGCCGGATCAATTCACCCTTCAACATGCCTCACTGTATTCGGATGCGTGCATCCTCAGCAACCCCCTGCGCATCTCGGAATGGAAGCACCGAACGCAACCGACCGATCGCCTCGCCATCCACGCGGTCGGCATACCAGACTATAAGATTTTGGACTTGGATCAGGGGGTTCCAACCGTGATGGAATTTCTCGAGACGCCGAGGTGGAAGATGCGACTCTATTGGGTGAACCTGACCCAAGGCATCTCGACGTGCGTGGGCATGACGCACGTGTTTTGGAACCTGGCGTCGGAGACAGCCACCGTGGTGGTGTCACATGGCTGGCGCGGCGCTGGATCCGATGTGTTTGTCGCGCGCTCCAAGCTGAACGCCAGTGGCAAGACAGTTTACACCTACCCAGCTTCGATCATGGGGGAGCACGCGGACCAGTTGGAATTTGTGCTACCTGCCAGCTTCAACCGCAGCGATGTGGGTAGTGGCCGGACGTTTCATATGGGTCAATTTGTCATGCACTCTGATTGGCTGTACCGAGACGGCATCCACACGTATATGCAGTTGGCTCCGATGCCGATGCCGATGGAGCCAGAGGCGCTCGTCGCCCAGACGCCGCCCAAGATGACCGACATTTTGCGCGCGCTCTTTGGGGACCAGGTGTGGGTGTCGTCGGTGGGCGACTTTTATGTAGCGAGATTCGCCAACGCCAACTTCTGCACCGCGGAGGATCGGCTGCAGCCGGTGGAACAGCTGACTCGAGCGTTCCACGCTTTTGGCGGCATGGGAGGGTGCATGGTGGAGAGGCCTCCCACGTGGGACGTCGACATCTTTCGTCGACCGGACCTCTACCAACGCACCCAGACGGAATGGGCGGACCATGCCGTGGAGCCCACGGTGTACGAAGTGTTGTGCACCGGACTGGTCATCGTCAGCCTGGTGGCATCTCGCTACGTGATGTTGCGCCTCCAGTGGTCGGATGACGGGGTGACGTTTTATGATCTGCCTCCCCCTTTCGAGGGCTATCTGTCGGAGTTTCGCATCTACGTGAAAGGCGGGTTGCGGATCACCTACGTGCGGCATCCTAGTTTCCACACGACCGAGATGTTTGACCGCAGCCTGATGCCCCATACGTACATGGGTATCGAGGCCACCTACGAACACGCCTTTCGCGTGAATGTCTTCGCATTGACCGACGTGGCATCCCCTCACCTCCTCTTCTCTGCTCGTTTGAACCGGGACGATCAGTTGGTGTCGGGACCTTCCATGCGTCCCATGGTGACCAACCTTCCATTTACATTCGGCTTGGATGGAAGCGACAAGGAACACATGTGCCCGCTGTGGACTCAGCTGTTGCTTCCGCTGCAGTTTCGAAATTACACGCAACGGGGAGCGGGTGCAGGTGCGGGGTGGAGGGAGTTGGGGTTTGATGTCGACCCGACGACTCACGTGCCCCTGTGCATCCAAAAGGATGACAACGTGCAGGTGCTGACGAAGCACGAGGAGGTGCAGATGGCGTGGCGCCTGCACTGCGTCGGCACCCGATCGATTCTCTTTGTCAAGGTGCGCGCTTAGTGAGGAATGCGCAACGCCATCTCTTCCGCCGAGATGCGAGCCGACCACAGAGGGTTCAGCCAATCGGGGTCATGTTCGTCGCGAGGGCACCGTTCCACGTAGGCTCGGAGCGCCGCCCCCACGTCAAACTCCATGGTCGCCACCCATCCGGAAGCTGCACCTACAGCTTGCACCGTGGAGAGATCGATGAGCACGACGCGCTCCACGGCGGTGCCGGAAGCATCCAAGACGACACACACATTTTCGTCATGGATATCTCCGTGGACCAAGTTGCGTCGGTGGAGGATGGAGAGGGCTTGCAGAAGATGGCGCAGGATGTTGCGATGAAGCGCAGCCTCTCCGTGGATGTTGGCCCACGTGGGTCCGATGTACGGGGTGAGGAAGGCGCGCGCCTTCAGTGTGGGGTGTGTCGCTGTCGTCACGTACAACAGGTGCGGGATGACGCCCCCTTGCAAATCCTTCAGCCGTTCGTACATGGCCAGTTCGTCGTAATAGGCTTCGAGTTCATCCATCACGGAGGAGGTGTCGACCAAGGTGAGTTGGGCGAGCACATCGGGTGGCAGATGAATCGCGGTCTTGACCACGACGAGCTGTTGGTGCAGCTTCGCGAAGAGCACATTGGCGTGACACGGACTGGGTCCAGGTTGGATGTCGGTGACCCCCTCCCAGGCGAGTTGCGTGCGGGGAGGGAGGCTCACGACAAAGGCTTCCAGGGGCGTATGTCCGTGTGCGTCGAGCTTGGTGAGGATGGTGACCTCATCGAGGTCGATCAAGTCGTGTTGAAGGGCGCGCCGGATAGTGCGCGCGGCATCCGAGTTGATTCGCACATCGAGGTAGGTGTCATTGATATCGGGACGGTGAACGCGGACGCGCCACGACCCGTGACATGAGCTACCTGTATGTGCCAGCTGCGTCAAGCGGTGAAGCGGATCCATGGATTTTGTGAGCGCACAAACTACATTGTCACCACGTTTCCACGATCTCACCGCTGGTTGGCGCTACGTGCCACGAGGGGAGGGTGGCTAATAGAGATTGGACATCATCCAGCTCCTCCGATACAGGTGCCGGTGCTGGAGCCGGTGCCGGTGCTGGAGCCGGTGCCGGTGCAGAATCCAACGGGGGTTCAAGGGGTTCGAAGCGATCGATACCTTGACGCCGCACGCGCTCCGCGTGCGCCGCAAAGTCGCGCGTCGCCTGCTCTTGCGCGCACCCCAACAGTAGCTGGCATGCAATACCCTCGAGGGCCGTCAATGAGGTGCACCGCGACACAGTATCCACCAGCACCACCTCATAATTGCCGCTCGCGCGCGCCTCTGTCGCCAAACGCACCACCTCCTCTTCCACAAACATGGTACATGACAGGAGCGCGTGCGCCCACGGACGCCACCAGCGCGACGCCTCGCCCGACACATCATCGGTGATGATCCAAATTCGCATCGTTCTGGGTATGCGCATCGCCATCTTGGCGCGCTGCATCCGTCGAGCAAATGACAGGTTGGATGCCAACCCCGGTAGAAGACAGTAGTGGGGAAGCGGGGGCGAATCCGACGGCACATCGGTGGCGCGCAACGATTCCGATGTGTGCACGCGCCCATGGATCACCACTTCATCGCGCTCCTCTTGCCGTTGGAGCGTACGTTTCAGCGCCTCCAGTTCACGCATGCGTTTCACCGCTTGATCATAGATGGGACGATGCGCCTCCATGTCGCGTTCCACTTGATGGATGGATGTCACGGGGAGCGACAGTGCCTCCGCCACCTCCACCGAGGACCCCACTTCATGAATGATGACATCTGGTTGACGCGCGTACGCAGCGATCACTTCGGGGCGCGCCTTTTCGTGGGTTCCCGTAGCTCCGAGCAAGGTGCGTTGCAACCTCCACCCCTCGGGAAGGCGCCACTCGCAGACCCGTCGAAAAATGAGAATGGCCTCCACCCCATCCGGCACCGGTCGGAAGAGTCCCACGATGAGTTGAGCGTGTCGACATTGTGTACGCGCGAGATCCACGGTTCCATACGGTCCGGTGACGATGGCGCCAATATGGGTTCCGTGGGTACGGCGACTCATGGGGGAGAATGTGGAGGTGTGTGACACCCCCCACGCACCCACACAGCCCGGGGAGCGGCATGTGTGGGGGCATGTGTACAACGTGGGCTGTCACACTTTCGCCGCGACGCGATGAACCTTCCCGACACGCAAGTTGCTTTTCGGCCGGCGTTTGACACCCTGCCGAGGGGCAAACTGTACTCCAACCCTCAAGAGTTGGAGGCGGATGCGGCCGCCTTTCTGGTGGGCAAGGTGCCGCGCGATCCTGGGTTGCACATCGCTCAATGGATCGGTCGCGGAGGTATCGGAAGCTACACGGTTCGGCACCTGAACGGTTCGGAGCGCGCCGGCACCTTCCTCCACACCTTTACCCATTCGACGCCCTTGGAGGGGCATACGATCGGACCCGAAGCGCGTCATCCGACGGCGTGGGTTCTGCCGGTGCTGGAGTTTGTGCATCACGAGAGCGTCAGCTTGGCGGACTCGGTGGCGGGGATGCGCGACGAGTTGATGCAGATGGAGGAGGCGGAGGCGCGCGCTCACTTGCTCCATACGCGCAACTCCGAGGCGTTTGCCATTTTGTACGAACGGTTTCGGTACGCGCGGTGGGTGGATGAGACGGGTCGCACCGTGCTAAAGATGACGGGTGGCGATGGCCGGTATGGTCCCGCCTTCATCGAGGCGTGGTGTTCCAGCGAGGTTAAGAGCGACATCTTTGCCTCTCTGCTCTACGAATTGGATGATGTGGTGGAGTTGCATCTGAGTGGACACGTGGGGACGCTGACGTTGTGGAAACGGGGGCTGCAGCATCTTCGTGTGCGGAACGAGGGGGCGGGTGGCCGGGTGAAGCTGTCGTCTGTGGCGCTGCTGCATCTGTCGGAATTGGAGATGCGCCGATGCCAGGTGGAGATGCCTCGCTTCATCGTGGCCCCCTTTCTGAAGAGCATCATCCTGTCGGAGTGCCGGATGGTGCAAGATGAGTATCGCTACTGTTTGGCGCCGCGTCTGGTGTACCTCGAGACCAAGGATGCCACGGAGGCGTCGTACCTTCACTATCGCGAGTTCTTGATGGTGGTGTTGAAAATGGCATCGCTCCGGGTGGCTCGCGTTGCCAACGTCGCCTTGTATGGTTCTATGCGCATCGATTTGATGGCGCCCGTGTGGGACGATGGTGAATTTCAACCCAGCCGGCAGCTCTGTAACCAGCCACCGCTGGTGTCGGACGGTGCGGCGGGACAATTGGCGATCGAGACAGAGTCGGAGGCGGTGTACCGCGCGCGTTTGCGCAATTTCGGAACTCCCTCTCGTACCCGAAGCACGCTGGTGTTCGAGGATGTGATCTTGCCGGAGGGGGTGCGAGAGGTGGTGGAGGACGTGGGCGACATGTACAGCCAGATGCGCGCCGCTACGCTCGTAACCGATCCCGAGTATCGAAAGACGTTGATGCTGACCAAGATGGTGCAACAGCTAAACAATTTTATGCGCATGATCGGGGCGTATCAGCAGAGGGGGGCGGATCCGGAGGCTTGGAGTCAGATGCTGGAGACAACGTCGGATGTGCCCACCGAATGGTTTGCACTCTGTGATCGGCTGCTGAACCCGGACCGGCCAACGAAAATGCGGGTCATTCTGTGCCAACTGTTGGATTCCTGCATTGTGGCGTTGGCGGAGCAGTTTGAAGATGTATTGAATGACGCTCGAACGGCGCCGATGGACCACGCTGGCAGCGTCTTTAGCGTCGATCTGGTGTTACGGATGTTGCGCCGTGGATCGGAGGAGGAGGTGGTGAAGGACCGTCATGCGGCGTTCATCGAGTTTATGACGATGATTGGAGGTTCCGCCGCTCAGCGTATGTTGGAGGTTGAAGTGAAGCCAGCCGGGCATCGTGCACAGGATGAGGAGGATGAGGAGGAGGAGGATGTTACGTATGAGGCATCGAGTACGCCATTGGTGACGAATGTGCCGTTGTTGGTTCCGGCGCCCGCGGCGGCTGGGGATGCGCCATTGTTGGTTCCGGCGCCCGCGGCGGCTGGGGATGCGCCATTGTTGGTTCCGGCGCCTGCGGCAGCTGGAGGTGCACCGATCTATTCAACGGATTCTGCCGAGCTCAACCGCACCCAACCTCCCCCCGGTCCATGGCCCGCGCGAGGAGACACCTTTGCCGACATCGACACCTTCGAAAAGTACTGCGACCTGACCCTGAGGCATCTGCGCAATCAGGTGACCGGCACCTTGTCGCTGGAGGGTGAATTGGATGAACAGTGGGACCGCACGGGACAACGTCAACATCTCGTGGCATTGTGTGCCGACCGGCGGTGGATTTTTATCGATGGCGAACCCGCTAGCGTGTCGGACACGCCCGCCGGTGTGGTGGTGGTTCGTTCCGTCCTCGAGGTTATGGTGCCGACGGCTCAACTCGCGTCCCTGCTCGCCTTCCTTCGGCGCCACAAGGTGACCCACACGGTGGAGAGTTGCTACGTCCAAGCAGATATCGTAACTTCAGAATATGCATTGACATCCAAGCTCGGCCGGCCGTGCCGTCGAGAGGATTGGGATGACACGATGCCCATCCAGTGGTTGTCAGCTTGCATCCCGCGCGGTTCCGCCGCCGAGATGCATCGCACGTGGGTCTGCGGCCTTCATGGGACGCCGCGTTTGCGCGTGGATGGGTATCGCTCATTTGAGCTGAACCCCGACTATTATCTCCCGACGGCACTCGCCAACAACGCCGAGGAGCATGGCAAGTATGTCTACGTGTACATGTTGTCGCGCACGGTGGGGTTGCAATTGGCGCAACTTATCGCGACGCAACTGAGATGAAACATCGAGCGAGGAAGAATCGTTATGGTTGCCACCTCACCCGCGCGCTGGGATGCTCTCTTCCCCCTCCACCGCTTCCACCGCTTCCACCGCTCCCAACACGTCAATGTTGAGATGGCGCAGACTCATCACCACCGATGCCGCATTCGCCTCCGCTCGGTACGGGGCAGAATACTCCGTCGACTCATCCAACCCCGCTGCTTCGCCCATCGCCATCATCTCGCGCATTCTGGCAGGGATCGGTCGACGATGAGCGGCCGCCTCCCGTTCAATGGTTTCACGTACCGCGGCTGATCCATACAATACCTGCGCCATCGCCCGATGCGCATATTGCCGCATCTGTTGGAGAAACTCTTGCACACCACCACTGATGATAAAGTGGTCCTCGGGGAGCGGGCGCACCCTGCCGGTGACCAAGATGTAGTGGTTGCCGTGTTCATCATGATGGTACGTCCACAAGTAGTGATCATGGCTGGCGGTCATGATGGCGCAGGCGACGCGTCGAGTTCGAGGGGATGCATGCAACAACAACGAGTCTGTCACGGGCAGGCGAAGCTCCGGCGGCGGAGGATTGACGATGTGCTGTGCGGCCAGTTCGTAGACGAAACTGGTGATGGCGACCGCCTCGGAAGAATCCAACGTGGAATCCAACTGATCCATCATGAATTCTGGCATCGTGAGTTCTGTGCCCTGCAAGGGAACCCGTTCCGCCTCTGGCACCGTTTGCACGAGCCCGATCGGAGGCGTGCGCCACATGATTGTGCAGTGGAGAGGGGACAACAAAGTGTCACTTAAGAGAACTCACGCACGGAGAACGAATATCACCTCGCCCCGTTGGTGCGTGCACATTGCACTTTTTCATGTAGTGCAATTTGCATGTACCGAGTGCTGGCACGCATGCTGGCACGCGACAATCACCCCCGCGCCCGCGCCCCAAACACGCCCCAAACATGCCCGTTTCCTCGGCCCGAAGCCTGCGCGAAGCGGCGAAGCCCTTCATCGCGCAACCCGCCGCCAACGAGTTCATCGCCAGACTCGGACCCTGGCACCGGACCGCGTGCTCGTGCGGGGGGTGCTACGCCACGTCGCTCGGCGGGCACCGCAACACGCTGCGCCTGGTGGTGTGCCGCAACGCGCGCGGCATCATCCGCGTGCGCGTCTTCGAGACGCACCACGACGGGTGGGCCCACGCGCGCAACGAGCGCTACTACCTGTGCCCATCCGCGACGCAACTGCGCGTGTCGGACCGGCTGCAGATTGACCCCGACGCCGAGGAAAAGATCAACGTCAAGGAGTACCGCCAGGCGATCGCGGAGCTGCGCCGATACGACGACACGGGAAGCGACGAAGAGGGGAGCGAAGGGGGAAAGGGGAGTGAGGTACCCACACGCCGGGGTCGAAGACGTCGGGGCGCCTGAAACGATGCCAAACCCGTTACGATGCCACAACTCACCACACACCTTCGCCCCCCACGATGATCTTTCTCCTCATCCTCCTTCTCCCCCTTCTGACCGTCGCCACCACCTGTCATGACTATGCCGCTTGCACCCAACCCCACCTCTTCCTCCGCCGCAACATGACCATCCACCTATGTCCGCCCGCCAAGCAGGATGGGGTTCGGTTTCGACACTTGGTGGAGGAGGGGTTGGCGCTGCACCCCGCGGTGCACGTCGTCACGTCGGTGCAAGATGCCGAGTACGTATTCTGGAGTCCGATCGCGACACCCCCTTCGTACGGCGAGGCCTGTTGGGGTGAAGCGTACCGAAGTGGAAAGTTGGTCATCCTCGATGAATCCGATTCGCCCCGCCTCCTGCGCGTCTACTTGGATGGCGGCGATGTAGGGAAGAATGTAACCGTACCCTACTTTAAGCGCTCCTTTGTCACCAAGACGTCCGAGGGTCTCTTTCACAGCATCCAACAGCGTGCCAACTATTACCCCCTCACCTATTCCATCCTGGAAGGGTACTTGCGTCGCACCTTTGCGCGCCATGGATTGTCGGCGGCGCATTCTCCGCTTCCGGTGGCGGATTCGTTTCGCATCCTGCCTTGGCACAATCGCACCGTGGATATTGCCTGCACGCTGCGCACTCACAACTCCCAGCCGGCGCGCACGCGCACCTTGGAAAACTTACGTCGCTGGCAGCGCAACGACACGGACCTCCAACACTTGCGCATGCAGTTGGGGGAAGTGGATGGCTCCAGCCGGCGCGCCCTTAGTCAAATTTACTTTGACACGATGCGCAACAGTCGCGTCGTGGTGGCGACAGGAACGAGTCACTGGGAGGGTGATTTTCGTCTATGGGAGTCGTTTGCATCGGGCGCGTTGGTGCTGGTCGACCCCTTGTACGTGCCACTCCCCTTTCCGCCCGCACATCAACGTCACGTCCTCTATTTTGACCACCGCGATCCAGAGGATTTGCGCGCCAAATTAAAATGGGCCCTGTTGGAGAATCCCGAGGAGGCGGATCGGATCGCGCGCCGCGGGTTTCACTTTGCTTTGCGCTACCATCGCAGCGTCAACATGATCGATTACATCCTCTACACGTTGCACGGTGAGAGCGAGTACGAGTATGCGGGGGCACGCTTGGTGCAACGATTGCGCGATGCGGGCGAAGTGTGGCCTCACGCATCGATACCGCCATGGAATCAGCGTTAGGTGCATGCGCTTGCCCGCTGCACATCCTTGCTGTAACGACACATGCCATCTGCGTAGCCCGTCATCTGGGCAGAGCAACCCGCCAGAGCTGGGTTGCCAGTTCCGCAGCTGCCACACCACAATTGAACAGTGGCGGCTTCTGCAGCACACGTGTCATTGGGGTCGAAAGGTGGAAGAAGTGCACTTTGCTGTTGAATCGCGGCAGCGCACTGAACGGAAGCGGGCATGACAGTGGTACCAAATGCCATGGTGGCTGCAGTGCAGTCTTCCGCGGACTTGGTCGGGTCACTGCAGATGGCGTCGGTCTGTGCGAGAGAGTTGCACGACATGGGTCTCAGAAATTTTGGTATAGGCGGGTGATGGTGAAGATTCGATTTTCGACCCTCATGTCGCACACCCCCGAACTTCTCACCCTTATGCCAGCCACACGACGTGACGCACCTCGATCAGGTGCAGGGCGGTTGCGTAGCGCATCACCACCTTGGCGTTGGCGTGCCCGTACGCCACCTCCAGCTGGTTCGCCTCCACCATGCCCGTGCCCTCCGTCTGCAGATCGGCCCGGGAAAACAGCGCCAAGAGGCGGTCCAAGTCCTCTTGGTGGATGTGAAGGTTGCGCGAGATGGAGGTCACCCGCTCCCCGTCGATCGAAACCAGGTGGAGCTCCTTCGCCAGGTTCACCACGTCGGCGACGGACGTCAGGAATGGCAGCTCCCGGAAGCGAGGCGACAGGGTGATGTCGTTGATCATCTTGGGGCCAGTGGCACCCGCGCTCCCCTTCGGGATGAAGCGCACGATCTGCACGTTCAGGGGGCCGAAGGGGGTCCCGTCCAGGCGCAGCGCCGCCTCCGCCTCCGCCTCGGAGGAGAAGTGCACCTCCGCCATGCCCATGGGCCTGCCATCCGGCAGGTGGAACAGGTTGACGCGGGTCGGGGTCCCCACCGGGGAGAACCACTCCTTCACCTCCGAGTCCGTGACGGAACGGGGCATCTTCTTGATCATGATGGCCCGCGGGTGGATGGCGGGGGACGAGGCGGGGGATGGGGCGGCGAGCTTCTCCGCCAGCTCCGTCATCACCTGCTGCACCTGGGTGAATGGAGTGGCGGTTGGCTGCATCCGCTCGACCCAGGAGGCGGTCTTGACGGCGCCTTGCGCCTCCAGGCTGGAGAGGTGCGGGAGTAGTGTGACGGGGATGTCGTCCTGGTCGAAGATGAGAGTGGCGGGGTCGACGTCGGGTTCCACAACGAGCCCGAGCTGGCTGGGGTTGCGCAGCAGGTGGAGGAGCTGGGTGGCGGGGGGTGTCGGGGACGTCGTCGGGGGTGCGGTGCGCGTCAGCTCGTCGCCGCTGGCGTCCCCGCTGACGTCGTCGTCACCCTCCTCCTCCTCTTCGCTCCCCTCCTCCTCT
>Ga0172373_10008062_pt1 | contig 13450 bp, 10 predicted proteins | sample Lak10m_2_FD_114546 | JGI IMG/M metagenome (GOLD analysis project Ga0172373, IMG submission 114546) | Freshwater microbial communities from Kabuno Bay, South-Kivu, Congo - kab_092012_10m | ecosystem: Environmental > Aquatic > Freshwater > Lake | place: Democratic Republic of the Congo... | reverse complement strand
CTGGTATGTGCGGTTATTTGAAAACGATCAGTTGCTCGGTGCGGCGTGGATTTCCATCAAGATTGCCGCCCTGTCGGCGAGCGGTGCGGCGATCCTCGGTACGCTCGCAGGGCTGGTGCTGACGCGATTCGGCCCGTTCCGCGGCAGGGCGCTATTGTCGGCAATGACGACAGCACCTCTCGTCATGCCTGAAGTCATCATGGGTATCTCCATGTTGCTGCTGTTTGTGGCCTTCGAACAAATGATCGGCTGGCCGGCGGGGCGCGGGTTGGTGACCATCACGATCGCTCACGTCACTTTCACCATGGCCTATGTCACGGTGGTCGTCCAATCGCGTCTCGCCGGTTTCGATGACGCCTTGGAGGAGGCGGCGCTTGATCTGGGCGCAAAACCGGCCACGGTGTTCTTCAAGATCACTTTGCCATTGATCATGCCCGCGATCGTCTCGGGATGGCTCTTGGCCTTTACGTTGTCGTGGGACGATGTGGTGATTTCTCAGTTCGTCTCCGGCCCTGGGTCCTCCACTCTGCCCATGGAGATCTTCTCGCGGGTACGCCGTGGCGTGAGCCCAGACATCAACGCGCTCGCCACCATCATGGTCCTCATCGTCGCGACGGGGGTGGTGGCCTCCACGATCTGGATGAAGCGTCAGGAGCGCAAACGACTGCTCGAAGAGCAGATGGCGCGCAGCGACATTCCATGAGGTATCGCAGCCGGTGACGCGCAGCATAGGTATCGATGTCGGCGGTTCGACCCTCCGTGTCGCCGAGGTGGATTTGCTCTCCGGTCACGCGGAGGAGGGCATGCAGAGTATTCCGATGCCGGCGGGCGCGCGGCCTGACGATGTTCTCGCCGTGCTCGCGCGCGCCGTTGAGCGCTATCAGCCCGAGCTGCCGGTGGGACTCGCATTTCCCACCGTGGCTCAGCACGGGCATGCACGGACTGCCGCAAATGTACACGACTCGTGGATCGGTCTTGACGTGCAGCGCGAGTTCGCGCGGCGCTGTCATCGATCGGTGGTGTTTCTCAATGACGCCGATGCGGCGGGCGTCGCGGAGATGCATTTTGGTGCCGGTCGACAACTGGCGGTTGAGATGGCGGCGGGTGGTGCGGCGGCGCGCCGAGTGGTGGTGCTGACGTTCGGCACGGGGATCGGCAGCGCGCTGTTTGTCGATGGCGCCTTGTGGCCGAATACGGAGCTGGGTCATCTGATGCTGCCGGGTGTCGCGGATGTCGATGGCGAGGGCTACGCCGCGGCAAGCGTGCGCACGCGACTCGCGCTCGATTGGCCGGCGTGGACGCAGCGGGTCAATCGTTATCTACACGAGTTGCATCGACTGCTGTGGCCGGACGTGTTCATCCTCGGCGGTGCGGTCAGCGAACGCGCGGAGGAATGGATGCCGCTGCTCGAGAGTCCCGCGCGACTGCTACCTGCGGCACTGCGTGGTCATGCCGGCGTCGTGGGCGCCGCGTGGGCGGCGGCAACCGATAGAATCGCTCAATGAAGTTCGACAATCCTCGACCCGAAACACAGGTTAACCATCCCCCCGAGATCGAGACGCCCGAAGATAATCGGCCACTCAATCTGCCGATCTATCAGAACGTCAAATGGCAGACGGATAGCGTTGACGAAAGTCTGCGGGTGCTGCGCGGTGAAAGAGCCGGGTTCTTCTACTCCCGAGTCGGCAACCCCTCGGTACGCCAACTTGAACTGATGCTCGCGCAGTTGCAGGGTCGAAGCAGTTGTCTCGCCTCGGCTTCGGGCGTCAATGCCATCGCGCAGTGCTTGTTGTCGTTGACGCGGGCGGGCGATCATGTGGTGTTTTTCATCGAGGGGTACGGTCCGACGCGGCAGATCATCCGCAAGTTGCTGGCCCGCTTCGGTATCACGCACTCGATGCTCTCGATCGACGATCTGCCGGCGCTCGAGCGTGAATTGGCGGCTCGGCCGACGCGGTTGGTGTTTTTCGAGTCACCGACCAATCCCGTCAACAAAATCGCGGACATTCCCTCGATTACGGCACTGGCGCGTCAACACGGTGCCCTGACGGTGCTCGACAACACGGCGGCAGGCTTTCACCAGCACGGTCAGTTCGACATCGACGTGTTCATCCACAGTCTCACCAAGTTCACCACCGGCGCGGGCGATGTGATGGGCGGGGCGGTGATTGCCGATGAGTCGCTGATTGGTCCCATGAGGGCCGACTACGCGCTGCTCGGGGCGCAACTCGATGCGTTGTCGGCTTCGCTCATGGTACGCGGCATGAAGACGTACTTCGTGCGCTACCGCACGCAGTCTGCGGCTGCGCTGCAGATTGCCCGTTTTCTCGAAGCACATCCGGCGGTGGCCAAGGTTCGCTATCCCGGCCTCGAGTCACATGCACAGGCTGCTCGAGCGCGCGCACAGATGAGCGACTTCGGCACCGTGATTACCTTCGATTTGCGCGCAGGCTTCGATGCTGGCAGGACGTTCGCCGAGTCACTGCGGCTCTTCGCACGCACGCCAAGCTTCGGGTCAACCGAATCGCTTGTTGTGCCGCCACAGATGATGCAGCCGCGGGATTTCTCGCCGGCCGAGTTGCTGGCCTCCGACATCGGGCTAGGCACCGTACGCTTATCGATCGGGCTCGAAGATCCGCTCGACTTGCAGACCGATCTCAGTCGTAGCCTCGAGCTCGCCCGGGGCTGACGCTCAAGCGCGCTCGATCGGCAGGGTCAGTCCCAGCCATCGCCCGAGAGCGAGTGCAGGGGTGAGCATCATCCCGGGTACGAAGGCATTACCCAAGGTAGCGCCGCTGCCGAGCACTTCACCCGCAGCATAGAGATTCGGAATCGGCGTGCCATTCTTTCGGGTGACGCGCAGTCGCTCATCGACCGTAACGCCCACCGAGGAGGTCGCCGAGTGACCGAGGTGGGTCACGGCATAGTACGGCCCTTGGGAAATGGGCCGTGGCAGATGCTTGCGACCCAAGCTGTCTTGACCCTGCGCCACCGCCGCGTTGTATTGCTCGATACTGGCTCGTAGACCCGCTCCGTCGATGCGCGTCTTGACGGCGAGTTCGTCAATCGACTCGGCGCGATGAAACATCGGGTGGGTGTTGAAGTGAGCGAGGAATTTCTCCTTGCTCCAGTCGGGAATCTGCTGTGGCGCAGCATCGAGAATCGCCTGATCGAAGACAATTTGATACCGCAACTGTGGCTGCTCGAGCAGGGCTTGCTCGCGCTGATTCGTGAGAGGCTCGTCTTCGCGAATGAATCGCTTGCCCGCATTGTTGACCCAGATTTCCCATGGCAGGCGTCGTTGCGGCACGGTGTTGAAACGAGCATAGACCGTAGCTGGAAACTGCGCCGCGGTGAGGATCGATCCGGTGCCGGGTCGGTGCAGCTCGTGACCGCGGAGCACACCACCCACCGCTGTGGCGAGACTCAAGCCATCGCCCAGTGCCTGCGGGTAGGAACCGGCAGAATAGGCGGGCACACCGCTGAGCTCGGCGAACAGACGCGGGTTCATGGCATAGCCGCCACTGGTCAGTAGCACATGACGCGCGCGCACACGCTGCTCCGCGCCCACGCTCGGTTGCACGCGTACGCCCGTGATGGCACCGTTTCGATCCTGCAACAGACCGGTGACTCGAGTTCGCAGCTGCAGGGTGATCTGACCTTCGGTCACGAGCGGCGCGATTTGCGGGCGGATCACATCGAGGATGGCGACGCCTTCCTCTTTGGCCCAAATGTAGCGCGGCGTGTCGTAGGCCTTGCGACCCGGACTATCGCCCGTTACCGGATGCTCGGGCAGGGGCTTAAGGCCCGTATCGAGCAACCAATTGACCGTGTCCGGCGCCTCCGCGGTGGCAAGTCTCACGACGTTCGGATCGGCTCGACCATTGGAGAGGCGCATCGCCTCTTCGAAGTGCTGCTGCGGCGAATCAACGATGCCTTTCGCCCGCTGCGTGTGCGAGCCAGCAGCGCTGATTTGCCCGTTGGCCAGATGCAGCGTGCCGCCAATGTCATCTGCGCGATCGAACATGATGACCCGCGCGCCACGGCGCGCAGCGAACAGCGCTGCCGGCAGGCCTGCAGTGCCGGCACCGATGACGGCGAGATCGTACTCGGTCGAATCTTTGGCCACCGACTCCTCCGTCACACCGGCGAGTGACAGCGCACCGGCTACGCCAAGACCACCATGGATGAACGTACGTCGCTTCACCCGCGCCGCTCCGCACCGAAGATGAACCAACCACCGCTGCCATGGGGCGGCGATGCAAGTTCACCTTTGAGAAAGCGGGCGTAGCGCTCCTCACCGAAGGAGGCTGCATCCGGAATGGTGAGTTTGAAGACATCAGCGGGCAAGAAGCCGGCCGCAGCGCAGAGCGCGAGCGGATCCTGGTCGCGGTAATGGGTGTAGAACGGCTCGTTGTTGTTGTGGGTATCCCAGTTCCAGAAGAAGTTCTCGTATTCGCTGACGGACGCTGCATCCGGCAGTTCCATATGCACCATCAGACCGCCTGGGCTGAGCAGGCGATGGCACTCGCGCAGCACGTTGCGCGTGGCCTTGAGCGGAATCTCGTGCAGGAAAAAGCTCGAGACAATGAGATCGAAGTGGCCGTCAGGGAAATCGGTGTGCTCGGCGTTCTGCTGACTGAAGTGCACCGCGACGCCCTCATGCTCGGCCAGTGCGTGCCCATAGCGCAGCACTGGCGCGCCGCAGTCGATGCCGTGCGCCTCGCTTTGTGGGAACGCGTTCTTGTACGGCAGCAGGTTCTTGCCCGCCGTCGTACCAAGATCAAGGATGCGACGCGGTGTGAAGCCGGGCCGCGTGCGTTGGATCCAGTGGGCGATCGATTCGGCGACGACGCCCGGGCGTTTGCGATAAGGATGCTGACCGGTAAACACTTTGCCGCCGAAACCGACAACAGCGCCCTGTGAGACATCGTCGGCCGTGTGTTCCGCGGTCACCCAGCCGGGCGCGAGATGGACATCGAGCGCGCTGAGATAACGGGGCACCTCGAAGGTCGGATCGAGACGCAATGTGCCGCCCGCCGGGTTGCGCGCGGCCAGATCGCGCGCGAGGTTGATCATCTCGGGCAGGGCGCGTTCGATCGCCGGTTGCACCGACAGGTAGCACATCTCCTGTGCGTTGTAGCGCAGCGTGCTGTAGAGGCGATGCAGCGGGTCGGGCTCCATGACGCGTTCGATGTCGCGCCAGCTGGCAGGCTCGGCGCCGCGGGTGCGCAGGGCTGGCGCGACCTCGGCTTCGTAATGTCGGCGCACCGCAGCGCGCAGGTCGATGATGGCGTGCTTGCGCAGCATGCTGACGAACGACTGGCGCGCCCGTTCGTCATGCGTCGGGCGGAACAACTCGTCGATATTCGGGGTTTGGATTTCTTCGGCGCGTGCAGCCATGGTGTGTCCTCCGCTGTCGAATCGTATCAGTCTACCTCGCCCCAGTTGGCGGCACGTTGCACGGCAGTCTCGTAACTGATGCGGCCGTAGGCGAGGATGGCGATGCCGATGGCACCGCCCATGAAACAAACCAACGCCAGACTCGGCGCGATGCCGGTCGGGTAGTTGAACACGGTATCCGATAGGAAGCCCACGGCGCCCGAACCGACGGCGATGCCGACGAGACCTGTCAGCAGCGTGTACACGGCCACCACTTGACCGCGGAGCTGGTTGGGTGTGACCTGATTGAGTGCGGTGAGCGCAGCTGTGACGGCCCAGGTGGCAAACAGCGAGGTGAAAACATGGCCTACGAGTGCCAGTTCCGGCGTCGGGGCAAAGCACTTGGCTGTACCGAATACCGCCCAGGCGAGGCACTGCAGCATCATCACGAGGATGGGGCCGTCTTTGCGACCGCGCTTGGCGAGCCAGGTGAGCGCGTAACCTGCCGTGATGGCGCTGATGATGCCGAAGGGAACGCCCACCACGGCAAGGGCGAGCGCGATGCGCTGCGGTTCCCACTCATGCACGCGAACGAACAGCGTCGGGAACCACGCGAGCTGGGCGTTGACGATCATGACGTTCATGATCGTGCCCATCATGACTGCAACGAGCGCAATGCGGTTGGTGGACAGTTCACGCCATAGTGGCAGGAGCGAAATCTTCGATCCGGCGGCGCTCGTCGCACCGCGTCGCTCAGGCTCGCGCAGGGTGAGCGCCATCAGTGCGGCGAGGACGAGGCCGGGGGCGCCTACGATGAACAGCACCACCTGCCAATCGCTGAATCGACCGAGAAGCCCGGGCGCCATCGCTTGCACCGAGTCGGCGAGACCAATCGCTACACCCCCGAGCATGTAGGCGATGCCGATCCCGATGGAGCCTCCCATCGCGAACACACCATATGCACGCGGTCGCAGCTTCGGCGGAAAGTAGTCGGCGATCAGCGAGGAGGAAGCCGGTGTGATTGTGGCTTCACCGGCGCCCATGACAACGCGCGAAGAGAACAAACCCCAGAACGACTTGGAGAGTCCGCCAGCCACGGTGGCGAGGCTCCAAATCGCGAGCCCGCCGTACACGACAGGTACGCGCTTCCACCGATCGATGAGAAAACCGACCGGCAAGGTGAAGAGACTGTAAAACAACGCAAACGCGAGACCCTGGATGATGCCGATTTCAGTGTCGGAAAGCTGCAGGTCGGCTTTGATCGGCTTGACGAGAAGACCGATGACGATTCGATCGACCACGCCGAGTGCGTACGACATGACCAGCAGTGCCACGACGTACCACGCGTAAACCGGATTCGGCCAGGGCTTCGCCGGCGCAGTCGCCTCGTTCGAGGGTTGGGCGCTCACGTACTGGATCCGTGTGCGGGATCGCTCGCTGGTACGGCAGCCGTCGGGTGCATGCGGAATACGCGCTTGAGATATGCATCGCGCCAGGCGTTGCGTTCGGCGTCGACGGTGGGCTGCGGCTGATAGGCCTCGATCGCTTCGCGGGTCACGGGGATGCCGGCATCGAGCAAGCGCTCGACGGTGTCGAGTCGTTCGCGTAACACCGCCACTTCGGTGGTCAACTCGATCAGGAAGGTCATCATCTGATCGATGGACGGATCATCGAAGAAAACAGGCCGTTTGCCACGAGTGGTGCGGGGCAGGGAGACATCCGTGGGTGCTTTGCTCATGGTTTGGGTAGCATAACGCGTCGCACAGACTTTTCGACGCGGAGGGATGCTCGATGTTCAACACTGCCACGTTTCGGTTGCTGGCTGTATTCGTGTTGGTGATGGGTGTCATCTCGATGCCGACGTCGGCGCAGACGACCGCTGGGGTGACGGCGCCGCAGCCGCAGTTGCTGCGCATACGCATGGCCACCTTCTCCGCGGTCGACCTCGATGCCGTGGAGCGCGATTACGGTCGCTGGCTCGGCTACAAGGTCCGCGAGCGTGGAGTCGTCTCGGTGGCTGTTGCGGCGAGTTGGGGAGCACCGAAGGCGGCAGGGCGCGCCTACCTCTTGATGAGTGCCGATGCGGCGCCGGATGTGTTCATTCGGGCCGTGCAGGCATCCCCCGCTGCCTTGGCCTTGCCGTATCGGCCCTTGCTGACCCACGGCTGGAACGGCATCGAAATCATTGTCGATGATCCGGATGGTCTGTATGCCAAGCTCAAGGATTCGCCGTTCCGCGTGATTGGCGAACCGGCGCCACTCGGGGCCTATCCGAGCATTCGCGCGTTTCAGGTGGTGGGACCGAGTGGCGAGGTGTTGTATCTGACGGCCGAGACAGGCGATCGCAGCCGCTCGCTGCTGCCATTGCCCAACGGTGAAGTCGGCCGGATTTTCATCATGGTGATCGGCGGCCCTGACATCGAGGCGCTGCTCGATTTCTACACGACCCCGTTTGGTTTGACGCGCAACAAGCCGCGCAGTGTGCCGGTGGGCGTATTGATTCGTGCTCAATCGCTCGCGCCGGGCACAGGATTGCCGTTGACCACAACGCGCCTCGCCGAGCACGGCAACTTGATCGAGTTCGATGGATATTCCGCCAATGCAGGTCCTCGGGTGGTGCCGGAGGGAGACCTGCCTCTCGGCATCGTTTCGACCAGCTTTTCGGTGCGCAGCATTGCCGCGCTTGCACTCAAGGCCACGACGCACAAAGTAATCACGGCGCCGCAGCGCCTGCCCGGACTCGCTTACGGCGGGGGCCACGCAGTATCACTGCGTGGCCCCGCCGGAGAGTGGGTCGAGTTGATCGAGGAGTAGCCTTGCTCGATCAGAACTTGTAGCGAACGCGGGCACCCCAGCTGCCCGGGCGATCGAGGAACTGGAAGGGACCGAGCGCCGACATCGGATAGGCCTTGTCCTCGCAGTTGCGGCAGTCGACCGTCACCGAGAGGCCTTCGATGGCGGCGAACTTCACGCTCAGACCCGCATTGATGTAGGTCTGCTTGCCGCTCCAGGTGCCGTTCGTGTTCTGCGGGCTGCCCGTGGTGCCGATGGCGTACTCGTCGCTCGCGTTGACGCCGACGTTCGGCGTCAGCGTTACCCCGCCCACCGTGAACTCATAGCTTGCGCTCAAGCTGACGGTGTAGTCCGGCGCACGGACCGGCGTCGCAATGTTGCCGAACTGATCGACGAAGTTTGCGTTACAAGCCGGGGCGCCTTGATAAAGACCCGCCGGATTGGCGCGACACACCGCTGCCTGATCAAGCACGCGCTGGTTAATGGCGACGTATTTCGCATCTTGCAGACCGATGCCAGCCGTGATGTTGAGACCATCGACCGGCACCCACACGGCATCGAGCTCGATACCCGAGTTGCGCAGATCCGCCGGGTTGGTCGTGGTGGAGATCTGTACGCCGTTGATGTCGATGCGCGCCGGAATCTGGATATCGTCAGTGATGGCGTAGAACGCGGTGGCGTTCAACCGCAGCCGGTTATCGAAGAGGTCGGCGCGAGTACCGATCTCATATGACCAGACTTTTTCCGGGGCGAAGGGAATGAAGGCGTTGTTGGCGGTGGCGCGCGCCGGCCAGCCGCCCGACTTGAAGCCGCGGGTAGCCGAGGCGAACACCATCACGTCATCCGAGATGTCGTACTGCAGCGCGACGCGCGGCGTCCAGACGTTTTCTTTGAGATCGAGCGGAATGCCTGCCGCAGCGATGGCAGTGCTCGAGAGCGCCGCGCCAGCTGCGCCCGGGTTGCGCTCGATGCCGAAGGTCTTGGTCTCGCTGGTGTAGCGCAAGCCCGTGGTAAAGGTGAGGTTCTCGGCGATCACGTGGTCGGCCTGCGCGTAAGCCGCGTAGGTCTTCAGATCGTTCTTCATCGTGCGGTCTGCCGCGACCGAGAAGACGCCTGTGGTAGCGACGGTGTTCGCGTTCGCGAAGTCCGTCGAGTTGTCTTCGTTCATGAAGTAGAGGCCTGCGACCCAGGTCATGTTGCGCTGCGGGCTCTTGCCGTTGAGCTTGACCTCCTGCGAGAACTGGGCGTGATCGCCCATGTTGTTGAGCGGGGTAAAGCCACGCGTCGTGGTGACGCGCGGCAGTTCACCGCCCGAGTCGACGAGGAAGTCGTGATCCGTCTTGCGATAACCCGTGATCGAGGTCAGCGAGAGGTTCTCGTTGATGATGCTCTGCACGCTCAGCGTGTAGGCCCGCGTGACGGCCTCATTGCCGACATCGAGCGCAGCCTTCGCGCCCGTGAACACCCCAACCAGAGAGCCCCGCGCCAACTTGTTGTTGATGATGCGGTTCTCGCTGACGTCGCGCACGTTGAGGAAGTTGGTGTTGCGATCGTCAACGTATTCGGCAACGAAATCGACCGTTACGTCGTCCGTCGGCACCAGCCGAACGTCGGCGCGAAAGCCGGTGGCGTCGCGGTCGTTGAGCATGCGACCCGTCGAGAGTTGCTTGGCGTAGCCATCGTCTTTGACGCGATAGGCCGAGAACTTCGTCAGCAGCGTGTCGGAGATCGGCAGGTCGACCGAGCCGCGCGCCGTCACCAAGCCGAAGCGACCGACGCCGGCTTCGACATAGCCCTGATACTCGGTACCGGGCTTCTTCATGACCACGTTGATGGCGCCGCCCGTCGTATTACGACCGAACAGCGTGCCCTGCGGGCCGCGCAGCACTTCGATGCGCTCCACATCGAACATGCTGAAGTTGTTGTGGTTCTGACGCGAGATGTATACGTCATCGACGTACGTACCGACCGGCAGATCGAAGGTGGCAATCGACTCGGCGTTGCCGAGGCCGCGCACGTAAAGCGAGCTCGAGGTGCCGACGCCGACGTTGGCGTTGCCCGTGAGGTTCGGGATATTGCGCACCAGATCGTAGGTGTCGAACACCTGGCGTGCAGCGAGCTGTTCCGAAGTAAAGGCCGTGATCGCGATCGGCACGTCTTGCAGGCTCTGCGAGCGACGCTGAGCGGTGACGGTGACCTCTTCGAGGCCGCCTTGGTCTTGGGCATGGGCCGCGGCAGCAGAGGCGGCAACGAGGATGGACGCAATACAAGCGTTCAGGGTTCGCATGGGGTCAAGGCCTTCATAGCAAGTGGGGACAGCCTCCTATCGTCTTACAACGATGACGTTTTGGCAACGGCGTTGAATTCGTCGCGCCAAGCCCCGACCTCGGGTCGAGAACCGATCTGCCAGGGGTGGAAACCCGGGCGGTACCAAGCGAAGTAAGTTCGCCAGCCGAGGCGGAAAATCCCCGGCGAACTCCACACATAGCGCCGAACCGCGGCTCTAGCCGCCCGTCGGCTGTAGCCCTCGGCTTCCAGCAGGCGTGCCGCATGACTGCTGATGTTGCGGGTGAAGTTCACGGTGATCAGCGCCATCGTCCACACCCGCAGCCAGTACCGGCGTAGCGGATGCCAGTGGCGAGTGATTTCCATGAAGACGTCGTAGGCCACGGCCTTGTGTTCCGTTTCCTCGAGGGCGTGCCAGCGCCACAGTCGTTCGATGCGGGGCTCCGCCCCAGCGAACAGTTGATCGCCCGCGGCCATGTGCACTTCGGCCATCATGGCGGTGAAATGTTCGAGCGCGATGGTTGAGACCAGCATGCCGAAGGGTCCACGGGCGCGGGCCATTCCTATTCGGGCGCGGATTTTCTCCAGGATCTCCGCTACCGGATAGACCGCCGGGTCGACCAGATTATTCAGTGCCTGATGCTCGCGCGAGTGCAGGGACTCCTGAGCGATGAAGCGGCGGGCCTGATCTTGCAGCGCGGGCGACAAGCGTTCGCGATAGTGGCGCACGGCGTCGACGAACAATCTTTCCCCATCCGGGAAGGTCAGCGACAAGGCGTTCATCACTGCGGTGCCCACAAGGTCGCCGCCGAGCCAGTGGCGCGCATAGCCTTTGGCTGGCTCGAAGCGAATGTCGCGCGGCGTGATGCCGAGGTCATCTGATTGGAGTTCGTGCGTCATTTTGCCCCGGAGTGCGAACTGAAAGCCCTGCGTGGACGATAGGGCAGGATCTCGAGAATGTCACCCTCGCGAACGCGTCGCTGGATGCCCCGCCAGAAATCGGCCGCGAGCAGGTCGCCATGGCTGTGTACGAACAGCTGTCGCTGGGCATCGCTGAAGGCGAGGAAGTTCAGGAAGGTCTCGGGGAAGACGTCGTTGTCGGCGACGTAGAACCACGCCTCGCTGCGCATTTCGTCTTCATCGCTACTGGCGACCGGCACCTCACGGAAGCGGCAGTCCGTGATCTGACAGAGTTCATCGTAGTCGTAGAAAATCACGCGTCCATGGCGGGTGACGCCAAAGTTTTTCAACAGCAGATCGCCCGCAAAGATATTCGAATGCGCCAGGTCGCGGATCGACTGCCCGTAGTCGAGCACCGCGCGGTTGGCGGCTTCTTCCGGGGCGTCGCGTAGAAAGAGGTTGAGCGGCACCATGCGCCGCTCGATATACATGTGATCGAACACGAGATCTTCACCCTCGGAGTGCACGGTCTCTGCGGTCTCCGTGGCCAACTCCTCCAGCAGTTCCGGCGAAAACCGCGCCTTGGGTAGTCGAATTCGCTTGAACTCTTGCGCATCGACCAGTCGGCCGGCGCGGTCGTGCTTGAAGACGAATCGATACTTGTCGAGCACGTCTTGTCGCAGCACGTTCTTGACCGGTGGGAAGCGGTCGCGAATTAGTTTGAACACCACATCGAGCGAGGGCAGGGTGAAACACACCATGACGAGCCCGCGCTCGCCCGCCGCGTGCACGAATTGATCGTTGGACTGCTCAAGGTGTCGGGTGACCTCGCGAAAGCGCTCGGTCTTACCTTGCTTTGCTCGCCCGAGTACGGTGAACAGCTCCGAGAGCGGTTTGCGCGGCAACAATTGGCGCAAAAACACCACGGCTTCGATCACGCGCTCGAGATCGACGTGGAAGTAGGATCGGGTAAAGCCGAATACCACACTGATGTCGTCCTCATCGAGCATCACGGCATCGATAAAAAGACCACGCTCAGTGTGCTGCAGCGCAATCACGAGGGGGAGCATCGCCGTCTCGGTCGCCAGATGTCCGACCACATAGGCGCGAGTGCTCTGGAAAAAAATCGGCTTGAACACCCTTACGGCCAACAGGCGGGACTGCTTGGTGCGGTGGCCTAAAGAGGCTTCGATGTCCTGCACGGCATGCTCGACGCTGCGATCAAAGTTGATCCAGGGGCAGCGCATGTCCAGATCGCCGAGCAAATCCTCAAGCAGCAGTGGCAGGTCGCCGCGAAACCCGTACTCGATGATTTCCGGGTTGGCGCCGGCGCCTTCGAGCGGGTCTAGGTCATCGCCCGTGAATTCGAGTTCCGGGGCAACGCCGACGGTGCCCAGCATGCGCCGCGAGACCGAGCTGAAAAACGTTCGTGCAAATGCCGCATCAGGCAGGCCCGCCGTGCGGGAGTGGAAACGATTGCGTATACCATGCCACAGAGCGCGGGCTTGAGCTCGATCGCCCAGGTGACTGCGCATCGTCTCGACGAGCCGGTTGACCGACTTGTCGTAGAGGTCGATACGCTCGACCGCGTCCTGCTGACTGCCTTGCCAGTCGCGCGCTTCGAAGCGAGTCTTGGCACGTCGGGTGATCGCGCGAAATTCGCCGTTGTAAGCGGCGAAGGCCGCAGCGATCCGCTGCGCGCTGCTTTCCAACAGAGCATCAGCGGACACTGTGGCCGATTCCGTCAAAGATTGCGGATCAACGCGTCCGCGAACTCACTGCACTTGACCTCCGTCGCGCCCTCCATCAGGCGCGCGAAGTCGTAGGTGACAGTCTTTTGCGCGATGGTGCGATCCATGGCGGTGATGACGGCATCGGCCGCCTCAGTCCAGCCCATGTAGCGCAACATCATCTCGCCCGAAAGCAACACCGAACCCGGGTTGACCTTGTCGAGGTTGGCGTACTTGGGTGCCGTACCGTGCGTGGCCTCGAATACCGCATGGCCGGTCACGTAGTTGATATTGGCACCCGGCGCGATGCCGATGCCGCCCACCTGCGCCGCCAGTGCGTCCGAGAGGTAATCGCCATT
>Ga0172373_10008061_pt1 | contig 13451 bp, 8 predicted proteins | sample Lak10m_2_FD_114546 | JGI IMG/M metagenome (GOLD analysis project Ga0172373, IMG submission 114546) | Freshwater microbial communities from Kabuno Bay, South-Kivu, Congo - kab_092012_10m | ecosystem: Environmental > Aquatic > Freshwater > Lake | place: Democratic Republic of the Congo: South-Kivu... | reverse complement strand
TTTGTCGAGGAACTGCGAGAGCAATTTGCCGAGTTTTTCGATATCATTTGGAGTCATGGGGCGACCTTCCGTGGTTTCTTTGTGAAACGTTTTTGTCACACGGAAGGTCGTCTCTTTTTGCCAGTCAAGTCAATACCAAACAAGTCCTTGCCAAATAACGACTTGCGACTATGCGATCTGCCGAAGGTGGCGCTGTCCAACTAGATGCAATCGGCAATCAGAAGTATCACTGCCATCATACGACTGACGATACCGGAGGTTGGCTTGTTCACGAAGCCAATTGCGATCAACGCTCGACATCAATCGCTCATAGCCGTGGGCAACAACGTATTCAAGTTTGCAACTCGTCGGAACTCTTTGAATCTCGGAATTCCAAAAGTCGTCACGCAAGCTCGGACGCTGTGCATCTCCAAACGCTTGGAGCATGGCTTCATCGACACCGAATTCGGCCTTCAGCAACTCAAGTGCGCGGTGAGACTCTTCGCCAAGCGCTTCGCGTATTCGGTCCAGTTTTTGGGTGCAATTCCTCGTACTGACTCTGGAGGGCATTATTTGTAGGGTCAGACTCAAGACGTGCGACGACTCTCGCAATCTCGCGAGTTGTCGCAGACGCCTCTTGAATCAGTTCATCCGTTTGACCTGGCAGTTCTTCAGCGAAAGTACATCACTCCAGTTGAAGTTCAAGGGCGGAACCCCGCGACGAAACCTGGACATTCGAGACGGTGACGACACGGCGGGCATTCAAATGGTGCGGTCCCCAAACGGTTGATCAGGCGACAAGGACGATGAGCAGAGGGCGATCTAACGTGCTCGCTTCGCGGGTCTGCGAATGTCGGCGACGGAAACTTCGCAAACTCGACAGAATGAGCTGGAGTCCGCGGAGTCCGGTGAGGGTGTGCGTGACGCTGGAATCACCTTCAGGGAACCGGACAGAATTTCGCTGATCTGTTTCCGGAACCGCGATTTGGACATGGCATACATTCCTCCTCGTGCTCCTTCAAAACCACAATTCCAAGCTGCGAGGGCCTGACCAAATCGTATCGCGTCGGCAAGTTCCTGGTCTGAAATGGCTGAGAAACCAGAAAACCCCGTGCTCCCGACCTTCGACAACAGGCCCGCTGTGCACCAATCGCCGGCACCAGCGGTATCCTTGACTCCATCCACGGGCAGTGCCCGGCATTCAATCCAGTTCCCGGCCCGATTGCCAGTTTTTCGACGTCGATATCTCAGCCCAGCGTCTCCAAGTGTCTCGATCACGAGACGGGGATTGTTCTCGACATCCATTTCGGGGAATTCGCTCAATCGTTCATGCGAATACTTTACGATATGGGCGACTTCCCACGCTTGGCGGAAGAGCATGGGATTTCCGACACTGCAAGGCTCAAAAACGACCAACGCTCCGGCTTCGGCAGATGCTCTTGCGAGCACGAGAGCCCCTGCTGACAAGCGATCAAAAAAGAAAACGGCTGTCTTCTTTGCCTTGGGTACAATCTCTTCTGCAACTGTCGCCAACTCAGGCTTGTACCCTGGAAAGGGCGCCCCACATTCGGTGCATCGCCACGAGAATGAGTGTTTGGGCGATCCACTCGCGTCTTTTCGGATTCGCTCCACAATCACCGGAGTGCTGCCATCGGCTTCACTGCGAACGAACTTTTCGGAAATTCGCCAGTGACGGAAGTCGGCCAATAGAAGGTCGGTAGAATGGCCAATTCCTAAGCGAGCGACCGGTTTCGCCGTCCAACCGAGATAACTCAAGGCGATCAGGACGTTTCCGCAAGTGCCACCGGCCCAATACCGCACCGGCGTCGCCGAATCGGCGCTCACAACAGCGTCGAGCGCAACGAGTCCAGTTCCGAGAACAATCGGACGAGACGGCGTCTTTTTTGAGATGGTTTTCTTTGTCATTTTGGCGTGCCCTCCTTGGCGTCGGTTTTTCCGTAGGCGTCTCCGTCAAGCCAAATGTGGACCAGCTCTTCGGATGTGTCGATTGATTCAGTCTGTCCCTCAGTCACAGTATAGCCGATTGACTCGACGTGAAGAATGGTGAAGTCACGCTCCAGGGATGCCATCAAGGCTCCGAGCGAGAGCGCCTTGCTGCCGAGCGGAGACAGGATGATCTGTGAGCCTCCCACACTCTCGAATACCCGCCTTCTCGCGTCGTCAATCCGCAAAATGGTCCTGTACAGGTCGAGAGGACTCTTCTCGTCGGCATAGACGAGATCGCGGACATCAACAGACCACGCCCCCTCCAACTCCTCTGCGAATTCCTCGATCAACTCGTCAGGTCGTCGCGGCCGCGAAGACGGAAACGGTAAGATTGGACAAACAACGGTGTCGGGTTGCACATTGCGAAGCATCTGGAATATTCGCCCCAGAATTGCACCCTTACCCCGACTGAGCTGAGGCATCCAGAGAATCGCGGCCCTCGATTTTTCATCCAGCCCCCAACCTCCGCGAAATCCGTGAATTGGCGCTGCGGCATCTGAAGGAGCTGAGGTGATCGTTCCATCAATCACCGGGCTATCGCACGAGACGACGTGCAGATTGGCTTGGATCTGTGGATTCTGCTTAAGCACTTCGTGGAAATGCTTAATGATCGGAAATGCAACTCCAATCGATAATGCACTGATATCAACGAAGATGTCGGTCACGCCATCGAGCGGTATGCTCCGCATCAGTCGGGCGCTTCCTCGTGCCCCAACGACAGCGTTGTCTGACGCAAATATGTGTATTTCATGTTCTTCCGACTGCGGAAATGCCGCAACAAGGGCATCACGATTCTTAACAGCACGTTTCATTAGGATGTCATCAGGATTCGGCCTCTCTTCGCGGATGAGTATCGCACGGGTTTTCTTTCTTGCCTGCTCGGGGAAGGTATCAGCCACGCGAGTCGAGCGCGGGTCAAACCCCGCGCCGGCAATCAGCAAGATGGACCGATCTTGCTGTGCAAGATAGTCTTTTATGAAAGCGTCAGCATGCGTGCCGCGATGGTAGACGCACGGTTCCCACCTACGAACGCGAGTCATTGCGGATTCTCCTCAAGCATGGACGCAATTTCGGTCGCGTTTCCTTCGAGAAACCCTCCACGTTTCAATGTCAGGCCGTGAGCCAAGCAAACGGGACCACCCATTTCGAGCAAGCACCACTCCTTCCCTTTGCAGTCGTAACGTGGAACGACCAAGATTGCGTTATAGGCGACCGCAAACTGAAGAACACGTGCCGTTTCGGGATTGGACGTTGCCAAAGAGTCGAACTCGGATTGCAAAACTCCGTAAGAATTGGGCGTAAGCCAGCCGTTTGGCTGGACCGAGGTTTCAACGCACTTCGTGGCGATTGTCGTCACGAGCTTACGAACTTTCTCAAAGTACGGAAAATTCCAATGTTCCATGATGCGGCGGGCGCGCTCGCGCAGTAGCCGATGTTGTGTGGACGCATCCAGAATCGCAGGCTTTGAGCGAATCACTTGCGTAGCCACCGTGTCAACCAAGATTGCGCTCAACTGTAAAAACAGCTCTGCATTTTCAGAGCTGGCATCGCAAAGGTCGTCAGCTCCAAAGAAGTACGGCCGCTCGTAGCGATGAAGCAGATGCAATTGAGCAGCTTCAAACACACCTGGATTTGCTACAAGTGGTCGTGACGGTTCGGGGTCGTCCTCGAACAAGCTCGCTTGGCCTTTAGTGCGTTTGGAATAACGATGCATGAGGATCGCGAGCATCGCCAGGCGTATATCCGCTGATATCCCCGTGTCGCCCTTGCGAGAGGCTTCAACGATTGCCTCCAGCTCGATACGACGTGAGTCCGTAATCTTCAGCCGTTTTTGCGTCGCTGCCACCTGCTTCGCCAGTTCGTTGAGCTTCGCCTCGGAAATCGGCTCCGGCTCCTCACTCAGGAGGCTACCGATATCCACGAGCCGTCGTGGCCCAAGGAGAGAGTGCTTTTGTAGGTATCTCTCCGCCATGTCTCGGGCCATGCGCCGGAATGCAGTGCGTTGATCGCGCCGCTGTCCCCAACTTTGAAGTAAGACCGATTCAACATCACGTGTCGCTGACAAGCCTGGGTACGACGGACGTTCAGTCCTATCTTCAGCAACGACCGACAAGGCTTCGCCAGGCTGAAGAATGTCGAAGCGAGTGATCACCCAGCGGGCAATTCGCAACTCTCGACGTGCGAGCCAGTGCCGCACCGCCTCAAATTGCGAGGGATGAAGCCAGTGCGCGTCGTCAAGAATCACGAGCGGGGTGAGCTGGAGTCGCTTGCCGTGCGTCAAAGTCCGAGAGGTGATCTCAATACGTTCAATCACGTCGAAGGGTCGGTAGGTGCCGGTTACCGCAGCCGGGAGATCTGACTCGTTTGGTGCGACGAGTGCCCCAACCACATCGTAGACCGCCCGCTCAACTTCTCTGGCCTTTTGGACAACAGCGGCACCGCAATCTCCGCCGATCGTCTCCAAAGCAGAAGCTGAATCGGATCGCGGTACGATTGAAATGTCGGACTCTGCGATCCCCGCAGCCTGCAAGTGTCGAAACCACGCCAGTAGGGCGCGTGCTTGAATAAATGTGAAGAGCAAGCCAGACCTGAGAGCCTCAGAGTATGGGAACTCCCAGAAATCGCGGTAATCCGTTTCCATTGGAAGACGGCAACCGACCACGGTCGGCAATCCGTCCTTGATTCCGCCGCACTGTTCCAAAGCGCCGGCGACAGACTCATATTCCGTCGAGCCGGTACTGCGTAAGACCGCACTCAGGGCCGAGAACTCAAACAGGCGTGCCAACGTCGTCTTGCCGCTTCCAGGAGTCCCTCGAAAGAGAACAAGTCGGTCGTATAGCGTCCCCTGTTCGGCGGGACGCTTCAAGAAATACGTGAGCGGCTGGGGGCTGACGATGGACAGGAACGCTTCGTCATCGCGAAGTTGCTCTGTAGCCCGGCGGTGAAATGGGTTTTCCATTATTGCTCCTCCCTCACACGTGTCGCTCCCGACGTCTGAACAACGGTCTCATCGGATGCCGTCCATTGTCCCCATCTGTGTCAGCCCACAGCAATGCAATCGAATTGTTCGGTGTATTGTGTTCCAGCACCAATGGGAGGGCACATTGCCCGAACCCCAGCTTCGCATCGGTGCCTGCCACTCTGGTATGCCGAGTCTCAATGGAGTCGTCGTAATACTTGTCGGTTAACGCCAGGAACGGACCGTGAGAGGCGGCAGACAGCGGTAAATCGGACGGCAGAACTGTACTGAAAGAGAATTTCACGTTCTGAAACCATTCATCATTTCCACGCTCAGATGAAGCAAGGGCGTTCGTTTCGCGAACCGCTTGCTCTGCACGACCCGTCGCCACATAGTGATGCACGCACAATGACCAATCGTCCTCAAAATACGTGGCACGATGATCCTTCATGTCGTCCCAGAACCGACGCAACTTTCCCGTCCATTCAGTGTCTTTCTTACGCAGAAGGGTCGTTCCGCTACCGACAAAGTCGTCAACGAGAAATACGAAGGCAAACCTAGCCTCCGGATCATTAACGTCCCTGCGAAGGTCCTTGAGCAGGTCTGTCCATTTCTCTTCGTTAAAGCGAGGACTGGTTACCACTTGTTCGTTACTGATTAGTCCAGCATTTGCCCGACGGAAGACGTCGATTCTCGCCCCGTCGCTCAGTTCGATGAAGAGCGTCTGCCGCCTCAGTTGCTCGAATAGTGCACGGGCTTCCGGGGTTGACCACACCCGCCACGCCGGAATCGATAACTTGCGTGCGACCGCTTCTTGAAGTCGCCACACTACAGTCTCAGGATAAAACAATTCTACAAGATGGTTCATCTCGGCGGTGCTGAGGTAGACCAACGAGCTTCGCACAAAATCATAAGCAATGACACGCTCTGCGTCCGTGAACTGCTGCAACCAGTCGACGAGTGATTCAACGAAACGGGCACCAGCAAGAAAATCCTGGTAACCGTCGTATTTCATTTGCGACATCAAACGTAGCCAGCCGAATTCGATCCTCGCCTTGTCTGTGTCCCATGACATCAACTTTCCGAGTTTTCCAAGAATGAAGTCTTGCTTCACGGCTTCCCTCCATCGACCGTCGGCAATTGGAATCGAATGCCCTTCTTCGTCACTTTAAGGCGTTTTAGATAGTAGAGTGTTGCTTGCTCTCCCCGGTGACCTGGGGGAGCGATATTCCAACATGTGGTTGGATCAGACGACACCTCGAACGCACTCAATCCGTGAGGGCTAGCCAGAAGCTGAGAATCATTTCCCGGCCAGAGTCCACGGTCGCCAATTCGCATAACAGCCCCAGTCTCATTCCCGGCGAGGTCACGAATGGAGTCCACAACCGCGAGTTTGGAAACTGATTGGGGTACGATATCGACTGAATGCCCTGAACGCATGACGCGGATGCTATTCGGTGAAATCTTGTTAGCGAGTGATTCCGCATAAGCACACAAGCTTTGAATTGTCAGTCCAGGTACTTTACTTAACGCGATCTGTCGATCGCGCAGTGTGATCTCGCCATCAGCAAGCAAACGGTCTGCCTGGAGAGCGGCTGCAATCGCTTCAAGTTCCTTAGCGACATACTGATTCCCGTTGGGTACATCGTCAGAGTCGAGTGAGAGAACCTGTCCACCGTTGTAGTAACCGACGGAAATCTGAGGCCAATGCTTCTTCAGAATTGCCTCTCGAAGCCGTTCCCGAACCGATTTGCCACGGCCGGTCGCAACGCCGAGCACAAGACCAGTTCTGAGCAGGTCGTTCAGGACCGCCGCCATGTCGCTCGGCAACGGGTCAATGCGGTGATCCTCACCGCAGAGCGTGCCGTCATAATCGACGACAAGTCCGCAGAAACGCGTCGCCGTCAATTCACGGGTGACTCCGTCCAAAGAATCGAGCCAGAAAGCGAGACGTTTCTCTGTTGCCAAACGCTCAATGCTTTCAGATGACTTGCGTTCAATCGCGCGAACCTTCCATTTGGGAATGTCAGTCGTACTGCCCGTCCTGCGAAAGGCGTTGGCGTGATAAAGCTTTCTGCCGAAACTTGGAACGCCAGGGCGACCTGGGTCGATCCCTTGGAAATGTCCAGCAGCCTCAACGACGTAAAAACCTTCACAGATCGCAGCGAGATCGGCGGTAGGGCCAGTACGTGAGTTGGTGATACGCTTGATCGGAATAGTGGCTGGAAGAAGTTCGAGCGTTTGCGACGCTACAAGCTCGTCCTCAGATGTTTCCAGCGAGAGAATCGACGTGTCATTTGGCCTTTTCGCAAGCCAGTGGTGCCGACCGTGGGCGAATTGGCGAAAATCACAGATTTGGACTTGGCCTAACGCGGCCTCCGTGAATTTAGACTCGATATCAACGGCCGCAGAGAGAGTTGACGGACCGTGCAGTACAAGTAGGGTTTGGCGTCCGAGAATTGGGTGAAACTCGTCATTCCTGTTTGCCGGTCGCGATGCCAATCGCTTGTCACTCAACAGGGAACGATAGTCTTTGGGGAGATCTGAGCGTTGACCAGATGCCTCTGAGCAAGCCCGCGAGAGCAGGACACAAAACGCCAGCAACGAATTTGTCGCTAGAAAACCGTCTTTCCCAGTTGGGAGTTCATACGAAATGAAGTCAATGAAATTGTAGCGTGAAGCAAGGGTTGCGACACGAGATTCGGAATTGCCGCACAAAACGACGATGTGCTTTGGTTCCTGCTCAGCAATGAGGCGGACCGCAGCCACGACATCCGGATTATTGCCTCCGGCAGTCGGAATCATCACTCCCATTCCTGAAGTTGGCGTTCTCGCTGAAACAGCCTGCAACGGCGACATCGGCACTGCCGTATGACCGGCGAGAAGCCCGTGCAAATGGGATGCGAAATGGCAGACACTGAGCGATCCTCCCGAACCGATGGCCAGCAAGGGATAAGCACGCAGACGCTCTACGGCGCAAACGAGTTGATCGATTGGCTGGGCTTTCGCCCATGCGTAGGTCGATGGAAGCGATTCCATTTCTGAATCAAACGGCTTTCCCAAGAGTGTCCCCATTCGTCATCGGAATTTGTCGTGTGTAGCCCTTCATGCGTAATGCTCACCATGCGTCACTGCAAGAGGGATGTTCTTCAAGGTGGCCTGTTATTGGGGCCTCAGGAATACCTCCCTTAAGATGGCGGACAGGCAATTCTCGGCGGCCCCAGCTGAAGCACGAAAACCTTCTATTACGTCAATGTTTGTGCGGCACAGACGCACGATGTCTTCTTGCGTCGTAACAGACGGAAGCGGTATAGCAACAGTCGCTAATCGGTCGTAATAGAGACGAAACCGTACACTTCCCCTTGTCTTTCTGGCGATCTCATTTTGGCCGGCTTCACTTCGAAGAAAGTGGTATACATATTCGGGAAGAACTTCCGGCTTGCAAGTGAAGACGACGTAATCAGGACTGGTGATTCCGGTTTGGTCTTCGGATAGCGATACTCCTACGGAGCCAACGTTAATTCGCATGGGGTTGTACACAAGGTCTCCCAAACGAACGCGTTTGTACTTTGTGGGATCCTTGCCGATAGGTGTCTTTGGCGTTGTGATTCCAGCAACATTTGTCACACCTACCAGTCGGATGTAGGGGGTGTACTCGGTTCCGATACGGTCGTCCGACTCGAAGGTGATGTCGCCCAGGAGTGCATGAGGTACATTTTCTAGGGTATTGAGAACCGACCGGACATTGTTGCTAAGGGTTCTGAGGTTACGCTCTTGGCCAACAATCGTGGATTCCAGTTGGTCGATGAGTTCGTTTGCGGGAAGGATCGTATCAAGCGATGTCGTGGGATTTTTTATGTCTAGATCAACGTCGTCTCCAAGTTCGGAAACGTTGATAATCCAAGAATGTGCAGAAGTCTTACGTTGCTTGATTAACTTAGCGAATGGAGATAGTGCAGAAACATCCAAGGGCCTCGTCTTGCTTAAGGTGGTCCCGGTCGGAAGTGACACTTGACAATATTGAATAGTGCGAGTGGGACCGTTGCGGTCAAATAATAAGATGTTCGTCGCTACGTCTGTGTATGGTGCGAAGACGTTTTGTGGAAGTCGGACAATGGTGTGTAAATTGAACTGAGCAAGCAGCTCTCGCCTGATACGCATCGCGACAGACCCGGCGGATAATAGACCGTTAGGAACCACGACCGCCGCACGACCGCCGGATGTTGTTCCCTTAGGACGCCGTAGCATTCGCATGATAAGCTGCAGGAAAAGTAAAACGGTTTCAGCAGTTTGCATGTCCTGCGGAAATCCGCCTTTTATGCTGGACTCTTCCTCGCCGCCGAACGGTGGGTTCGTAAGGATGACGTCCACACGGTCACGGTCGCCGATCTCGGTGACCTTTACCGCGAGTGAGTTTTCATAGTCGATCTGCGGGGCTTCCATGCCGTGCAGGAGGAGATTCATTTCGCAGAGAAGGTACGGAAGCGGCTTGGCTTCCTTACCGAAGATGGATTTCGTGTGCAGCGTCTGCCGGTCCTTGGTGGTCTTACACTGTTTCGACATGTGCATAAAGGACTCGACCAGAAATCCACCAGTGCCGCAGGCGGGGTCGAGAACGGTTTCGCCAAGCTGAGGGTTCATGACCTCGACCATGAACTGAACGACTGGTCGAGGTGTATAAAACTCGCCTGAGTCACCCGCCGCGTCACGCATCTCGCGGAGCATGGACTCGTAAAGTCGGCTCAGCGTGTGAATCTCTTCCGACGAATCGAAGTGGATCGCGTGAACCTTGTTGAGCACGTCGCGAAGAAGATAGCCGCTTTCCATGCGGTTGCTGACGCCACGGAAGACGTTGGCCACGACTTCCTGCCGCCCTCGTCCCTCTGGCGATTCCAGGATTCGCAGGTAGGCGAAGAGTCCGGGGCCTTCCTTGCCGTCGGCGCGAACGGCTTTTTCCTGGTTGATGAAAGCAATGAGTTCCGGGCCGGCGATGCCGTCTGGCTTGGCCGCCCAATCACGCCATCGGTACGGCGCTGCGATCACGGGGCGGAATCGTTCGTTGCTGAGGGATGCCTCCTGTTCCCGAAGTCGTTCCATGTCGTCGAGGAATTTCAGGATCATGATCCAGGTGAGCATGGGCAGGCGGTCAAGGTCGCCGTTCAGGCCCTTGTCTTTGCGCATGATGTCCCGGCACGATTTCACAACACTTCCCAGTGATTGTGCCGTAGTCTGCGGTGTTTCAGCCTTCGTGGCTTTCTTCTTGTCCATATCGTCTCAGTTGCCCTTGTTGCTTATGCCGCCGAGTAGAGCAGCGATTGCAGCTCGATCACGGCTTTTTTTAGTTGCTCAGGTCCTCCGAAGTACCCGATGATTTCTCCGACATTGCCTCGCTCGGAAATCGGCGGAACCTTCAGGCCATCCGGGATTTGGATTTGCATCAGGCCAAACTCCTCATACTTGGCAAGCAAGTCCAGCAGAATCGCTCTGGCCTCAGGACCATACTTGTCGAAGAAGTCCTGTTTGTTTTTGCGAAGCCGTTCCGCTCTCTCTTTCCGGGTTCGCAACGGTGCGTTGAACGCCAGGTGGCAGAGCAGGTCGAAGGCGTCAGCCTCGGGATGCCCCGTAGCTTCGGCCAGATCTTCGAATGTAACACCCCGGCTTTCCAGTTCGGAAACGATCTCTCCTCGCCGCTTCTGGTCCTGCCAGCGGTCGAGCAAGTCGTTCGGATCGCGGCAGAGCGTGCGGACACGACCGGCAGTGTAGTCGATGAACTCGGTGACGGTCAGCAGCTTGCCGCTGGCGTCGAGGTCCTGCGTCATCTCGTGTGAAATCGAAACGCTTACGTCCCGATCCACGTAGAACTTGCGCGGTTGCCCCGGCCCTGGCGGTTCGATGATGACTGGGCCATCCCCTTCGTCGATCACGTCCGGCGGCAGTTCCCCGGTATCGGTGGGCTGCTCGTCTTCGATAACCTCTTCGCCAACAACATTGCCGCCGTCGTCGATGGTTTCTTCCGTGGTGACGTCTGGGAAACCGTCGAATTCCGGGTCGGCAAAATGGCGAGTTGCCGTGCCGGTATAGTCCAGAATCGAAAACCAGAGCTTGCCGTAATCCGGTTCGATGCGTGTGCCGCGCCCAATGATCTGCTTGAACTCGCTCATGGAACCGACAACGCGGGCCAGTGCGACGTTCTTGACCATCTTGGCGTCAACGCCCGTGGTAAGAAGCTGGGACGAGGTCAGGATGACCGGCTCTTCGGTCTCCAATTCCTGGAACCGGCTCAGGTGCCCAAGGCCAATGGCCCCGTCGTCCGCCGTGACACGGCAAACATAGTTCGGGTACTTCTTCGCCCGCTCGGGGTCGCGTGCCGAAAGCAATGCCTGGAGTTCTTTACGCATTTCCAGGGCGTGTTCCTGATCGACACAGAACACGAGCGTCTTGCCCATCGGGTCCGTCTTCTGCATGAAATCGAACAGGTGTTTGGCAATCGCTTTCGTGCGGGCGCGAAGCGCAACAACCCTCTCAAAATCCTTGGTCTGGTATTCTTCGTCCGGTATTTCCCTGCCGAATCGGTCAACCTCTCCTTTGGTCGGCCGCCAGCCTGCTGCGTCAGCGGAGGTAACGATGCGATGGACCCGGTAGGGTGACAGGAATCCGTCTTCGATCCCCTGACGGAGACTGTACGTGTAGACGGGATTGCCGAAATATTCGTAACTGTCGCGATTGTCTTCGCGGAGCGGTGTTGCCGTCATTCCCAGCTGAATTGCAGGCTTGAAGTATTCGAGAATCTCTCGCCAGCTGCTGTCTGTCCTGGAACTTCCACGATGGCATTCGTCGATGATAATCAGGTCAAAGAAATCCGGCGGGAATTCTTTGTAGAGGCCGGGGCGACGATCATCTTCAGCGATTGCCTGATAGATGCCGAAGTACATGTCCCGGCTCATCACGATCTCGCCGTTTTCGATCTTGTGGCGGGCATCGCCGAACGGCGGGAATGTCTTATCCTTGGGATCATCTACCAGAATGTTGCGATCAGCCAGGTAAAGAATCTTCGGGCGTCGATTCGGCTCGCCCCTGCGGTTCCATTTTGATGACCACAACTTCCAGCAAATCTGGAATGCCACGACGGTCTTGCCGGTTCCCGTGGCCATTGTCAGCAGAATGCGAGGCGTGTTCGCAATTGCTGCTGAAACCACCCGGTTGATTGCAATCTCCTGGTAGTACCTCGGAATCTTGCCGGATTGCAGATTGAAACCTTCGAGGAGCTGCTCCTGTTGCTGATTGCTGAGCTTGGCCGTCTGGTTCAGTCGCTGCCACAGCTCGTGCGGCGACGGAAACTGGGATAGCTCCGTTTCGGTGCCGGTCAGGAAGTCGAATTCGATGATACCGGTGCCATTGGTTGAATATGCGAACTTGATGTCCAGCGTCTGGGCGTAGTCCTTGGCTTGAGCAAGCCCATCTCCCGGCTGTTTGTAATCGGCCTTGGCCTCAACCACAGCGATCGGGAAATCGCGAGTGTAGCGAAGCAGGTAATCCGCCTTCTTTTGCTTGCCACGCTTTGGCTTGCCGCGAACAAGAAAGACGCGGCCATCGGTGAAGATTCGCTGCTCAGCAATCGAATGCGGAGCGGTGTCCCAACCGGCCTCAACAAGCCTTGGGACGACGTATTCGCGGCAGGTATCGGCTTCATTCATGCCGTCACCCCCACTGATTCCCGGCGGGATTGGTCCGCCCGATCACCCGAACGTGTCGTCGGTGACGATTTCAAAACATACCGCCAGCCGTCAGCATTCCGAACGGCTCGTATGTCGTGGCCGCGCTCACGAAGAGCTTCGACACAACGTGAAATGGTTGGGATCGAAACCCCCAATGCAGCAGCCAGCCCCGGCGTGGAATACTCGCCGGTCTCGATCAGTTCCAAAACAGCGTGAAGACGGTTCTCGATCTCAAGGGATCGTTGGTACATCATGGGGCGGCCCTTTCCTATGCCCTATTGTTTATCGGGCGATGATAGAGTTGTCAAGGAACCGCCTGTCGGAAAAGGAGTTACGACGCATTTGCCGCCGTTGACTTGACCGACTGGGACAGATGAATCACTGAGGTGTACGCCACGAACGCCGTAAACGGGTCAAAGAAGCGAAAGTCGAGTTGTGGGTGCTGGGGGGGCGTTTGAGCCCCAACCCGCCTCTCCTACCCCCGTTAAATCAGTTTCCTGCCCATAGTGGGAACAGCGCTCTCAAGACCCGCAGTTCCAGCGGTCTGCGTGCGCGCATTGGGGAGGGGGCACCCTAATTCCCCCACTGGCTTTTCCTTCGGAAAATTCAACTCAACTGAATTTCCTTCGCCGTCTACTTCCCTGAATTTCTTTCGCCAGGGAGGAGTTTGGCCACGAACGCGTAGTGACGACCGCATTTCTTTGAGCGTTGACTGTTCAGGAATTCGGCAGCCTGGTGGCGCCCGTGAGCCAGGTTTCCTACGGGCGAGGTCGTCAGCGTAAGGGCACCTC
>Ga0172373_10008060_pt1 | contig 13451 bp, 10 predicted proteins | sample Lak10m_2_FD_114546 | JGI IMG/M metagenome (GOLD analysis project Ga0172373, IMG submission 114546) | Freshwater microbial communities from Kabuno Bay, South-Kivu, Congo - kab_092012_10m | ecosystem: Environmental > Aquatic > Freshwater > Lake | place: Democratic Republic of the Congo... | reverse complement strand
TGATGATCTCCCGACCCCTCTTGCTGCTGGGTGTGGTGCTGTTCTGCGTTTGCCAGTGGAAGGTGTGGTCATCGATCCAGTAGTCGTGATACCGGTGTTCGCTGGCCTTGCCTTGCTTGTTCAGTGTCACCAGAAGCACATGCGCCCTCTTCTCGTCCAGCACGATGTGCCCTGCATTCCAGTTGCCCGGATTGAAGGTCTCGCCGAACAGTAGCGGGATCTCCTCTCGGTGGAATGACTGCCCCACGGCTAGATCGAGCGGTTCGATGATGGCCCTCAAACGCGCGCGAGTCCTCATCTCGTCGGTGGCGAGCATGTCGGTGTAATCCGGGTTGTTCGCGCGCAGAACGTATTGCCCGTCGCGCGTCTTGACCACGACCCGCAACACGTACTGATCCTCTCCACTACGAGCGTCGTCGCGCTCGATGGCCATCACCGTGCCGGTGATCGATCCAGCGTTCGTGGCGGTCATGTGTTCCAGCAGCAGATAGTCGCCGTCGCGGATCGGTTGCTTGCCGCCGTTCATCGAGTTGCCAGAGGCGCGAGCGATGAAATGGCGGGCTGGGTCGAGCTTGCCGTAGCTCGCCGGAAGCCTGCGGTGTTCCTCGGAGTCGGTCCGGCCCGCCCGAAAGTGGCCGCAGGCGATCTTGAGGTTTGGGAAGAAGGGCAACTCGACGGCATCGCGCAGCTGGGGCCGGACTTCTGCAACATCCGCGGGCTGCGGCTGATCGGCTCTCGCGTCGTAGGCCGCAAGGCGGTAGTCAACCAGCTCCTGCAGGCAGTTGCCGAGCGCTGCGACATCAGCTGCGCCGCCCCCTGACGTCAGGACGAATCGTTCGTCGACGACTTGGAAGAATGCTTTTGTACGGTCACGTTTGTTGCCGCCCGTCCAAGCATTCACGGGGTTGTCGGCCCAGTACCGAAGCCAGGCGTCCGATCTGCCATCTTCCGAAGCGAAGCGTCCTTCGGGTAGGTCGCGCAGCAATGGCTTGTACCGCTGTAGGACCTGCCAGGAGCGCACCGCCAAGTCGATCATCCGCGGCGGCTGCACCAGACCATCGAGTTCCAGCAATGCCTTGAGCAGCACCATCTTGAAGCTCTTGGTCATCGCGGTGGTCTCGACATCGCGCAGCGTCTCTATCCACCCGTCTACCAACAAGCGTTCCGCCTCCTCCAAGTCGTTCATGTCGTGCAAAAACTCGAACCAGCTGCCGTGCTGGCGACGCATCACCTGCACACTCGAGCCTGATCGATAGAACTCCGCCAGCGTCGGACGACGACCGAACGTCTCCTTCAAGGCGTCGTAGTCCCGGGCGGGACCTCCGCCGTCGAGCGACTTCAGGAAGTCGATCAGTGCGAGGTCGTAGTTGACGAAGCAGCCGTCCGGCAACTCCAGGCGACCTGCCTCAACTTTGTGCGCAAAGCTCGCCAGAGCTTGGAAGGTGGTGCCGGTCTGGAACAGCGCCTGTGGCTTGTGCAGAAAGCTCTGGTGGTTACCGATGAAGTCCATGACCACCAGCTGGTCCTTGCCTTCAGAGCGACGAAGGCCACGTCCCAGCTGCTGCAGAAACAGGATCTTCGACTCGGTGGGCCGCAGCATCATCACGGTGTCGACGGCCGGTAGGTCCACGCCCTCGTTGAACAGATCCACCGAGAAGACCACCTTCAGGCGACTTGCCTTCAGAGCTTCGAGGGCCTCTGCTCGCCCAAGATCGGAGCCAGAGTAAACCGCCGCCGCCGGTACGCCTGCCCGATTGAACTGCCCGGCCATGAAGTCGGCATGTCGTGTCGAGACGCAGAACGCCAGGGTCTTCGCCTGCGCCCGGCGCTGCCACTCCTTCAAGGCGTGCCGCGCGCGAGCCAGCGTCGCGAGCTTGGTGGACAGTTGCTCCGGGTCGAAGCGACCGTTGCGCCAGGGGATCTCGCGATAGTCGACGCTCTCATCCCAGATGCCGTAGTAGTGGAACGGCGCCAGAAGACCCGCGCGGATGCCGTCGAAGAGGTCGGTGCTGAAGACGAGGTTGTCGTCGCACAGTGAGAGGATGTCTGATTGGTCCGTGCGATCGGGGGTGGCGGTCAGTCCAAGCAGGAAACTTGGCGCGAAGTGCGCGAGCAGTCGTCGGTAGGTGCCGGCGGCTGCGTGATGAAATTCGTCGACGACGATGTAGTCGAAGTGCTGCCGCGCGAAGCGTCCCAAGTGCTGTGCCCGGGCCAGCGTCTGCACGGACGCACAGAGCACGTCCACCTCGGCATCCCGGCTTTGGCCCATGTAAAAACCGACCCGCGCCCGTGGCCTGATTCGCAAGAAGGTCTCGGCAGCCTGGGTCAGGATCTCCTCGCGGTGCGCGACGAACAGCACCCGGCGTGCTCCCATCTGCACTGCATCGAAGGCGGCCAGCCAAGTCTTGCCCAGGCCAGTGGCCAGCACTACGAGCCCGCGGCGGTATCCGGCGTCGCGTGTCGCTACCAGCGCATCCAGCGCCTTCTTCTGGATAAGGTGTGGTGCCGGTGGTGCTTCGACCTCGGTGGTGCCCGGCGCAATCGGCCGCACGGGCTGCACTCGCCTCCGTTCGTAGGAATCGATCCAAGCGTCGGTGAGTGCCAGCGAACGCTCGTGGCCGAACAACTCCTCAAAGCGCTGCCGAGCCTCCAGGAAGCCTGGATCGCTCGGATAGACCACCCGGTAGTTCCACTCCAGGCCGTCGTTGAGCGCCTGGCGCGTGATGTTGCTGGATCCGACGAAAGCCGTGCCGCTGTGGACTTGGTCGCCGTTGACGCGCGCGAAGATGTAGGCCTTGAGGTGGAAGCTGCCTGCTTCGGCGGTAGTGAAGATCTTGACCTCGGCGCCGTGCTCGCGCAGCAGCAGCATCAGGCGCAGAGCGTCGGGGTCGGTGACGTCGAGGTAGTCGCTGGTCAGGATGCGCACGCGGCAGCGCGGTGGTACACCCTCACCGGCCGCTTCGAGCGCCGCGAGGAGATCTGACATGAGCAGCCGAAAGCCGGTGACCTTGACGAAAGCGACGGCGAAGTCGATCTGGTTGGCGTGGCTGAAGGCGCGCGACAGGTGGGGCAAGAACGGGTCCGGACCTCCTGTCACCAGTTTTCTCGCCGGATCGCTCTGGCGTCGCGCTAGGGCATTCACCCAGTGCTCTTGTCGCTCGGGGCGTCGGTCCCGCGTCACCCAGGTCTCGACTGCGTCGATGCCGGGCATGCCAAGCAGCAGTTCCCGGAGCTCCTGTTCCTCCAGGTCCGTGAAGCGTCGCCCCTCGTGAACCCGTTCACCCTGTCCCTGCTTGAAGCTGGCATACAGCGTGCCGCCGGGGCGCAGCGCGCGCCACAGCCTACCAATCGTGGGTTCGAGTGCTGCGCGCGGGACATGCAGCAGGCTGGCACAGCACCAGATGCCGTCATAGGCGTCGACGTCGTCGACGTCATCGAAGGTTCTCGTCGCGACGTCGAAGCCGCAATGCACACTCGCCAGGCGGGCCAACTCGGGCGAAGCGTCGAAGGCTACGACCTCGAAGCCGCGCGATGCGAAAGCTTTGGCATCGCGACCGGATCCACATCCCGCATCGAGAACCCTGGAGCCTGCTGGAACCGACGCCAGGAAACGGTCATACAGCGGCGACATGTCGACGCCGACCGTGTTCGAAAAGAACAGATAGGCGTTCTGGTCGTAGTAGTCGGTCAGGCGATCCATGTGCGTGGCTTGGGCTCCGCCCCTGAAATGCACTCGATGACGCGTCAGGCTACCAGGTCGGCCGGTATCCAGACTGGCTCGAGCGTTTTCAGGTGATGGCCCGAGCCTTCGCTCGTTTCCGGTAAGAAGGCAGGCTGGGAGTCGTGGCCATTGCGCTTCTCATCCCAACTGCTGACGGAAGCCACGCCCCAGACCTTGGTCTGGTCTGGTTGCCGCGGACGATGCAGGCGTTGTACGGGCCCTCTCGGGCCGGCTCAGGCCGCAGCCTCGACGAAGGCGGCCACAGGAACCGGCCGAGACTTTGCGACCGACATCCGCAGCGCCTTGATGCGCTCGATCTCGTGCATGGTCTGCGCAGTGAAGTAAGACGCTCCACAGGCCGGACAAGACCACATGGGGATGCTCTCTATGACAAGCAGGTCGGCGGCCTTCCCGTAGCTGCGCGTGACATGTTTGAGATGAACCTGCTGACTACCGCAGGACTCACAGAGGACCTCAGCAGACGTAGACGGTGATGACGAAGAGCTTGCCGGTGTGGCCGACCTTGACGACGGCCTCCGCGGCTTGGCCGTCGAGAGTGTCTTCGTGGACGACGTACTTGGTCTCACGGGTGAGTTGGTCGCGCTGGCGCTCGGTGATCTGTCCCGTGAGGATGATGTTTTCGAGGTCAATGACCGTGAGCTTGTCATCTTCGAGTTCATCAGCGGCGTGGGTGGAGACGACGTAGCTGAGCGTCCGGATCAGGTGGCGAAGGTGGCTGATCGACACCAAAGGCATGTTTCAGTGTACGCCGCCACTTCAGCGGAAGCTGTTCGCCCCTGCATCAAACTCGCTCGTCTGCGCCCAGCAATCCTCCGGGCCACAGGGCCCGGTCTTGGAAAGATCGCGCATTGGCCTCGATGTTGCAAGGATGAGGGTTCGCAGACGCTTACGTCGACACCGCCGCTGCGCTCCCGCCCTGACGGCGTCACATTCCACATCAACCCAGCGTCGCGTCGATCTCGGCGCGCGTGGCCATTGCCGCGGCCGTGCCGGCGCGGGTGACGGCGATGCCGGCCGCGGCCACGGCGAAGCGGACGGCCTGCAGCGTGTCCGCGCCCTCGGTCAGCGCTACCGCGTAGGCGCCGTTGAAGGCGTCGCCCGCGCCCGTGGTGTCGACCACCGCGCCGACATCGCGTGCGGGGATGTGGACCGAATGCTGCTCGTCCGACAACCATGCGCCACGTCCGCCGAGTGTGATCACCACGCATCCTGCACCGCGCTGGCGCAGCACCTGGGCAGCGCGAGCCGCATCGGCGACATCGCGGATCTCGATGCCGCTCAGGGCCTGGGCTTCGGTTTCGTTGGGGGTCAGGTGGTCGCACAAGGCCAGCAACCCGTCGGGCAGTCCGCCGTGTGGCACGGGCGCCGGGTTGAGCAGGGTGGGCACGCCGTGGCGACGGGCGGCGCGCAGTCCGGCCTCCACGGCCGCAAGCGGTTGCTCGAGTTGCGTCACGAACAGCGCCGCCTCGCGCAGCGATTCGTCGGCCCTGGCCACGTCGTCTGCGCTCAGCGCGCCTGCGGCGCCGGGCACCACCAGGACCGCGTTGTCGCCCGTGCCCGTATGGACGTAGATGAAGGCGGTGCCGGTGGGCATGTCGGTGACTTGCGCGACATGCCGCGTGTCCACCCCGGCTTGCGCCCAGGTCTTCAGCGCGACGGCGCCGAAGGCATCGGTCCCGATGCGCGAGATCAAGCGCACCTGCGCCCCGGCCCGCGCGGCGGCCACGGCCTGGTTCGAGCCCTTGCCGCCGGCGCCGAGCTGGAAGCCTTCGCCGATCAGCGTCTCGCCCACCGCGGGCAGGCGTGGCGCCAGGAACGACAGATCGGCGGCGAAGATGCCGAGGACGACGATCGGGGCACGCGTGCGGTGGACGGCTTGCATCTTCAGGCCAGCGAGTTGTCCCCGCTCATGTAGACAAAGACCTGGTCGAAGCGCGGCTGTCCGCCGCTGACGTCCAGGCGGAAGAAGTTGCAGTTGTGCTTGACGCGCACGCTGCCGTCGGCCAGGGTGTTCTCGACCCGGAACCGGCTGGCGATGCGCAGCGGCGGCTGCACGACATGATCGAAGTCGCCGTGCCACACCTTCGAATAACGCGCATTCAGCCGCTCGAACATCGTGCGGATGCCTTCGTCACACCCCCGGTGGACGGTGTCGTAGGTGGCGATGGTGAAGGTCGCCCCAGGCGTGAAGCACTCCAGCGTGCCGTCGAGGTCCATGCGGTCGACGGCTGCGAAGTAGCGCTCTACGAGACAGATCAGGGTGTCGGTGTCCATGGTGGGGTGAGAAGGATACCCGCTGCGCCAGGGCGCTACCGTGCGCGCACGCCCCGGCGCCGGTTCGGTGGATGGGGCCGGCCCGGCTTCCCGGGACGCCGCGGGCCGTCAGGGCGTGGCGAGTGCGGTCAGCTCACGCACGTCCGCCATGTCGCCCAGACGCCAGCAGGCGGCGATCAGCGCGGCCGTGCGGGCCTCGCCCATCACCGGGACGGCCTGATCGCTGAACTTGCACTCGAGCGCGGCGTCGCTCATCGGGCGCTGCAGCGAGCCGATGGCGTGCTCGACGAAGACATGCACACGCCGGCCGTCGCGCAGCACGGCGGTGACGTCGGCCGAGGCCTCGTCGATCGCGTCGTCGACAACGGCCACCACCTTGCGGCGCAGTGCCACGACGTCTGCGCGCGTGACGATCCCGTCGGCGTACTCGGGCTCGCCGGCGCGGCCGAAGATCAGCCCGGCGGCGCAGCCGTGGTAGACGCTGAACTTGCCCTGCAGGCCGTCGGCCGGCTCCTTCTTGCCGGTGAGCTCGAGCACGAGCGAATGCACCTTGAGCTCGATGCGCTCGACATCCTCGGCCCGCACGCCCTGCTCGCGCAGTTGCACGCAGGCGTCGATGCTGGGGTGGATGACGATGCCGCAGGCGAAGGGCTTGTAGGTGTTGAAGGAGATCTCGAAGCGCTGGCCGAGCTCGTCGGTGGCCTCGTGCCAGGCGCACTTGGTCGACAGCACCTGCGCATAGCCGCGCGGCGCCTCGAGCGCACGCGCGCTGGCGGTGAAGCCGTGGCGCGCCAGCAGCGCCGACAGCAGCCCGGCGCGCGCCGCGCCGCCGGGGTGGAAGGGCTTGGTCATGGTGCCGAACTGCTCGCGCAGGCCCACCGGCTGCGAGGCGGCGATGCCCAGTGCCATCGCGGTGCGCTGCTCGTCCAGGCCGAGCAGGCGCGCGCAGGCCGCGGCGGCACCCAGCGTGCCGGTGGAGCCCGTGATGTGCCAGCCGCGGTCGTAGTGCTCGGGGTACATCAGGTTGCCCATGCGGCAGGCCACGTCGATGCCGAGCACGAGCGCGTCCACCAGGGCGCGGCCGCTGCAGCCCAGGTGCTCGGCCAGCGCCAGTGCTGCCGAGGCCATCGGGCCGGCCGGGTGGATGATGGTCTTCAGGTGCGTGTCGTCGAAGTCGAAGGTGTGCGAGCTGATGCCGTTGAGCAGCGCGGCCCCGGCCATGTCGACCCGGTCGGCGCGGCCGAGGATGGTGGCCTGCGGCGCCGGCTCGAGCATGCGGATGCCGGCGAGCGCGGCCTCCATCGCTTCGTGCGTGGCCGCGCCCGCGGCGCAACCCGCCCAGTTGAGGAAGGTGCGGTGGGCCTCGTGATCGACGGCGTCGCTCCAGCCGCGCGAGGGGTGGGTGGCGACGAAGCGGGCGAGTGCCTGCGTGATCGGCGGGGCGTGGTGGTCGGCGGCGACCTGGGTGTTGCGGGCCATCTTGTGGAGCAGTTCTGCGATGCGTGTAAGTCGGACAGGTGGTGGTGTTCATCCCCGGGGCGCAAGCTGCGGGCTGCGCCTCGAGGAAGCCTCAGGCATCCAGATCGATCTTGCGTTCACGTGCGACCCGGGTCCAGCGTGCGATGTCGGCTTTCATGAAATCGGCGAGGACCGCGGGGGACATCGGTGTCGGAGTGAGTGCCTCGGCGGCGAGCTTGTCGCGCATGTCAGGCGCGGCCAGCACGCTGCCGAGGGTGTCGTTCAGACGTTTGACCACATCCGCGTTCATGCCGGCAGGACCGACCACGCCGTACCACTGGTAGGCCTCGAAACCAGCAAAGCCCAGTTCCGCCAGGGTCGGCACGTCTGGAACCAAGGGGTGACGTTGCGTACCCGTGATCGCCAATGCGCGAACGCGACCGGAGCGGATGTGGGGCATCCCTGCGGCCAGCCCTGGGAACATGGCGATGGTCTGGCCACCGAGCAGATCGGTGAACGCCGGGGCGATTCCGCGATAGGGCAGGTGCACCGCCTGGGTGTCGGTGGCGAGCTTGAACAACTCCATCGTCAGGTGCGTGAGCGAACCCTGGCCGGCCGATCCGTAGCTGGCGCTGCCGTTGCTGCTCTTCAGGAAGGCCACGAAGTCGCGCACACTGGTCGCGGGCACCTTCTCGGCGTTGACGACGAGCACATTCGGCGTGACACCGATCATCCCGATGGGCGTGTAGTCCTTGATCGGGTCATACGGCAGCTTGGAGCGGGTGGCCGGACTCGTGCCGTGGGTGGCCACGTAACCCTGCATGAGCGTGTAACCGTCGGGCGCGGCGCGAGCGGTGGTCTGGCAGGCAATCACGCCGCCGCCGCCTCCGATGTTCTCCACCACGAAGTTCTGGCCCAGCGCCTTGCCCCAACGATCGGTGACGGTACGCCCGACGAGGTCGCTGCCGCCGCCGGCGGCCACCGGGACGATGTAGCGCATCGATTTGGTCGGGAAGGCCTGAGCGTGGGCGGCGGCGGCGGGCAACAGCAGCGCCGGGGCGGCTTGCAGGATCTGGCGGCGAGTGCTCATATCGGTCTCCTGTGGACGGCGGGGTCAGGGGGATGGATCGGGTTCACCCGCCGGAAAGGCGTGCGTGGGACGAGGTGACATGCTCGGCCATCAGGTGCGCGCATCGGCCAGCATCGGCAACGGCCAGGGCGGCCACGATCTGTGCGTGCTCGGCCATCGAGGCCTGCATGTTGGCGGTGCTGGACAGGTTCTTCAGACGCGAGAGGTGCAACTGTTGCACGACGTCGCGATAGTGCCTGGCGAGCGTCTGGTTGCCTGCGGCGGCCACCAGGGCCCAGTGGAAATCGAGATTGGCGGCGTAGTAGGCGTGCAGGTCGTGGCGATCGGCCGCGGCCCGCATGCTGGCCGTGTGCTGGTCGAGGACGGCACACAGCCCCGCGCGGGCGGGCGACGGCAGCCGCGCAGCCCGCTGTCCGGCGTGCGCATCGAGCGCCGCGCGCAGGTCGTACAGATCGGCCACCTCGCGCACCGACAACTCGCGCACGAAGACGCCCGAGTGCTTGCGCGAGGCCACCAGGCCACTGCTCTCGAGTTCGCGCAGCGCTTCCCGCACCGGGACCCGCGACACGCCCAGCCTGGCCGCCACGTCGGGCTCGTTGATGCGCTGGCCCGGCTTCAGGTCACCGGCCAGGATACGGGCCAGCACGTCGTCGCGGACGCGTTTGCCCAGCGGCGTGTCGGCCGGGTCCGTCTCGTCGGTTAGGGAAAGCCAGGGGAGCATCGATGCGATTGTGACTCGTATACGAATCCACAATCCGTATACGATAGCACCCCGTCGCCTTGCACGCTCGGGGCATCAGTCTGCTGGGGCGCCACCGTGCTCGCGGTGGTGACGCCAGACCGACAGACCGCCAGACTGTCAGATGCCCCGCCGGGGCGCCTTGTCCACGACGAAGGAGAGTTTCATGAGGATGTTGAAGACCCTGTTGGCCGTGCTCGCCGTCTCGGTGTCTGCACACGCCGTGGCCCAGAGCCCTTACCCGGTGGGTCGCGTCACACTCGTCACGCACTCCAGCCCCGGCGGCGGGACCGATCTGTTCCTGCGCGACCTGGTCAAGCACCTGGCTCCGGTGATGAAGACGAACTTCGCGGTCGAGAACGTGCGCGGCGGCAGCGGTGCGAAAGCCGTGGCGCAGGTGGCCGGGGCCAAGGCCGACGGCTCGATGTTCTACGGCACGACCCCGACCTACATCCAGACCACGCTGCTGTCCAAGCCGGCGGTGGGCTGGGACGGCCTGGACCCGGTGGCCATCGTCTTCATCGATCCGGAGGTCATCTACACGCGTGCCGATTCCCCGCACAAGGGCCTGGTCGATGCGATGGCCTTCGCCAAGGCCAACCCTGCCAAGGCGCGCTGGGGCGCGTCGAACCCGGCTTCGCTGGAGCGTCTGGCGATGGAGCGGCTGTCCAGGGTGGCCGGCGTCAAGGTGCCCATCGTCAGCCACGAGGGCGGCGGCGACCAGATGATCGGCGTGCTCAACGGCACCTACGACATCGGCATCGGCGAGATCCAGGAACTCAAGGCCCAACTCGACGCCGGCAAGATCCGCCTGCTGGCCGTGCTGAACGAGAAGCGCCTGGACGGCCTGCCCAATCTGCCGACGGCCAAGGAGCAGGGCTTCGATGTCGTCGTCACCAAGTTCCGCGGGCTTGCCGGCCCCAAGGGCATGCCTGATGCGGTCGCCGCGGCGTGGGAAGACGCGTTGCGCAAGGTGCTGGACTCGCCGGCCTACAAGGCTGAGTACAGCAAGGAGAACCTCATCCCGATCCTGATGGGCCGCGAGGAGGCACGCCGGTTCACGGTGCAGTTCGTCAAGGACACGACCGATTCGCTCAAGGAACTGGGCGTCATCAAGTGACTGCACCAATGCCGGCAGATCCGTTGGCCGGAGGCAGATGCGCATGAACCCTGCAGCCCGTGATCGCTTGCTGGGTGTGCTCACGGTGGTGTTCGCCGTGAGCTACACCCTCGCTGCGCGGTCGATCGAGGACAGCCTGCTGGCCGATGCGGTGGGCGCCAGCGGCGTGCCCCAGGGTGTGGGCATCGCGATGGCGGCTGCCGGCCTGGGCGTGTTCGCGTCATCGTGGACGCGGGTGACCGCCACGGGCGATGGCGCTGCCGAAGACCTGCCCGGCGCCGGTGCGATCGCCCGCACGGTGGCCTTGATCGGCTTGCTCGTGGCCTATGCCGCGATGCTGCCCTGGATCGGCTACGTGCCGGCGATCTTCGTGCTCCTGTTGGCCAGTGGCCTCCTGGCGGGCGCGCCTGCCGGCCTCGCCCTGTTCGCATCGGCCGGCGTGGGGGCGCCGACGCTGTGGCTGATCTTCGACCGACTCCTGCAGGTGCGCATGCCGCTGGGCCGGCTCTGGGAGTGAGGGTCGATGGACGCGCTGGCCTCTGCGCTGGGGTCCCTGTCGTCGTGGCAGGTGGTGGCCGCCGCTTTCGGTGGTGTGCTGTGGGGGATCCTGGGCGGTGCCCTTCCCGGGATCTCGCCGTCCATCGCAATGGCGCTGCTGCTGCCCTTCACCGTCGGGCTGGACCCCACGACGGCGATCGTGCTGCTGGCCAGCGTCTATGTCGGCGCTGAATACGGCGGCTCCATCCCGGCCATCCTGATCCGCACGCCGGGCACGAACGCGGCCGCGGCCACGGTGCTCGACGGGCATGCGATGGCCAAACAGGGCCGCGCCGGCGAGGCCTTGGGCATCTCGCTGATCTCCGGCCTGTATGGCGGACTGTTCGGTCTGGCGGTGCTGGTGATCGCCACGCAGCCCTTGGCGGAGATCGCGCTGGCATTCACGCCAGCGGCCTACTTCTCGCTCGGCGTGCTGGGGCTGAGCGTGATCGCGGGTCTGTCGAGCGGCTCGCTGATGAAGGGCTGCATCGCCGCGCTGCTGGGCCTGATGATCGCCTTCATCGGCTCCGATCCGGTCTCGGGGGTGTCGCGCTTCACCTTCGACTCGCCCGATCTGCTGGGCGGTATCAAGCCCATCCTGATCATGGTCGGGCTCTTCGCCGTCACCGAGATGCTGGCGCAGATCACCGAACCGGCCTGGGAGCGCGCCAGCCGGTCGGCCGCTCGCCTGAAACTGCCCGACTGGGCGATGACACGCCGCCTGTTCAAGCCACAGGCCATCGGCTCGGTCGTCGGGACGGTCGAGGGGGTCACGCCCGGCGCCGGCGGCACGATCGCCGCCTTCATGTCGTATTCGGAGGCAAGGCGCTGGTCCAGCAAGCCGGAGGAGTTTGGGCACGGTTCGCCCGAAGGCATCGCCGCGCCCGAGGCCGCCAACAACGCGGTCACGGCCACAGCCCTGGTGCCCATGCTCAGCCTGGGCATCCCTGGATCGAATTCCGCCGCCATCCTGATGGGTGGCTTCCTGATCCACGGCCTGCAACCCGGGCCGATGCTGTTCACGCGCGCGCCGGAGGTGATCCACGGCCTGTTCGGCGGGCTGCTGCTGGCCAACGTGGCGATGTTCCTGCTGGGGCTGGTGATCCTCGGGCCCTGCATCTGGCTGGTCAACCGGCCCAAGCCCTATCTGATCGCCTTCATCCTGGCGCTGGTGATGACGGGGGTCTACGCCATCCACCAGAGCGTCTTCGACCTGTTGCTCGTGACGGCGGTCGGTGTCTTCGGGCTGTTCATGCGCTGGGTGCGGATGCCGGTGCTGCCGCTGGTGCTCGGCCTGGTGCTGGGCTACCTGATCGAGAGCAACTATCGCCGCAGCCTCCTGATCTCCGGCGGCGACCCGATGATCTTCCTGACCGACCCGGTGTCGCTCGCGCTGCTGGTGCTGGCGCTGGTGATGACGCTGTACACGGGGTGGAAGGAGTTCTTCCGATCGAAGGGAAAAGGTGTTGAAAGCTGAACTTCCGGCACCGGGTGCCAGCATCGCCGAGCGCATCGCCCGCGCGGTGCACGCCTGCGACCCGGCCACCCATCCGCAGGCCCTGCCTGTCGCGCGGCGGCTCGTGCTCGACATCGTCGGGTTGTGCGTGGCCGCACGGGCCGAGCCCTACGTGCAAGCGGCCCTGGCGAGCATCGACCAGGACGGGCCCTGCGCGGTCATCGGGCATGACGCGTGCCTGGGCGTCGAGGGCGCGGCTTTCGTCAACGGCACCGCGGCGCACGGCGAGGACTTCGACGACACCTACGAGGGCGGCCCGGTCCACGCCGGCGCGGTCATCATGCCGGCCGTGCTGGCCGCCGCCCAGCGCCACGGCGCCAGCGGGGCCGACCTGCTGCGCGGCATCGCGGTCGGGGTCGAACTCACTTGCCGGCTGTGTGCCGTGGCGCCCACGCGCGTGCACAAGGCGGGTTTCCACCCCACGGCCATCTTCGGTGTGATGGGGGCGGTGGCGGGCATCGGCGCCATGCTGCGCGTGGCCGACAAGGCGATGGTCGACGCGCTGGGCATCGCCGGCAGCCTGGCCGGCGGCATCATCGAATACCTCTCCGAAGGGGCCTGGACCAAGCGGCTGCATCCCGGATGGGCAGCGCAGTCCGGCTACCGCGCGGTGCGTCTGGCCCAGGGCGGCTTCGTCGGCCCGCGCACGGTCTTCGAGGGGCCGCACGGCTTCTTCCACGGCTTTGCCAATACGGTGGACGGTGATTTCGAAGCCATGCTGGAGGGCTTCGGCGCGCAGTGGATCTGGACGACGATCGCCTTCAAGCCCTATGCCTGCGGCACGATGGCGCATCCCTACATCGACTGCGCGCGGGCCTTCCGCCGCCAGGGCATCGCCCTCGAGCGCATCCGCAGCATCGAGTGCGAAACCGCCGAGGGCATCGTCCACCGGCTGTGGGAGCCGCTGGCGGCCAAGCAGGCCCCGGCCAGCGCCTACGCCGCGAAGTTCAGCATCCCCTACGCGATTGCGGTGGG
>Ga0172373_10008056_pt1 | contig 13454 bp, 11 predicted proteins | sample Lak10m_2_FD_114546 | JGI IMG/M metagenome (GOLD analysis project Ga0172373, IMG submission 114546) | Freshwater microbial communities from Kabuno Bay, South-Kivu, Congo - kab_092012_10m | ecosystem: Environmental > Aquatic > Freshwater > Lake | place: Democratic Republic of the Congo... | reverse complement strand
GGCCATGTTGGCGTTGCGGATCAACCGCGCCAACGGCGAATGGGATGCCTATTGGCAGGGCCTCGAACAGCAAGCGGCATGACCCGCTTATTTCGGCAACGCATCACTTTGAATCGCACCCGGCTTTCAGACCATGCGCGCTTGGGCGCGCTTATGCCTCGGGCGGGGCAGGATCGGGGGCGGGCTGGGTCGTGAGGGCGGCGAAATAATCCCGCACGGCATCGAGCACGATGCGGGTGGTGGGCAGTACGCCGGGCAGTTGTTGGGCTTTCTGGAGACCGGCTTCGACCAGCAATAAGGCGCTGACGGCCAGATAAGGTCCGCTGATGTAAAGGGGCTGGTCCTCATCATCCAGCGATGGCGCGCGGGGGCGCTGTGAACCTTCCGGGTCCATGTTGTAACCGAAATCGGTCACGGCCGTAATCAGTTCGAGCACGGCGGGAATGACGTTCAGGTTGCCGGGGGCGGCGTCGATGCCTGCTTGTGCAAGCTGCAAGGCGGCAAGCGCCTGGTGGGCGTTGGTGATGTTCATAGTGGTATGCGTCTAGTCGGGTTGTTTCCCGCCTCCCCACGCCAATGGGGTGGCGGTCCGGTTCAGGTTGGCGTACCGATAGACGCATCGGCGGGCATTGCTGCCCCCTTTCCCGGTCCGCCATAGGGCCAAACCTGGGGGCATAAAAAAGCCGCATGGTTGCGGCTGATTATGCCGCGTCTACTCGGGACGCCAATCCCGGCGGTTCCTGGTGGTTCCGCGTTCACAGGATAGCGCGGTGGTTGCTGGCGATGCAAGAGCGCCGGGCGGATCGTTCCGGGCTTGCGCTGTCTGTCATGCCGAAAGGCACTCTTTCCCCCTTTCTCTCCCTTCTCATTGCTGCCTACCTGGTGGTGCGATGGGCGCGCGCGTAACTATTCCCGGTGGAATGATGGGGTCAATGACGGTTGTGTCAGTTGTGACAGTTTTTTAGGGGGCTGTCGCTTTTGCACTATCTGGGCAAGGGGCCGGGTCCGAATCATGGCGGATGACAGTTCCAGCATGACGGTATGACAGTTCGGGGGTTTGGCGATGACGGTTATCTGTTGCCTAAGTGATTGATAAGCAATGGAAATGACGGCTGTGTCAGTTATGACGGTTTTTTTGGGGTACTCGACAAGTTAAACATCAGGGCAATGGGCCGGGTCCGAATCATGGCGGATGACAGTTCCAGCATGACGGTATGACAGTTTGGGGGTTTGGCGATGACGGTTATCTGTTGCCTAAGTGATTGATAAGCAATGGAAATGACGGCTGTGTCAGTTATGACGGTTTTTTTGGATAACCGGATAAGTTAAACATTAAGGCTTGGGGGCCGTGTCCGCGTCCTGGCTGATGCCGAATTCTTGAAGGAAATAGGCGTGAATCGCTTCTAGCGGTGGGCGTAGGCTGTCGGGGTCCAGACAGATATACCCTTGGGTGACGTCATTGCTGACGACGTGATTAAGCAGGCGCTTGAGGGTGTACCCGCCATAACCCAGCGTTTCGGCTACGGTGGCAAAACTGCGGCGTAGGTCGTGGGGCCGAAATTCCAGACCGGCGGCGGCGCTGGCGGTGGCGATGGATTTGTAAATGCCGCTCAGTTTGGCGCGGCCGTTCTTGCCGGGGAAAACGTAATCAGTTTCCTTGTGTGGGCGTGAACGTGGGCGCTGCTGGAGTAGGCGGCTGAGGCAATCGGTTAGCGGTAAGGTGTGCTCCTGGTGATTTTTGGGGCAGACGATGGTGAACGCTCCGGCGGCGAAGTCGACATTCTTCCAGGTGAGACCGGCGGCTTCTTCCTTGCGCAGTCCGGTCAAGATCAGGAACAGGAGGTAATCGCGGGCGGTGCGATTCTGGAGACCGTCTATCGCTTGGTACCAGTCACGCAAGCGGCGCCGGGGAATAATGCGGGTCCGTCGGGTTTCCCGATTCCATAACCGTTGCGCGGATAAGACGCGGGTGGGGGCTTCCCCCAGGATCGGGCGCCCGTCGATCTTGTATTGTTCCCTGGCGAAGTTCCAGACGGCGCGGAATACGCGCATGGTTTGGTTGGCCTTGATTTCGCCGCGTTCGCTGATGCGCTTATGGGCGGCGCGGATGGCGGTTTCGTCGATCTTGGACAGGGGCCGACTGAGCAAGTCGGACAGATACCGCTCGCAGAGTTGCCGGTAATCCTGGCGGGTGCTGTCCTTGAGGTCGCGGGCTTCGAGGTAATCCTTTAGGGCGGTTGCGAGTGTGATCGAGAGCGTTTTTTCCCGGCGCTTTTCCGCGATGGGGCTGCGGCCCTGGATGATCTCGGCAAGGTGGACGCTGGCCAAGTCTTTGGCTTTTCCTACCGATACATTAGGAAATTGTCCGAGGGTGATACGTTCAAGTTTGCCGCTGCGGGCCTTCTTGACCAGCCTCCAGGATTTCGTACCGTTGGCGCTGACGCGCAAGTACAAGCCGGGCTGCTTGGCGTCGCGGTATTCGGCGCGGCCGGTGGCGGGCGGAGCTAAATCCCGCACCCGATCTTGAGTAAAAGCGATGATGTTGTCCTTTGGCATGGCATACCTCTAATGGGGGAACCTGATTCCCCGGGGGAACCGCTGGGGAACCTTTGGGGGGCGGTTTTGGTGGGTCGAGAGGCGAGAGAATGAACCAAGCTAAACCAATATGCAAGCCGTAAACTACTGATATTGTTAGACAATTTAACAGATATTGAGGCGGGGCGCGGGTTTGGTCGATGAAGTGGGGTGATACTCATAATCCCTTGGTCCTCGGTTCGAGTCCGAGGGGGGCCACCATATAAATCAAAGCCTTACGCGATTTCCCGGGTAAGGCTTTTTTTCGGGTCTATGCCGGGGTAATGTTCGAAACGGTAACAGCGCTAGCCCCGATCCCCTTTTTTCCGATCAGGACGGCGGTTCGTCAGTGTCCCCTCTGAGAAAACTATGCAATGGTCTTACTTGGGTGCTCAATTTCCACTCTCTCCGCCTTCGGGAAAGCTGGAGCATGATGGGGGACCCTATAATGGCACGGGGGCAATCTTGCGCTTGAGGTGATCGAAATGAAAATTTGGGTGGACGCGGATGGTTGTCCGGCCGTCATCAAGGATATTCTGTTCAGGGCGGCCGAGCGTACCGGGGTCAGGCTTACGCTCGTCGCCAATCACCCCGTGGCCATTCCTCCGTCGCGATGCATTGACATGCTGCGCGTGAAGCCGGGGTTCGACGTCGCGGACAATGAAATCATCCAGCGACTTGCCAGCGGTGATCTGGTCATTACGGGTGACATCCCTTTGGCCGCCGAGGTGATTCAAAAGGGCGGGCATGCCCTGAATCCTCGTGGCGAACGGTATACCGGGGAGACTATCAGAGCCCGTCTCAACATGAGGGATTTCATGGATACGCTCAGGGCCAGCGGCATCCAAACCGGGGGTCCACCCGCGCTGGGTCATAGGGACCGCCAAGCGTTTGCCAACGCCCTGGATGCTTTTCTAGCTGGCCAGGCGAAAGCATGATGGCCAGCACCAAGCGCCGGCGGGGCCATGGAATGCGGCACGCAATGAGCACACATCATCTAAATGGTATGAATGGAACCTTATCCAGCCCAGATCAACGGCATACCTTACTGACTCCATTGCCTGGTTGAACGGTCTCAGGCTGTGAGGCGGCAAGTTTGCCGTTAATTCTTGATGAGGCTAAGGATTGAACGGAGTATGTCCAGCGGTGTGGGGGGACAGCCGGGAATGATCGCATCCACGGGGATGACCTTCGCCACTGGGCCGCAATGGGCATAGGAGTCGCCGTTCCCGAACTCGCCGCCGGTTACCGCGCAGGTTCCCAGGGCCACGACCCACTTGGGATCGGGCGTCGCCGCATGGACCGTCACCAGGGCATGTTGCATGTGGCGGGATACGGGTCCGGTCACCATCAGGACGTCGGCGTGGCGGGGGGAGGCCACGAAGTGGATGCCGAACCGTTCCAGGTCATAAAAGGCGTTATTCAGGGCATGGATTTCCAGTTCGCAACCGTTGCAGGAACCGGCATCTACCTGACGAATGGCGAGGCTGCCCCGGAAACGCCGGTCGATGATGCTTTTCAGTTCCTGGCCGAGGTTTTCGAGTTCCTGATCCGAAAAGGCCTTGGCGGGTTCGGTAATGACCCCGACCTTGAGGATTTTGTAGAGTGTGCGCAAGACCATGAGCGAAAACTCCTAGAGATCGTGCCCGGAATACGAGGCGTTCACCGACTTGTTGCAAAGCGGAAAATCCGGGACGATGTTGCCATGGATCAGTCGCTCCAGCGCCAACCAGTTGAAAACACTGGGATCACGAGGAAAATACCGACTAATGCTGTTGCCGGCATCGAAGCGAACATAACAAAAAATTTCGCCGCGCCATCCCTCCACCATTCCCAGTCCTTCGCTTTCAGGAACAGGCGTTTTCCATTCGGTGAGGATGGGTCCAGGTTCCAGCCGTGCCAAGAGTTGGTCGATGATTTTCAGGGAGCTATAAATCTCGTCATAGCGGATATCCAGGCGAGCCCTGACATCACCGGTGTGGCGACAGCATGGACTGATTTCGACCAGATCATAGGGCGGGTAGGGTGCATCCCGACGCGAATCGAAGTCCACTCCGCTGGCACGCGCCACATAGCCCAGACACCCCAGGGCCATCGCGGTTTCCGATGGGAGTATGCCCGCGGTCATCAGTCGGTCCTGTAGGGAGTCATTGTCATCGAGCAGGGGTCGCAATTCATCGAGTTCACGTCGCAATCCGATTCCCTCCTGGACCATGGCGGCAAGCTGGTCTTCACCAGGATCGACAGCCATGCCCCCGGGGATGATGCGGTCCATGAGCAGTCGGTGGCCAAACCCGCTTTGGTTTTTCCGAAGCCAATCTTCACGCAACCGGGTGAATTGGTAATACGCAAAAGTAAACGCAACGTCATTGCAGATCGCGCCGATATCGCCCAGATGATTGGCGATGCGTTCCCTCTCGGCCAGTATGCCCCGGAGAATCCGGGCTCTGGGCGGCGGATCAATATTGGCGGCGCGTTCCATGGCCATGCAGGCGGCCCAGGTATGCGCCACCGTGGAGTCGCCGGAGACTCTGCCGGCTAGCCGTGAAAGTCCGGCGGGATCGCGGCCCTCGGCCCGTTTTTCAATGCCTTTGTGAACGTAGCCGAGACGCTCTTCGAGATTGAGTACCTGCTCGCCCACCGCCATGAAGCGAAAGTGTCCGGGTTCGATGATGCCCGCGTGGACCGGACCTACCGGAATTTCATAGACCCCGCTGCCGTGGGCGGATTCAAACGGATAACCGCTGTCGGGTGGCGTCATCGCCAGGGGTGTTCCGCTGGCGGGAAAAGACTTGCGCAAGGGAAACTGCTGGGCGGTCCAGGCTTGGTGACGCAGCCAGGGTCGGGGATCGGGATGCCCTAGGAACTCGATGCCAAACGCATCCCGGCTGTGCCGCTCGGCCCGATTGGCGCCGGGATACCAGGGCGCGTGTGAAGGGACGGCTGATTGCCTCGCGGTGAGTCTGGTCCGGAAGACGATGTAGTCCCCGGCTTTTTCGAAACACGCCATGACGGTTGCCCGAAATCGCTGTAAATCCGGGCTTTCATCCACTATCCAGCCCGCAACCCAGCGAAACTTGTGTTCCCGGGCAGTCCTGGCCAGGATGCCCCACTCATCGGGGTTGACGATTTCCACGCTGACAGTATTGCCGAAACCCCCGGCAGGCAAGCGCTTGGTCACCATCCCGTCATGGTTGAGGCGGGTCATCAGACCAATGATGGTGTCCACGGCATCCTGATGTTCATGGGCGAGTCCTGGCCGGTTGCTTGCTTCATTCATAGCGGAAGACTCCCCGCAATCGTTTGGGTGGCTTGCTCAAACCAATGCGACAGGACACCAGGAATGGCAAGGCCCATCCATAGCACGAGGAGGAGGTGGGCTGCCACCGGCCAGAGATTCGCTTCAACAGGCATTTGCCCGTCAGGCACCGCGCCATAGACCACAGGCTGAATATGGTGAAACAATCCGGAGAAGGCGATGACGATGCCTAGCAGCAGCAAGGGAGTGAGCCAGGGGTACTGCTGCATGGTGGCGGTGAGCACCAGGAATTCGCTGGTGAACACGCCGAAGGGTGGGAAGCCGGCAATGGCCATCGTCCCGATCAGCAAACCCCAGCCGATAGCGGGCTGCGTTTTGATCAGCCCGCGGATATGCTCCAGTTGTTGGGTTTTGGCGACCTGCGCGGCGTGACCGACCGTGACGAAAATGGCTGACTTGGTTAGCGAATGTACGGTCATGTGCATGAGCGCCGCGAAGGTCGCCAGGGGTCCTCCCAGTCCGAAGGCGAACGTCATGATGCCCATATGCTCGATCGAGGAGTAGCTATAGAGGCGTTTGATGTCTTTTTGACGATGGAGGAACAAGGCCGCCACCAAAAAGGATAGCAGACCAAAGCCCATCATCAGGTAGCCGGCCATCTGGGTGCCGGTGGAACCGTCCACCAACATCTTGCAGCGGACGACGGCATAGAGAGCGTCGTTCAGGAGTAAGCCCGAAAGGATCGCCGACATGGGCGTGGGACCTTCGGAATGGGCATCGGGTAGCCAGTTGTGCAGGGGAACCAGGCCGATTTTGGTGCCATAGCCCACCAGCAGAAACACGAACGCCAGGCTCATGACCTGAGGGTTCAGTGCATGCGCGTGCGCAAACAGGACGGACCATTGCAGGCTCGCGGTGGCGGGATCGCCGGTCTGACCCGCTGCGAAGTACAGCAGGACGGTGCCGAACAGCGCCTGGGCGATGCCGACGCCGCACAGTATGAAATATTTCCAGGCGGCTTCAATTGATTCCGGGGTTCGGTAGAGGCTCACCAGCAGCACCGTCGCCAGTGTCGCGCCTTCCATGGCGACCCATAGAAAGCCCATGTTATTGGTGGTCAGCACAAGGTACATGGCCAGCATGAACCCCTGATACATCGAGTGATAGAGTCGCAAGCGCTTGGCTGTGACACGGCCATGGACACGCTCGTTCTCCATGTAGGGCGCGGAGAAAATCGATGTGGTGAGTCCGATGAAGGCGGTCAGCAGCACCAGATAGACATTAAATGCGTCAACGCGAAATTCCCCTCCGTGGGTCGAGGTTGGGCCTTGGTTGGATATTTCAATCGCCAGCCAGAGCGCCGCTACAAACGACAGGGCGTTAATGCGCACATTCCAGGAACCCGCCGCGCGGCTGTCTCCAAGGCGGGCCTGCAAGACCATGCCGGCCAAGGGAATGCAGATCAGGACGTAGAGCGCGATCATGATTCGTTCTCGCTCAGGCGGTTGAGACGGTCCACGTCCAAGGAGTCGATGCTGGAACTGATGTGGAAGAAAAAGACGCCAAAAATGATGGCGGCCACCAGGACGTCAAAGGCGATACCCATTTCAACCACCATGGGCATGCCGGATGTCGCGCTCACGGCGGCAAAGAAGAGGCCATTCTCGATGGCCATGAAGCCGACGACGTGAGCGATCGCTTGACGGCGAGTGACCATTAAAAGCATGCCCAGCAGAATCACGCCCAGACTGACGGCTATGGCGTTCCGCGTGGCTAAAGTGGAGAGGTGTTCGATGGGCAGGACCACATAGTAGCTGAACAGCACCAGCGAAGCGGCGGCCGTGAGCGTGATGGACGGGTACAGCAGGATCTCTATCTCACGATGCATATCGAGTTTGACGATCAAGCGACTCAGCATCCAGGGTATCAGCATGGCTTTCAGCGTGAGATTGAGTCCGGCTGAAAAATAGAGATGAGGGCTCTGTTGCGTATGAGCTGACAGCGCGGTGGCCAGTGCCAGGAGCAGGCCCTGCCAAGCAAAAACATTGACCAGACTGGCTAGTCGTTTCTGGGCCAGCATCAGGAATGAGGAAAATATCACCAAGGCGGCAATGAACAGAATGGCTTGCTCTTCCAGGGGATGATGTATCAGATCGTTCATTAGCCCACCTCCAGGATCACGTGGCTGAGCATACCGAGTAGGCTTAATAGATAGGCAAAGCCCAGATAGTCCTGTACTCGAAAGATTCGCATCTTGGCGAGCATCATTTCGGCAGTGGCGAGTAGCATGCCCAACTCCATCAGTTTGGCCAGCATGGCCGCCAAGCCTTTGGTTAGAGCATCCGGGGTGAGAGTCTCGGCAATGCCCCAGGGGAAAAAGAGGTTGGCAATGAGAACACCGAAGAGCATTAGCCGTATCTGGCCAGCCCATTCGATGAGCGCCAGATGTCTGCCGCTGTACTCGAGAATCATCGCTTCGTGAATCATGGTCAATTCGAGATGAGTCGCGGGATTATCGATAGGAACCCGCCCGGTTTCGGCGATGGCGACCATTACCATGCCGGCGAGCGCGAACACGAACGAGGGTCGCAGCACCAGTCCGCTATCCAGTACGTAGTCGATGGCGATGGCCAGATTGGTCGTATTCGCACTCATGGCCAGAGTGAAAACCCCCATGAGCATGGCGGGTTCCGCAAGGGTGGCGATGGTGGCCTCACGGGAGGAGCCCATGCCGCCAAAGGCAGTGCCAATATCGAGTCCGGCCAGTATCAGAAAGAATCGGCCCAGGGCGAGAAACCCCACCAGGGCGATGACATCGGCGATGGAGGCCGTGGGTAGATGCACGGCAATCGACGGAATGATGGCTACCGCGAGAAGCATCGACGCGAACAGGATGTAGGGCGTCGCTTCGAATATCCAGGAGGCATGACTGGCCACGACGGGGGTTTTCCGAAACAGCTTTGCCAGATCCCGATAGGGCTGTAACAAGGAGGGTGGCCGCCGGTTCTGGAGGCGGCATTTGATCCACTTGATCCAGCCCGCCAGCAAGGGTGAGATGAAAATGAACAACAAGGGTTCGAGCGTGGCGAGTAACCCATTCATAGGCTTGCTATTCCCAGCAAAAGCAGCAAGGTGGCAAAGGAGTAGGTGATGTAGACGCGAATGCTGCCACCCTGCAACCGAGCAACCCGTCGTGCGGCCTCCGCCGTCAGGTTCCCGATGGGGTGATAGAGCAGGCGCCAGGATTGATCACCCACCTCCAGATGATGTCTGACGGGCCGGTGCGTCAAGCTGAAGGCGCTAGCGCCTTCGTGCGATTCCTGTAAATCCCAGACTGGGGAAAAGATGCGCCGGACGGGCTGGCTGAAGGCCGTGGAGGTGTATTGCATTTTGGCGTTCAGGCCGCCAAAGCCGCAGTCCCAGGCTGGGCCGCGTTTAGGTTCGTCAGGGCTGACACGTTTCGTGAAGGCTTGCGTCACCCACCAGGCCAGCAGTAGTCCGATGGCGACAAACGGGGCCGAATAGGACGCTACGGACTGGGTGCCCGGTGTCAACCATAGCCCACCTTGCGCGGAGGCACTCGGGAGGGTAGCCCCCAGGAGTAAGGCGGTGACGGGTTCCAGTGCCTGGATCACGAAGGTGGGTAAAAGGCCGAACAGCAAACACAAACCCACCAGCAGTCCGGGACCACTCAGCATGCCGAGATGCGCGACCTCCCGGGTATGAGCGGCATGCTGCGAACGGGGCAATCCGAGAAACCCGATACCAAAGAGCTTGATGAAGGTGGCCGCGGCAAGGGCGCCCGTGAAGGCCAGCGCCGCCGCCGCCATGGGGATCATGCTGCGCAGAACCCCGCTCTCCAGTGACGTCGCCTGAAGTGCTGCCTGGAATGTAAGCCACTCTGAAACGAATCCGTTGAGCGGTGGCAGTGCCGAAATCGCGACGCAGCCCATGAGCATAATAAAGGCTGTTTTGGGCATGCGGTGGATCAGGCCACCGAGATGATCAAGGTCCGATTCATGGGATTGGTGGATGACCGAGCCGGCGGCGAGAAAGAGCAGATTCTTGAAAATCGAGTGGTTCAGGCAGTGGTATAGGGCCGCCAGCAGGCCAATCACGCCCAGTTCGGCACGACCCGCTCCGGTGAAAATCATCGCAAGACCCAGGCCCATGGCGATAATCCCCATGTTTTCAATAGAGCTGTAAGCCAGCAGCGTTTTGACGTGGTTTTGCTGAAAGGCATACAGAATGCCCAGGACAGCCGAAGATGTGCCAACGGCCAGGACAACTACACCCCATTGCCATTGGATGTTCCCCAGAAGGTCAAAGCTGAAACGCATCAGTCCGTAGATGGCGATCTTGAGCATGACTCCGCTCATGAGTGCCGAGATATGTGAAGGCGCGACGGGGTGCGCTTCCGGCAGCCAGGCATGTCCGGGCACCAGGCCGGCCTTCATGCCGAAACCCACCAGGGCCAAGAGGAAAGCCGAGGTCGCCCAGAATGGCGTTAGAGGGTTATCGCGGAATCCATCAAAGTCGAAGCCGTGGGAAAACGATGCCAACACCCCGAAGGCCAGGATGATGGCGATGGCGCCCACAACCGCCATCAGTAAATAGAGGAATGCCGCCCGTCGATTACGGGCATGCTCGTGCTGAAATGCCACCAGAAAATAACTGGAAACGGACATCAGTTCCCAAGCGATCATGAAAAAGAAGGCATCATCGGCCAGGAGTACCAGTTCCATTCCCGCCACGAACAGCCCGGTGCATAATCCAAGCAGCCAGAGCGGATACCTATCCTGGCGATATTGCCGGATATATCCCGGTCCATACAGGCTCACGGGTATTATCCCGATACCGATAATTATGAGAAAGAAGCCGGATAAAGCATCAAGCCTGACGTGCCAGTGCATCCAGGGTAAGCCCAGGGGGAGTATGTCCCGTGCGATCTGATTTGTTAACAGAGCGGTTGCTCCGCCGATAACCGCACCGATGCCTGAAAGTAGCAAGAGGGCAAACACGCCTTGTTGATGAGACAGTTCATGGATGCTTCGCAGCAAGAATCTATGAATTGTTCCGTTTTGGTCTTGCCCGGGAGCCAAATCTACCTTGCCTGTTGGCAGCCTGAAACCTCCATATTCGCCGAGGATAGCGAGGAGTCCTGAAGTCAGGGCGAGCAGGATCGAAAGATAGCTGAAAAACAGAGACATGATCTTGATCTTGTTCGCTAAGAGTATGTTAACAATATGCTAACAGTGTTATGTTCAAGGATTGGTTCTGGCCAGCGGAGGCGGTAGGAGTGATATCCATTCAAGAAGGCAAAGCTATTTCCTGCCATATTCCGTGAGATGAAACTTCCAATCGGTACTTGGATGCAATATGAGTTGGTAGTATCAATGGAACAATCAAGTCACAAGGGAATGCAGAATAATGATTCCACACCCTTATCATCGAATTATCATCGCCTTGGTGACCGATTTGCCTTGGGCTTGACCTATGGCCGATATCCTGGATCCCTTTAGGATTTAATACGTGTCAGCATCGGTTTTCTGATCCTTTGCGGAATATCGGTCGAGGCAGCCTTCAGACTAAATTAATTGAGCGATTGCAATCATTGCGATAAAGCCAACAAGCACCCAATTAATGATGTCATGATGATCGGATGAGTCTTGGTCACCGGCAAAATTTTCCAGTTTCGCTAGGGCAAGGTCTAGTATTTTCATCAGCTTGTACCTCCTGGGGCAATGCACAGAATAAGAGAGTCGATGTATAGGTAAGCAATGTTAATGCCACTCATTATCTGGCTCCTCCATGAGTTGTTTGCGAAGTCAAGGTGCATCCTCCATGTCATTGATTTATTGGGATATCGCGCGCTTCTCGATCTGTACCATGCTTGAATCCTTTCCGGATGATGCCCATTTTTCAGGCCTTTTTCTTCAATCATTCCATGATTTAGGGGGCATTTGCCCTTCTCGGTGGTTTTTTTAAACCGGTGTTTCTGATCGTGAAATCCTAAGACAGCCTATCCGATTGACGTACTGAGGCATAACGGGGGTTGCATCATAGGCTCTGTGCTTGGCGAAAAGGGGTGTCTGAGTAGACTTGGAATTGCTAACAAAATATGGTAACTGAAGGTAGGGTGCGTTGTGCTTTGAGTGTGAGAGACAAGCAAATGCGGCGGTATGTCACTCGCCAGGAGGAGGATTGTCAGGCAGGGAGGGTTGGATTGATGTCTTGAATGCAGTCTTCAATTCGTATCGGCTGAACAGTTATTTGTTCGAATTCACTGCATTGTTTTTATTTATCAGTATCCTCTGGTTTCTGGTGGATATTATATTGGGTGTGTCTGATTGCTGATTGGCGTTTTTATCCATCAATTGGGAGCTTCGACATGCGGATTGAAGGAGATTAGGTCAAAAACCCTGATATCGTTCAAATTATGGCAAATAATAGGTCTGCAAAAATAATGTCACTAACAGTAATCAGGTATAAGATCTCAGGTTTGATGTTGCGTGAATTATTGGCTTTAAGTCGATTGTGTGTCGGTTTTATTTTGTTCTATTGCTGGTTTATAATGAAAGGGATCGGGGCGTTTTTGTGATTTAATCTGGTGGATACCATATAAAAATATATCAGTCGTTCGGTACATCAATATATAGATTCATGGATACTAGATCAAAGTCTCTATCATAAACAACGTCCCTATTGAGATATTGGTTCATGTAGCCAATTTCCGTTCGCCACACCTTGTCGAACTTATACCCGACGCCGACAAACACGCGGTTCTGGTCAAGTCCAGAAACTGGACCCCAATTTACAGTATTGGCATTGACGAATATTTCATCGGAGCCAACCAATGACCATTTGTCGTCCAAGGGATACGATAGCTTGAATTGCTGACGAAAACGCACCCCTACCTCTCCTCCATCATAATGACCTGTACTCAGGTTAACGGTGCGCTGCTCCAACCGAGAGCGAGATGAAAAGTTTCCGATAAGGCTTGGTGTTGAATAGGTATATTGTTCCCATGCCCGATTTTCGTTAAATGGAAATTCAAGTTTCGCATAAGGATCCTTGACGGTCTGGAAAGCATAACCAACGTGAATGCTATGATTATCATTGAACTTATAACCTACTGCATCATGTGTAACCACTGCGGCTAGGACCATATTACGTTCGTTGTTGCCTGGGTATCCGTATTGTTGTGCCGCACGCAAAGATAAATCTCCGTAATAAAGCCATGGAGAATCCTTGGATAACTTCCCATTAACCATAACATTACCCCACATGCCAAACAACTGTTCTGTACCTTCTATTCCATCAGCCCCACCCCCACCCGCCAGCACTGGGGCAGTAAAGCTCGATAACAGAATTATATGTAGTATTTTTTTCATGATTCTTAGTCAGGTACTATGTTGTTTTAATGATTAAATGGGCCAATAAAATCTTCTGTGTAAAGCTGGCACAATAATAGACTTGTTTCCGAAGCTTATGGTGTACCCAATATTCCTATAGAATAGCGGTATCTAGTCTACCCTACCAACCCTCAAACCATGGCCTACGAACAATTCGAAAAACTGGACGCTGTGAAGCATGACCGCACCATAAAATCCCTCATCGG
>Ga0172373_10008053_pt1 | contig 13459 bp, 23 predicted proteins | sample Lak10m_2_FD_114546 | JGI IMG/M metagenome (GOLD analysis project Ga0172373, IMG submission 114546) | Freshwater microbial communities from Kabuno Bay, South-Kivu, Congo - kab_092012_10m | ecosystem: Environmental > Aquatic > Freshwater > Lake | place: Democratic Republic of the Congo... | reverse complement strand
GTTCAACGGGCGATTTGTTGAGAGCCTGTCCATCCCGTTTCCTCAGTACAAGGACAAGCCCATTCTGCCAATTTGGGCACAACCCGGAACAGATTACGTGTACATGCCTGCTGATAGGTTCGTTGAACGTGCAGTACCAGCTAATCCATTCCGGGGTAGTAATTACGCCTACCCTAATCCTTATGAGGAGTTGCTATGAGTGTGTCAAGAAAAGTTTGTGCAGATTTACTTAGAAAGGAGTTAGAGACTGCTCCAATAACATCTCAGAAGCAGGTGGGGCACATGCTGGAGAGGCTTGCTGCATGTTTTGTTGCTGTGTCTGATGATGTGTACAAGATTGGGCTTGAGTTATATGGTAATGGAAGTCCGGGGGGTATGAAGGTAGAGCTAAATGAGATAAAGCTACGTCAAGATAACATACAAGAGACGCTAAAGATGCTGGAAGATAGTCTGGTGTCCAATGGGGATATAGACAAAAGGAAACCGGACACCTTTGATAATATTGTAGCGTGGTTCACTAATAAAGTCCTGCCAGCCTTAGTCATTGGGTTCTTGATGGGGATGGGAAACCTTACTTTATTTCTTGCATTTATATTCTACGCATACACATACGGATTGCTAGTGATTCCGTAGTTGTATGCGTAGCGGTTGTGTGCTAATATAATCAACGGAGGAAACTAATATGGAATTTGACCTGAAACTTATCTCGGAACTGCTTGAAGCCTTAGCCCTTGCTGTTATTCCTGTACTTGGCTATATGTTGTCAGCCTATCTTCGCAAGCAGGTGGATATGGCTATTTTGAAGCTCAACGAATCAGAACGCACCTCTCTTTTGTCTGTCGTAAAGGTAGGAGTGTACGCGGCAGAGCAGATTTTTGGTAGGGGGTTTGGCACTGAGAAGAAAGAGTATGTCATTGGAGTTGTGCAGGAGTGGGCTGATTCTTCCGGCATCAAAGTTGACATCTCTCTAATTGAAGCTGCAATTGAGGAAGCCGTGTACAAGAATTTCCCTAAGTATGAAGATATAGACGAACTCTTTGAGGTGGATGAATAAATAATAAAGACATAAAAGCCCTCCAGTTATGGAGGGCTTTTTGTTTATTTGCGTAACTTAGAGGCTGGAACACCTAAGTTCTTCTTATTTAGGAGATTTACTCCATCACTCCCCCACCAACCACACGAAGTACATTGATACCGCTGGAACTTTCCTTTTTGTGTACGATGAAATCCTCTTCGTTGGATGGTATCCTCTCCAGAGCATTGTGGGCAGATGTCTGGCTTACCGTAAAATACGGACAGATTGAGTGAGGACTTGATGTAAGGCTTGATGTAAGCATACAGCTTGTTCAGACCTCGAACATCATCCTCACAGTATTTGACCATTTCTCGTAACTGCCTCTTATCTTTAGTGGATACTGCCTTCCACATATCCATACCACTGTGCTGACGTTTCTGACCAATACCTAAATAACGCAGAAGGTAGTCTAGTTTATGGCTCTGTGTGCCGATACGCTTGGTTTTGAGGTAGGTATCATCTATCAGGACAGGGGCAATATCTGGAAGTTTGTGCTTTAGTACACGGCTACGAATAAATCCAATATCAAATGGGCTATTATGGGCAATAGCTAAGTCAGCAGTGTTCAACACCTTTACAAACTTTGACACTAGGTCAAAGTCTGATTTGTCGTCATAAGAGTTCAGGTCAAACTTAGACATGTCGAAAGTAAGCGATTGAACCTTACCCCCATTGATAGACCAGCAGATACAACATATAACTGGCTCTTTTTTGATACGTGTCCAGTCTACATTCTGCTCACCTAATCGAAACCCCCAATACTGACCTAATGTAGTTTCAATATCAAATGCAATTACTACTGGCTCTGCTTGTTTAGTCGTCATTACCTACTGCCTCTCTAAGAAGATTTCTAAAAGTCTCTACCCACTCTGAGTCGATAACATCCCAGTCAGGAGGTGTAAAAATGGTGGCATTACCCCTATGTATCCAAGCAAACTTAGAGGTAATTACACCATGCTCCTGAAAAGCTACTTCATTCTTTAGGTGCTGATGGATAGGACAATCTTCTCCAAGATTACATTGGTAGTCTGGGTCATCATGTGGTTCAGGTATCATCACGCCTCATTTCATACGCTACAAAATATTCGTATATGTTATATGATATGTCTGTCGGTGTCAAGTTCAAAGCCTTAGAACCTTTTGGCAATCTTCGCAGGTTGTACATTACCTAAATTAACACCCGCACCATCTTTTATACTTTGTATAGCCTTTTTTGACAGGAGAGCCTTTTTATTTCTTTTATTTGTAGTCCTTCCAGTCCTTCCATATACGGATTCTCCAAGAATCTTTGTAGCTGGTGGGTTTTTTAGGTATGTAATACAGGACTGAAATAATTCTATATTATCCTGAAACCATGCTAACCCTCGATTACACCTTTGGCATAATCTCCCACGTATAAGTCCAGTCTTATGGTCATGGTCAACTGGAGTACTTTTTTGCTTGGAGTCCGCTTTAGGAGTCCTGCCACAAATCATGCAGGTAGTACCTAAAGCCTCATACTGCTCCATTGTCAGATTGTATAGTCTTTTTATTGTGAGCGGTTTTTGATAACTAGTAGAGCACTGTTTGCAGTATGAGTAAAGCCTCTCTGTCACCCCATCTCTGCCAAAACCTTTCTTTGAGAATTCATCCCGATGTTTTTCTTCTCCACAGGATGGACAAATGTAGTGGTCTGTCTTCTCACTTTTAGTGTGCTCCTGTATTGACTTACCTTTTACCCCTAATCTACCGAAGGAGGCACTGACTTGAGGTCTAGTCAAACTAAATATTCGCTGTATTACTGTCTTAGTATCAGATAACGTGTAGTTTGCATCTGACTCCAAATATTTATACACCTTCATAACCTCAACATCTCTTAGTCGTATTTGCTCTAGTGTATATAAGCCTTTTGATTTTGACATACATCTAATCTCCTAGTGCAAATATATCATGGTATTAAATGTGTGTCAAGAGTAATCCTCTAACCTGTATCTACTTCTTAGAGAAGTGGTCGTAGTTTACTCATTACCAGTACCACACTTTCTGAAAATTCTTACTGCCCTTTGACCATATATGCCACACGTAATTATGGATGGGCGTGCTATCACCGTCTGCAAACCAGAATGGTCGAAACAGCATCTTTATCTGTCCGTCATAATGTATATTTTTACGAAACATGTCTTGACGTGTTTTGGCATGGTCAAACTGTGTGCGAAGTAGGGCAGCTACACAGCTAACCTGACCATCCACAATGCGCTGTATCTGACGATAAATGATTTTATCAACGATACTACGCTTGTATGGGGGATTGAAGATAACCCAATCAGCATCAACATAATCTATGAAGGCATCTGAACAGAGGGCGGCTTGGATGTCTGTACCATCAAAGTAGTCAACGATGCCGCTACCCTGTGGTGAGCATACATCCACGACTTTAGTATTAGCATCCAGCTTCACAGTTTCAACCAGTGCCTGTACACATCTCCTGTCCACAGTTTGGTAATTGTCATCAGCAATTCTAGGGAAATTGGTTGTAACATATTTATCAGCTATTTGGGAAACTCTCCTCTATTTCATGTCTATCATACCCCATTACATAGAGCACAGATTTTAGAATGTCTACAATCTCCCCAAGTTCTGCATCCCAATGGGGTAGGAAGGTTAGCACAAAGTCCTGCCCAGTTTCAATATTGTTATACGATATGGTAAGACTGGCTTTTGGCTTATCAGTGGGATGTGCCTCCATTATCCACCACCAATCGTAGTATCAACGTCTTTGAACCCGCCACTTACGGACTTTAGCGCATTATGAAATGGTATAAACTTTTCATCATTATGGCGTTCAGCAATCAAGTCACGGAACTTACCATAATCCACACCATCCATAGTAATCTTGGCACTATCTGTAATCTTGGAGGCAGATGATTTACATAATTCATACATGTAGCAATCAATCACAGCCGTAAGGTTCTTGTTGATACCCTCACCTGCTTGGAGATAGACATAGAAACTACGCTTGGAGTACCCATCACGGTTCTTGTCTACCTTACCTTCAAGTACCCACCCACCCTGCTCAGGGTACTCAAATCCAAACAACTTCTTTAGGTCGAAACTTTGGGTAGATAAATAGCCCACAGCAGTACCGCCAGCACTCTCAACGGGTACGGGGGAGTTCATACTAGGTCGGAAACCTCCAACCACAGGATAAACATGGTTAGTATAAAACACTACATTGGGTACTGCATTGGATAATAGTGGCTTGAGTGTGCGTAAGAACCATGCCTTGATGGTCTTGGCTCGGATACCCATGTTAGCATCACCCAAGTCCCCTTCGTGCATGGCGGTAGGTGTAAATGCTGCAATACTATCTACTACCACTACGTCAGGGTCATCCTCATAGCATTTCTTGGTAGAAATATCTAAGATACTCTCACTCCGAACATCATCCTTCTTCTTAGCCTGCTCCGAGAGGATGTATGAAGCCCAATCTACATCACCACTAAATCCAGACAACTCCAAACAGGACGATAGTGTGTCCTCATTCTGACGCTCAAAATCAATAAGGGTGAAGTTGCGCTTGAGCCTACTAGCCGTAAGACCTGCTAAAGAGAATGTAAATGTTGATTTGCCAATACCTTTAGCACCAGTGATTTCAACAATACTTCGGAGAGGTAGACCAACATTCCCACGTGCATCTCCTAAAGCGTTGTCAAATGAGTGTAACCCTGTTACCAGACGCTCTACAGTATCTTCCTGATTACTACGTTTTGTGATATTGATTGGCATTACTTAGTCCTAGCTCCCGAATTGTTGATAATTCTATTTAGCATCTTGACAAGAATTTTACGTTTCTTCTCAGACACTTCTTCATTATCTCTATCTGCAAAATTCAGCCATCCCCCACTTACCCACTCCCCATCCTCCCACCCAACAATGCTACCATCATCGTGTACAACAATGTCAAGACTTCCAGCACGTTTCTCTTTACCTTTAGCCTTACGCACAATGTCATTGACCTCACTCTCACTACCAGCCAAGGCAATCTCTTCCCAGTGGTCTGACAGGTCATACCCACCCTGCTTGGCTCGTGCTACGGAGATAAGTTCCTTATGAGGTAACTGTTTTACGCTATCAGGAACTTCATCGGAAGTAAGTAATTCACCAACTGCCTGATGTTTCTGCACAGTGAGCTTATCCCCACCATGCGTTTGTACATACCATTCAGCAAAGTTTACTCCCGGATTAGCCTGCATAAACCACTGGGAATAGGCGAATACAAGTTTAGCTTTGGCTTTAGCAGCAAACTTCTCTACACCGTTGAGGTTCTTGATGGCACTTTCGATTTCATTGGTGTCACCACTTTCGTTCAGCCTCCCTACGATTTCATTACAAGTTGACTCTAGGTCAATCTCAGTAATGCTCTGCCCATCAAGGAATACCTCGGATGGGGCTACTGCTGTTTCTTCTGATACTACAAGATTATCCATCTATAACCTCTACAATATTGGAAAGTTTTGACACAGGTACAACATCATGCCCTACCGTACACTGGAAGTTTTGCTCTCCACCTTTTTCATAAGAGCCAACAGCAATCCAGACACGCCTCACACCTCTATAGGTTGCCCAATAATAAGCACCTTCTGTATATGTTTTCATTATACCCTTACCTTATCTGCAAATCTTTTCAGCCCTATTGAAAACTCTCCTGCACCTGTAGCATAGATACTACGGATGTTTGGGAGGAACATACGAACAATATCACCATCAGGGATATATTGACTAGGTACGTCAGACAATCCCTGAACTTGGTCAATAGGATACCCAGTAAAGGTCTTACACAGGTTAGCACCCAACACAATCACACCTTTATATTGACCAATAATACTAATAGCCTGCTCCAAACCTACACTATAGCAATTCTCGGATGGCTGACCGTCTGACGGTACATGATGTGGGTAAACCGTGATGATATGGAATTGTTGCGGTAACATGCCAACTTTGGCAAGTTCATTGGCTACAATCTTGCTTGGTGTCCAATCTTCACGCTTCTGCCATCCATTAGCAGGGGCAGGTGGGTACACTAATTCAGGAAACTCCTCGATAAGAAGATAGTCTGATTGAGGATGACCTGAATTTGGCACTACTTCATTGGCACATGCTGGACAATATTGCATAAGTTATTCTCCTTTACTGTTTATGTATAAACTTGAAGTAAGTGTCACAGTTTGCTGGACTGGCTATTACAATCTGACGCATGATTTCAAGCATTTCTTCTGTGGTTCTAAAACTTCCGGCATATCCCAAGCTATGAAAGTTTTCATCACATAGTTGCACATAACCACTCGCATTAGGGAAGCAATGAAATCTGTAATACATTCCATCAACTTTTGGATTATCTGGTGGAGGCTTACTATTAGCACAGTTGAACATTATTTATCCTCCAAGTCAGTGGTAGTATATATCTTTGAGAATGACTCTGACAGCAGTACAAATAGCCCACTGCCATCATACATCAAGATAATATCTCGATTTTCTAGTGCTTGTAGAAACGCACCCTCCACGAGATACTTACCAGTAACTTTATTCACTATCAGCAGATTAAATGTGTTAGCGTAGTTTGGTAAATTCTGCTTGTCCATATATTCTCCTTATTATAGTCTATGTTTGTTAGAATTACGTTAGTGTTTTTCAGCCCATGTATGACCAGAGTATAGCTCTGCCCCACCACGAACTCCGGGGTGCAGGCTTTCAGCAGCTTCAACCATCACACGTTCAAGTAGTTTAGACACTAATTCTACATCCTTATCTGGAACTTCCACTACAACCTCATCATGCACGAACAGACGAATGAGAGAATTGGTGTAGAATGTTCCATGATAATCCCTGGCAATCCTATAAGATGCAATTTTCATGGCATCAGCAGCGGAAGATTGAATAGGGTAGTTGAGTGCAGCCCTGCGCCATGCGTTTGTGTATTCGTTCAACCACACCTTACGACCACTAACAGAAGTGACACACGGTACAAAGTGTGACTGGCTACGTCTAATCCACTCACCCACCTTAGGATAGGCTCGGAGGATGGCATCAATCATGCCCTGCGCCTCCTCCTCTGACTTACCAATACGGTCAGCAAGACCCTTGGCAGACATACCGTAGAACAACCCAAGAATGGTAGACTTCATGTGGTTGTATGCTTCCTCACCCTTCTTTACTTCGATACCCAAGGCATCTCTAGCAATGCGAATGTATAACTTTTCACCAGAGTTGAGGGCATCTACTAGGTTGGTGTCACCTGTAATGTATGCAGCAAACTTAGGCTCTTGGGATGACCAGTCAGCAATCACTAGCTGATGACCTTCGGAAGCTACATAACATCCACGATACCCACCATCTCTAGGCTGGTTCTGTAAATTAGGTGAGCGACTTGACAAACGCCCAGTCTGTGCTCCCATCTGGAAAAAGTCAGTGTAGATACGACCATCAGCTTCCACATACTTCTCGATGTAGTCAGCACCATAAGTACCAGCACGTTTAGATGCGTTACGATAGTCTAGTAAATCTCTAATGAATTCTACTTTGTCAGCATAAGCCTCAAGGATTTCTTCGCCTGTAGATTCCACATTGATGCCTAGTGACTGGATATGCCTCTTTACTTGGGCAGGGGAAGCTAGGTTGATACCGTCAAAGGTGAAGGACTTCAAGGGCTTACCAGTCTTTTCAGATACCTTTTGAACCTTCTTACCATACTTACCCTGTAAAGCATCAGCCTTTGCACCATTCTCCTCTGCGATAGACAACCAGCATTTTTTGTCCAGAGTAATACCACCAATGGATAGCAAAGTCCACAGGAAGGGAAGTTCAATGTCCTTCCACACCTTCAAATCGTCTGCATCAATGTGGGCACGTTGGTCTTGGAAAAGCTGATATGTGGCGATGGTATCAATACAGGCATACTCCACCTGCTCTTTGGACATCTCACCACTATGGGTAGAGAATTCATCACGAACATCTTTTGGCATGTACATATCAAGATGTCTGCGAACACAGGCAGCCAAGTTGAACTCGGTATAAAGACCACTGTACATTACCTGCTCAACCAGCATAGTATCCCACATCTTCATACGGACAGGGATAACTGTGTACCTACGAAGATGGAAGATGTCAAACTTGGCATTATGAAATATCCAGCCAGCCTTCTCTACATTCTCAAATGCTTGTGGCAAGTCATTGACATTCTCTACAATGTAAACTTCATCTGTGCCAAAATAGAACGTAGCACAAGCGAACTCCCCAGTAGGTCGGTGAAGTCGTGACTTATCCATACCTACGAACTCGGTGTCAATGGCTACACGGTCAGCAACTTGGAGGGGAGGGGGCACATCATGGATGATTTTGTATTCTTTTATGTTGATTGTTTTCATTCAGATTTCACTTCCTCAAGACCTACCCACACATGGAGGGGCATGATACAGCGTTGTGCCTTGATTACAAATGTCATACCAACTGGTAATTGGATTGACTCGGTGTCAACTTCCTTATTGACTAACATCTCGACTGGCTGTGGGGGCTGACCATACTTCTTGAAATGTGTCTCAAGAATATCAGACATAGAGCAACCGTTTTCTTCTAGGTACATGGCGTAAGTTGTCATTTTCTCACCTTGATAAACCAACTCTTAGGGGCAGTAATCACATGCTCACTATTACTTGCAGATACTGTTACGCCATCTACCGAAGTGACAGTGAGTGTATCAGGAGCAACTTCATCAGACTTACGGTAGTAATCACCATCAGTATCTTCCACAGGGAAGTAATATCTAACCTTATCACCAACTTTGATACTCATTTTCTACTCCTCGTAAAACTCGATAGTCACAACAACTCTGCCACTCTTGCCCTTGTAGCGGGACAGCAATCTGTCAAGTGCTTTCTCCATCTGCCACATCATGTTACGGAACATACGTTTAGTATCAAAACTAATCTGCTCTGTGTTATTATTTTCCATTTTCTATTCTCCTATCGTTTATTCAGTCTAATCTTCTGCTTGCTGTCAGAGACAGGCTCTACTTCTTCAACCTCGGAGGCTGGTCGTGCCCCACCAATAGGTGCTCCTGCATGATTGGGAGGGAATAACTTATTCTGGTATGCTTCACCGACCCATATTGTATCATACCTTCCGGTAAGTTTGTTGGGTTCGATACGAATTGCTCCAAGACCCTGCTGTTTATCATCATCACGATTTTCACGGAATTTCCAGAAGCAGATGAACAGGCGTGGGGTTCGTTCATTGTTTCCAGCATGGATTGGGAAGCGGTTATCCTGCCATTCAGGGTCATTCGGGTCAACATAATTCAAGGTGATAAACATAGCAGCAGATTTTTCAGCGGCACTTGACCATGAGGCATCGTGCAAACCTAGGAAGCGTTTGGCTTTGGAGATTTCACGGTTGGTTTGTGCCAACATCAGTACAGGGATGCCTAGGAAGCGGCAGATTTCCTTCACCCGTTTGTACACGGCTTGATATGCACCCGGAGTTTCCTCCGTAACCAATCCATCCAAATCATCAACCACAACAAAATCAACCTGCATGGCTGATACCTCAGCTTGAAGTTCGTTGACATCCTTTACAGAGCCAGAGATAAGGAGGCGATTACTTTCTGCAATGTCATTGTGCATGGGGAACATCCTCTTACTACGCCATTTATAGTGCTCTGCTGGCATTTCAAGGGTGTAGATTGCCGCAGTCTTGTCAGGGTGTTCACGAAGCCATGAACATACTAAATGGTATGCAAAGTAGGATTTACCTGCACCTGTCAAGCCTAGCACAATGATTGGGCCATCAGTGGGAATACCACCAATAATGTCATCAATTGGTTTGTAGCCACACTTCATGTAAGGTGTGTATTTAGTCTCATCAATTTCACTTGATGCCACTAAACCGGACTTACCGCCTACTACAGTATTTTGTAATGCTCCGAAGATGGGTAATAAATCCACAGGGTCATTCTTTACCAAACCCTTAGAAGCGCGTTCCAAAGTTGTACCAAGTATCCAGTTATCATAGGCTTTACCCTGTGCTGATACCCAATCAAATACTCCGTATTCACCCAAGCCATTCTGACGGGCAGCTACCTCATGGCAATCCTCGATTTCTTCCAGACGAAGAACCTGACTAAGCACAACATCAGCCTGACCCTTATCGTGCTCACCCTTATTATCCTGCAATAGTTTCACAGCCTTATTGTATGGGGCTGGAAACTTACCTGCATTGTACACATGAGGATTGTAGTTACCATTCAGCATAAAGCCGATATTGATTTTAGAGATTTCGTTTAAGTCCATAATCTATGCTCCTTGTATCAAAGATTTCAAAGTTTCTACACCACGTAGGGTTCTAATGTTATCTGTGTCTTTCTCACTATCTTCAAAGGGCAATCGGATAACTTTTGTGAAGTTGCCCAAACTGGCTGCCAAGTTCCTAGCTGCCAACTCCTCACCCTTATCTGGTATTATACTGTACTTCTTGCCCAAGTTTATTAATCTTGTGTAAGAAAGTGATTTACCAGTCAAACCAGTTATTACAGGAAGTTCACCCATCTCAAGGGATATAGCATCAATGATACCATAAACTATGTATACATGCTTGGATGCGTTTACTCGTTTCCAGTTAGGTACATACAACAGTGGAGTTTCATTGTCACTTGGATGGATAACATATCTACTATCACCATACCTCTGTGTGTTCCTGACTACAACATCCACTACCTTTCCAGCACTATCAAAGATGGGGAAGATTGCCCATGCCCCAATCATACCGAGTTTCAACTGCTCTATCATACTCTCTATCTTACGCTTCTTGAAGAATGTCTGATAGTAGGGAAGGTTTAGGTTATTGTGGGCATGGTGTACCAAGTTTTCGATACTGCCATACTCTTGTTCCCATCTAGCCCACCTAGGCAAAAACTTCTGCGTCTTTCTGGCATTGGGAACTACTGATACGTTGTGACCTGTGATAACTTTTAGCAGGTATTGGTGAGTACCGGTCTTACCACAGCCAGAGCAATGAAACTTTCTATTGTTCTCCGGCTTATCCACATCCTCGTACACAAAGCATGATGGGGATTCATCTGTGTGGTCAGGAAACGGACATCTGACGGATATGTAATCAGCATACTGATGGTACTCAACTAACTCTTTTATCCTCTCATAGTAGGTCATCAGTCCACCAATAATCTCTGCAACCTTCGGATGCTTTCTTTGGAGTATTGAGCCTTATAGCCTACATACATCTGTGTTGACTCGGTATCAGATTTATACCCAAAGTGTCTCTTTACATCGTCAGGGGCGCACTCAAAAACTTCATCCTTCACCTTCTTACTACCTCGCTGCACGATTTCAGTAAGCATGGGAGCAAGCCCCGGTGAACGCTTGGATAAATCTTCTATGCTCTCGTGTAGCCCTAGCATCCACTCTCGCTGAATATTTACAGGTTGACCTACAAAGGCTGACCATAATTCATCCCAACCAAATCCATCTGACTGCGTTTGTTTGCTCATATTCCTCCAAATAGGGTCTATAAAAGCCCACCAATTTTCATCAGTGGGCTTTTACCTATACAGAAATCAATTACATCTCGTTGGGGTCGTCAGATACAAGTGCTGCTGTCTGTGTGGGTGCAGGTGATTTAGCTCCGAGACTAACCTTCTTGATTGGGTGGATGTCTACGGCATAACCCTTGGAAATATCCAAATCAACCAGCTTGTTAGCAGACTTCAACCGCTTCTCAAACAGAGGGAGTGGGTTGCCATCTTCGGGCATTGCCAATCGCTCACCTTCAAGCAGACCACAATGGCGGAGGGAGTAAACTTGGTCACTCCACTTGTACCCAGTAGTACCGTTTGGGAGGATGTTGAAACCAAATGCAACCTGACCTTCATTGTTGGCAGGGAAGGTGTCCATGGTGTAGGCATTTCCAGCCTTACTTTTACCTGACTTCTGGAACTGGAGATACATTGCTACAGTCTTACCGTCAAATGCCCCACCCTCAATTTTGAATACTGGGGCAAACTGCAAAACATCTGCATCATCCTCACGCCACTTGCGTTTCTCAAAGGGTATGGGAGGAGTGTCCTTACCATTCACACGGACAAACTCAACGAAGCGTCCCTGAACCCTGTCGTTTTCAGGCAGGAATTCAACAATCTTTACACCGTTTGCTGTACCCTCAGACTTCACACGAAGGATAACCTCAGCCCCTTCGTCCTCCGCTGAAAACTCCAATGGCAAGTCTTTCATCTCAAAGATGTGGCATTGCTTTCCGTCAGGAAATCGGATTTCCTTGGTAATCTTTCCGTCCTTATCAAACTTATCGAGGTAGCAGATGCGAACCTTACCCTCAACAATTGTTACTGTCGCAGCATTGGTAACATAGTTACCTTCATTCTTTGTTACTACACTATCCCAATCAGTATTAGCCATTTGATTTCTCCTATAGAGTTAAATTTGTGAGCCTCTATCTAGGCTCTACTTTATACATTATACATCAGAACTTGGTAATTCGTTAGTTAGAGTTTCATTAGCGTCAGTTGCACGCTTTGTTAGCCCGCGCTTCCTGGGGCGGTTACTTCTTGACCCGCCACAATCACCACCTGCCCCTGAAACGGGTCTATAACAGGTTGCAATGTTTCAACCCGATGTTTTTCGATTGGATGCTCGTATCGTTCTACTCCAACCGTCACTGAAAACTCAACATAAGCGATATTTTCATCAATCGCTGCAATGCGACCTATGCCACCATCTGTGGTTTTTACCAACATTCCTTTTTGCATTTTCTTTCTCTTTTCTCTCCGATACTTAATCCTCATGGGTGCGGGGAGCCGCAAGGCTCCCCTGAACTTCGCTTTTATTCTTATTTTTCATTGAAGGGGTACTTGATTTCGAGAGTGTAGCACAAGCCATCATCGCTATCGCTGAAGCTATCGAAGCCTCCCGCTTCAACGAAATCCTGCACCGTGGCGACACACTTATCATTTCTCCAAGATGGCTGACTGTTGGCATAGGGCTGAGAAGCACCAGGTGTCCAGAAAAATTTGATTTTATTATCTTCCATCGCCTTGAGTTCATTCCAGCTTTTTGTGATTTTTACCGCGTTCATTTCGTTACTCCTTTTTGATTTTGTTGATAGCGCCTATCAACTTATACCCCTATCTTACTACACGTTATACAACGTGTTAATGGTTTGGGGAGACCAATTTATCACGAGTTTTTGACCGCGCAACAAACGCCTAACGGTTTGCGTTACCTGCGTGTGGGCGGGCGTGGACAATGCTTGGAAGCAGGAAAAACTCGAAGCCAGAAAAATGCCTGAAAATGCCGCAGAATCCCACACGTCAGGTGCACGCTTTGT
>Ga0172373_10008048_pt1 | contig 13467 bp, 6 predicted proteins | sample Lak10m_2_FD_114546 | JGI IMG/M metagenome (GOLD analysis project Ga0172373, IMG submission 114546) | Freshwater microbial communities from Kabuno Bay, South-Kivu, Congo - kab_092012_10m | ecosystem: Environmental > Aquatic > Freshwater > Lake | place: Democratic Republic of the Congo: South-Kivu... | reverse complement strand
TTTGTCAGTTTTTGCGTTTTTGAAGGCGCATAGCCGGTGCTACGTAACTGAAAAAAGGTGAAAAATGGCGAAAAATGAGCCGTTTTTGACTCGGTGAGAGAATCCTGAACAAGCTCTAATACCTATCAAGGGAATATCATGCCAAAAACGTACAGGAGGGTATGGAAATGGAGAATTGGCTATGAATTTAATTCGGTTGAACAGTTTTGTGGAGTCTGCAGAGGCCAGTAACCTTTCGTTCCGACCTCCGCAGTTTCTCGACACAATCACGGTTTATATTCTTGTCTTGACAAGCTTTTTGGTAAACACACCTGTACCGGAAATAATCCGTACATTGAATATACCTGACGGATATTCAGCAAGGTCAAATTCAGCCTGTTCAAAGCCCGCAGGTATCTTCTGGCTGTAAATCAGACGGCCACTGGCATCTGTCACCTCCAGACGGCTCTCCGAGCGGGTTGCCTCGCTCCACCGAATGATTGCTGACCCCGATGTCGGATTGGGTGACAATGACCAGTTTTCTATATCCGAAAGATTATCTGTACTGCTGACAATGACATTCACGCAATTGGAAACACTGGTGCAACCAGTTGATGATGTGGAAATTACAGCATAGGAGCCCGACTGCGTGGGAGTAAATGTACTTCCCGTTGCACCAGGTATGGGTTCGTTGTTTGCACAATTAATCCACTGATATGGGCTCTGACCACCAATCACTGACAGCGTACCACCTGACGATGTAACCAGCAGAGCAGGAGGTTGCTGATACAAAAGCGTGAGGGTTACCACCGAATCACAACCAAAAGCAGATGTGAAATTGAAGGTATAAATCCCGGGGTCACTCAGTATGGCTCCGCCGTAAGTGTAACTTTCTCCCGGACACAATGTAACCTGAAGAGCACTTGATGCAGCCGGGATGACAGCCAGTTGAAGAACCAGCACAGAATCGCACCCGGCAGCAGTGGTATAGCTGAGGGTATAAGTACCCGGATCTGTGAATATCTCTCCTCCGAGCGTCAGTGAGTCACCTGCACAAATGGCGCCGGCTACCACAGTGGGCGGAATAGTCTGATGGATGGTGAGATGCAGCTCTACCGACAAATCACACCCGTTGGACGCACCGTTCGGGAAAACAAATACGTAGTTACCGCTCTGTGTGAGGGTATCGCCTGCATATATGTATGATTCACCATTACAGGTGGAAACCTCCAGTGTTTCCAGTACTTCAGGGAGTACATTCAGCACCAGTGTTATGGTGGAGTCGCAACCCGACTGGCTCTGATATGTGGCCTGATAAGTTCCAGAAGCCGTCAAAAGGGTATCAATAAACCAGTACGTTTCACCTGCACAGATACTTGTCTCGAACTGGGTATTGTATTCCGGCAAGACAGTCAGATTAAGTGTAATCACTGAATCACAGCCGTTTTCAGACTGAAGCGTCAGGTTGTAAACACCACTCTGAGACAACAACTGGCCGGCAAACGGATAGCCTTCGCTGGCGCAAACAGTAACATCAATATCGGTCTGCGACACCGGAAGGATGCTCAGCACAATTGTTGCCAAAGAATCACAGCCGTATTGTCCAGTAAGTGTAGCAGTATAAGTACCCGCAGCAGTCAGGTTCTCTCCGTTGAACGGATAAGAATCTCCTTCGCAAACAGTAACGTTAACGGTAGAGCTGGCTGGAGGAAAAACGGTGAGATTCAATGTGAGAACAGAGTCACACCCGCTGACTGCCCCATTCGGGAAAGAATACAGGTACGCCCCGCTTTGGGAAAGCGTGTCGCCCGCATAGATGTATGGTTCGCTGTTGCAGGTGAAGACATTCAGCGTATTGACTGCATCCGGTAAAACATTCAGCACAAGGGTAACAGTTGAATCACACCCTGACTGACTCTGATAGGCATGCTGGTAGGTTCCGGAAGCTGTCAGGAACGTGTCAACAAACCAGTATGTCTCGCCTGAACAGATGCTGACCTCAAACTGTGTGTTGTAAACCGGCAAAACTGTCAGATTAAGTGTAATCACTGAATCACAGCCGTTTTCAGACTGAAGTGTCAGGTTGTAAACACCACTTTGAGACAACAACTGTCCGGCAAAAGGATAGCCTTCGTTGGCACAAACTGTGGCATCAATATTAGTCTTCGAGACAGGAAGAACATTCAACACAAGCGTTATCACAGAATCGCATCCATTCTGGCCGGTCTGAGTGGCAGTATAAGTACCCGCAGCTGTCAGACTTTCACCGTTAAATGAGTAGGATTCACCCTCACAGATGGTGGCAGAGACGGATGAACCGGACAGTGGTAAAACAGTCAGGGTAAGTGTAATAACCGAGTCGCAGCCGTTCAGCGCCTGATAGGTTCTGGAGTAAAAACCGGACTGACTGATGGCATCGCCCTCAAACAGGTAGGATTCACCTTCACAGATTGAGGCATCATAATCCGTCTGATAGGAGGGAAGGACAGTCAGGAACAGGGTAATGATACTGTCACATCCGTTGGAAGCCTGATAGGTTGCGGTGTAGGCGCCGTCTGAAGTCAGCGTCTGACCTTCAAACTCGTAGGTTTCACCGTGACAAATACGCTCCTGAAGAATCCTTTTGATATCGGGCAGTACCGTCAGTTTCAGAATAATCAGCGAATCGCATCCATCGGAAGATTCAAGGGTTATCGGATAAACTCCGGAATTTGTGTAGTCAATACCGCCCAGACTATAGAACTCTCCCTGACAGATATCAATATCCACATTGGTCTGAGTTATTGGTCTTACATCCAGGTGGAGGGTCACCAGTGAATCGCATCCGTAAGAATCCTCAAACAGGAAATTGTAGTCGCCGCTTTGCGAGAGCACCTGTCCGCCGTAAAAAAACAACTCTCCCTGGCAAATAGTTATACTCTCTTCTGTAGCAGACGGTTCTCTGACCGTCAGTACAAGTGTCACAGTAGCTTCACAACCGTACTGGGTGCCGTAAACAAAGGTGTAAACACCCGTCTGGTTGAAAACCTGACCGTACAACTCATAACTTTCACCTTCACAGATGACTGCCTGAACGGTGTCATCGTCCGCAGGGTAGTAGCTGAGATTCAGTATAACTGTCGAATCACAACCATTTTCTCCTGAATAAAGGGAGGAATAGACTCCGGGATCGGTGATATCTACCCCCTCAAAGAAGAAAGATTCCCCCGGACATATATTCACATCAAACTGGGTAGTCAAGGCAGGTAACACACTCAGATTCAGGATAATAACAGAGTCGCATCCTCCGACAGCCTGAAGGGAATCCGTGTATATTCCCTCTGCAGTCAGCAGTTGTCCGTTAAAGTTGTATGCTTCACCCGGACAAATAGCAACAGCAAGACTGGTTTCCAGATAATCACCTACCTGGAGTGTCAGCGTGATGATTGAATCACAACCGTTGGTAGTATGATATACATAATCGCCCGGCTGAGTCAGTGTATCTCCACGGAAAATATAGGAATAACCGGTACATACCCCCGCGTACAGATGTATATCTACAGGCGGAAGCACCTGCAGGTGCAGGGTCACGATAGAATCGCAGCCACCGGTGGCAATGAGAGAATCAATATACACGCCGGTTTGTGTGAGCAGCGACCCGCCGAACAAGTAAGAGCCACCACTACAAATACGCTCATTCAGTTGAATATCAAAGTAGTCAACAACCTGCAAGTCGAGAATAATCAGAGAATCACAACCATTTTCAGCTGTCAGTGTAGCGCCATAAGTACCGGTTGTTGTCAGTGTATTGCCGTAAAAACCATAGGATGACCCGTTACAGATGCCCGCCTCAACGAAAGTCTGGTAAGTCGGAAGTACCGAAAGTGAAAGCGTAATAATCGAATCGCACCCGGAAGAACTGGTAAGTACCACAGAGTAAACACCCGGATCGGCCAGTTGAGCGCCATAGAAATCGTAATATCCGCCAGCACAGATTGACGCACTGACAGAATCACTGTAGAGCGGAAAAACACTCAGCAGAAGCGTAACAGTGGAGTCAGATCCGTCAGAAGCGGTGTAGGTAGCCGTGTAGGTTCCAGGCTGATTCAGGGTGTCTCCGTTAAAAACATAGAACTCGTCGGCACAGATATTGGCCACCAGTGAGGAGTCACCCGGTAAAGATCCGGTATTGCCGGCAAAGAGTGAGCAGGACCAGAGAAAGAGAAAAGCGGGAAGAATGATTTTTCCGAGCTGTGTGTAGCTGTTGAATTTGAACAACTCGGAGAGCTGACTCCGGGGCGGAGAAAGTCGGGATGAAAACATGAAATGAAAATTTAATCGGTGAAGGAATGTATTAAAGAAAAAAGCCTTGCAGTGATCCACCAGGGGATACAGTGCAAGGCGGGTTGACCGTCAGCCTGTTGCAGGTTGGAAAGTCATAAAATCAATGTGGAATAGCAATGCAAATATGCGTCCACTGATAATTCAGAAGTATTAAATCTGAATTAAAAGAAAATTAAAATTGCTATTTTGTTGAAAAATTAACCCTGAAATCACTCCCCTGACCTACAGTAGAATGAATTTCTATAGTTCCACCGTGCAGCTGGACAATTCTGTGACTCAACGACAGGCCAATACCGTGGCCTTGCGTATGCGCACGCGCATTCCCGCCCCTGAAGAAAGGCATAAATATTTTTTTCAGGTCTTCCTGGGGGATACCAATTCCTTTGTCTTCAAAACTAATCTCAATGGAGTTACGCCTTGCTATGAAAGTAATTTTTACGGATTTGTCTTCTGAAAATTTGCAGGCATTATCCATCAGATTGAGAAAAGCCGTTTTCAGCAGTGTCTCATCTCCCTTGATCTGAAGTTGAGATTCTTCATCAGGCATGGTACCATATTCAATCTGGAAGTGATAGTTCGGACGGCTTTTACCGAGTTCCTGCTGAGCTGCAAACAATACTTCATCTACCCTCACCGGCCTGAACTGGTCACGCTGCCTGTCAATATTGAATTGTGCAAGATTCAGCAACCCGTTGGTGAGATTGACAAGTGCTCTTGCATCCTCCAGCAACGAATTGAGGGCTTTTTCGTACTCCTCGGGCGAACGCCGCTGGGAAAGCAGCAACTGTAACTGGCTCGAAATAGCGTTTAACGGGGTGCGAAGTTCATGTGAAGCACTGCTTACAAACTGGCGCTGTATATTAAATGCCGCTTCAATACGCTCAAGCATTTTATTGAAATTTATAGCCAGCTGGGCTATTTCGTCCCGCTTGTTACCCTCATCAATACGCCTGCTGAGGTTACCTGCACTGATGCCGGACACTTCCGCATTCATTCTGGCCAGTGGAGTGAGTACCAATTTTGAAAAAACCACACCGAAAAGTACTGTACTGAGCAGCCCGACAAACAGGCCTGCCCACAGAACGTGAGCAAGATTGTTCAACTTGCTGTTTCCATACCTGTCATAGGCAGAAGCAATCACTACGAATTTTCTGTCGCCAGCCGAGTAGGTTATTCCAACAAATTCATTGCCGTTTTTACTGTACTCAACTTTTTCCCTCCTCTTTACCTCATTTATCAGACTATCTGAGTAGTCAACTGTAAAATCATCCAGACTTGAATACACTACCTTGTTCAACTCATTGAACACCAGCACTTTCTCCTGAAACATTGTATGTATGGAGTTCCTGTCAATTATCCGCAACAGTTTGTTGTCAACCTCCTGTAACGATACAAAAAGGCGTGCCGTAGTGATGGCGCGGCTCTCCAGCCTTGAATAGAATTCCTCTCTCCTGTACTCCGCCGACAGGTAGTAAATTGATGCAGAGAATACAATCAGGATGGTAGCTACGATAATTGAAAACCGCAGTGTAAGTTTGGTACGTATGTTCATTACACTGTGCTCAGGGATATTTTATAAAGTAGCCCATTCCCTGTTTGGTATGGATCAGTTTCGGCTCAAAGTTCTTGTCTATTTTCCTTCGCAGGAAATTAATATAGACGTCAACCACATTGGTACCGGTATCGAAATTTACGTCCCATACTTCTTCAACTATTTCGTATCTTGAAGCCACTTTCCCCGACTTTTTCATCAAAAACTCAAGTAGTGCAAACTCCTTGGCCGTAAGTGAAATCAGCATACTTCCTCTTCTGACAGTTTTGAAAGCCAGGTTCATTTCGAGATCCGCTACACGCAATACGCCATCCTGAGAGGGCACGGCTTCCTCTTTGGAGCGTCTGAGCAACAGTCTCATTCTGGCCATCAATTCCCGAAAGTCGAACGGCTTGACGATATAGTCGTCAGCTCCTGCATCAAACCCGTTCAGTTTCTGGTCTATTCCGCCGAGAGCTGTTACCAGTATTACCGGCGTCTGAGGCTTCTGGAGCTTTATATCGCGACATACCTCATATCCGCTGATATAAGGCAGATTCAGATCAAGCAGTACCAGATCGTATTTTTCTGACAGTGCCAGATGCCGGCCCACTGCTCCATCCGGAGCAATATCAGCGCCGAAATTGTTTTCTTCCAGCCACTTTCTGAATGACTCGGCCGCTTTGGGCTCGTCTTCAACGATGAGTACTCTTTCTGTCATATCACTATCCGTTTGGATAAACATACCGGCGAACCTCTTCTCCACTTACCGTCTGATCACACAGGATGAACAATCGCTCAATGACATTGGCCAGTTCCCGTATGTTACCTGTCCAGTTATGCTCCTGCAGAGCTCTTACTGCATCTGGCAGGAAATTTTTGGGCTGATGCCCGTAATCGTCGGCTATTCTCCGGTTGAAATGTTCAAGCAAGAGCGGAATATCATCGCGGCGCTCGTTCAGTGATGGTACTTTGACCACTATTACTGCAAGCCTGTGATACAAATCCTCCCGAAAACGACCAGCTGCTATCTCCTCTCTGAGATCCTTGTTGGTAGCTGCCAGCACCCGCACATCCACTTTTATTTCCTTGTTGTCGCCTACACGGGTAATCTTGCTTTCCTGTAAAGCCCGCAGAACCTTGGCCTGCGCATCGAGACTCATATCTCCGATTTCATCCAGAAAAAGGGTACCCCCGGTGGCCGATTCAAACTTGCCCGCTTTATCAGCAATGGCACCTGTAAACGACCCTTTTTTATGCCCGAAAAGTTCACTTTCAATGAGTTCTGAAGGAATTGCTGCGCAGTTTACCTCTACCAGGGGCCCATCAACGCGATTGCTTTTTTCGTGTATCCACCGGGCTACCAGCTCTTTGCCGGTACCGTTCTGCCCGGTAATCAGCACACGACTGTCGGTAGGCGCCACGCGCTCAAGCATCTTCTTGATCTCAAGGATAGGCGCACTCTCCCCAATCATATTAACCCCCTTGTTGGCTTTAACCTGCTTGCGAAGTACCTGCGTGGTATTCACCAGTTCACTCCGGTCAAGTGCATTCCGGACAGTGATGAGCATTCTGTTCAAGTCCGGCGGCTTGGAGATAAAGTCAAAAGCCCCCTTCTTCACGGCCTCCACAGCTGTATCAATAGTACCGTGACCGCTCACCATAATAACAGGTGTTTCCGGCGACAGAATCTGCAGGCGCTCCAGTGCCTCAATGCCATCCATCTTGGGCATCTTGATGTCAGTGATGACTACATCGTATTTTTCCTTTTGTACTTTGGCGACACAATCGAGGCCGTCCACAGCCTCGTCCACCTCATACCCTTCAAACTCGAGGATATCGCGCAAGGTTCTGCGAATGGGAGTTTCATCGTCAACTATCAGTATTTTAGCCATTGGCGTGTTTTTCTTTTTTGTCGGGCTACAAAGGTAATCCATGCTGACGCTGTTTCAAACCTCCTGATGCGATTGTTTTATACAAATGACCGGAAATATACTGCTTTAACATAATTTATGATTGTCATATATAAACATGAGCCGTTCCGGAGCATTCCGGAACGGCTCATGTAACGTAAAAATTCTTTAAGACTGATTACTCCTCGCCCTCAAACGCCTCAAAGTCGAAGATGAGTGAGAAACGCAGTGTGTTGTCGAGTGGATTACGCTGGTTGCTCGTGGGCACCAGGTAAGAGAAGTTGAGTCCGAGGATATTGTACTTCACCCCGAGGCCCACACTGAAATATTTGCGGTTGCCCTTGGAATAATGCTCATGGAAATAGCCCATACGTACAGCGAACTGGTCGTCGTACCAGTACTCGGCGCCAGCGCCAACGGTGATCTCCTTAAGCTCTTCGCTGAAACCTCCGGGGGCATCACCAAATGACCTGAACACTCCCCGAACAGGCGATAATTGCTTGTAATCAGGAAAGCCATCGCCATCGTCGTCAATCTCCGGACGCGGGGTGGGCACAAGTAATTTGTTGAAATCGGTAGTAAGGGTAATGGAGTTGTAGTCGTCTAGACCAATTTTCAGTGCCGTACCCACACCAAGATTGGTGGGTATGTAATCACGGTTCACCGAGTTGGTATAGGTAATTTTGGAACCCAGATTGCTCACCGCCGCTCCAAATGTGAAGTCGGATTTGTAACGGTTTATCTTGACCGGTTTGCGATAGGTCATGGAGAGATCTGCTGCACCGGCAACCCCCGGACGAATCTCGTTTCCTTCAACAATCCGGCCTGTTGCCAGGTTGGAATAGATGAACTTGGCTCCGACTGCTGCAGACAGGTTGTCCGACAGTTTTCGCGCATATCCGGCGCTGAACTCGAATTCATTGGGACGACCCTGTCCGAGTGATTCACCCTGTTCGTTGGTAAACTCAATGTCGCCCAGCGAAAAGTAGCGCAGACTGGCACCTACTGCCTGACGGTCGTCGAGTCGGTAGTAACCTGAAAGATACGCAAGATAGACGTCATTCAGGCCAAGATTGCGCATCCACGGTGTATAGGTTGCCGAAATTGACACATTCTTCGTGGCAAAGGCAAGTTTGGACGGATTGTAGTGCATGCCGTTGGGATCAACAGAAGTTGCGATACCAACATCGCCCATCGCACCGCCGCGCGCATCAGGCACAATACGGAGGAAGGGAACTGCGGAGGTTACCGCATTGGCACAACGCTCCCCGGTCGGTATGGTCTGACCTGTTACGGGATTGAACGAATAGCCCTGGCCGTCCTGACAACGGGCGAAAACCTGAGCTTCAGTATGTCCGGCGGACAAAACAAACGGCGACATCAATAACAGCCGTACGATCAATTTCTTCATTTTTCAGTATTATTTTACTGTTAGCTGGTGATTACTCCATTTCTCCGGAGTGTAAGGATACCCGCACTGCATCCAATACCATGCCATGACGCACATTCCATGTAACTGGTTGTCCGGAACAGACAAAAATATATGCCTCACTTCAGAATAACCAGTTTTTCAAATTCGCTTTCAGCTGTGGTCTGGTTACCTGAAGTGTCTGTACCCCGGATTTTCACCCTGTAAAGATAAACACCTCTGGCCAGTTGGTCCCCATAATCATCCTTGCCGTCCCATTGAATATCGGTAACCCGATACCCGTCGGTATTTGCAACGGTTTGCTGTATGGTTTTTACCAGCCTGCCTGCAACAGAAAATATACTGATTTGTACGTCCAGCATTTGTCCGGCAAGCGTATGTTCAAACTGGAACCACGTATTGGTGGTAAATGGATTCGGATAGTTGAGTACATGGCTGAGTGCCACATCTCCGGCTTCTGCCACAATAAATTCGACATAGCCCTCCCCCGAATTGTTGGCTATATCCCAGCCCTTGACTGCCAGTGTATGCCTGCCGGGAGCCAGATTATTCAGCGGATAAACTGCCTGCCCCTTGCGCGAATCGTCGGGAGCACTCTGATAAAATTCGTTCAGTACGATGGTTTCCAGTACATTGCCATCCAGTACGGCCGTCAGGTCGTGCCCCAGACTGGTACCTGTTACATTCATTCCGTAATCGTCCGAACATTTCACCAGTACTTTCGGGGAACTGTCGGTAACACCGCCCGTTACAAAGGCATCCGTATTCAGAAACGCCTGTACCAGCGGAGGTCGGTTATCCTTGATGACCCCGGAGTTGCCGCCAATAATAACGTTTTCATCGGACCCGGCAGCATCCAGGGGTGTTCCGTCTTCGGCGTAATAGCTTATTTTGCCAAATCCGTAATTGTAGTTGATATCCCTGGGTATGACAAAACTGATGGTGAACTCACCGTTTTTTACCGTGGCAATTCCTCTGAATATCACACTTCGCTGTACGGTGAACTCTTTCCTGTAGCTTCCCTGATCCTGTGCCAGTGTCTGGAGATTCTGTTTTTTATCAAACAGCGTAACATATACGCGACCGTTGAAATCGCCGAGTTTGTTACCATCGGGATCAGTAACCATGCCCTCCAGTGTCACAGGCATAAGGGCTTTCAGTGTATCAACCGGACCATTCGGGCCGCTTATCCTGGTGGTGGCAACCCTGTTTTCCGGTATGGCCAGTGTCATGGCAGGATCGCCCAGCAAGGTGAAACGCCGGGCATTCTGAATGTCGGAGGTCAGTTTGTTCTTGGAGTCTTTCAGTATCCGCCCGATTGTACGGTACTGTCCGTTGATCTTCTCATAAATAATGCTCTGTACGGCATCCGTCAGATCTTCGTTGCCGTTGATATAAACGGATCTGACTGTTGTGAAAAGTGCAATAGCTCCGGAATTGACCCGAAGAAGGGCCTGTTCTCCTCCGGTCAGCGTGGTGTAGTCGTCGTACCCGCCAAATGTGCAGGTAGCGGTAATAATGAGCGGATAGCGGTTCTTGTTGTCCCAGCTGGCTATGTCATTATTATCCAGCACGCGCTCCTGCGACCACCCGCGCGGGCCCCCGTGACCGATATAGTGGGTTATCAGGTTACCCTTGAAAATATTGGAATTGATCGCAGCCTTGGCATCCGGGAATCGCTGCCCGGCAGATGTTGCTACCTGCTGGTAAGCATCAAAATACACTTTCTCATTATTGAAGAATTTCACCGCGTTGGTGTTGTCGGTGGCCAGTTTGTCTGCCTGATTGATGTGCGCATTGCCATCCTCATCATCAGCAATAAACAACACCCTCAGCCTCCAGTCGCCCAAAAGGGCAGGATCCTGATCGTAGGCAATTATCTTATCGGTCAGAGCGTCTGCCTCTTCAGCGTTTCGTGCAACCAGCCTCCCCACTGATATATCCAGCGAGCCGGTGAGAGCTCCGCCCTCTTCCGGACTGAGCAGGGCAAAAAAGTCGTCAGAAGGAAAGGCATTGATCGGACTGAAAGACTCTGCTGTTTCAAATACCGGAATATAATCATTGTTTCCGTCGCCGTTTGAATTGTTCTTCGGATCGAAGGAGCCGTCGCCGAACAGCAGCATGTACTGGAACTTGTCGGGGTCGCGCTCCAGCAGCATACGGGCAAAATCGCGTATCGCCACAGGGTCCTTTGCTCCCGACGAAAACTCGTTGAAAAGATCCAGGACATTGACTGTGGCTACCGACAAGCCGCTGAAGGCTCTTCTGTGTCCGGCAAGTCGTTCGGCTGCTTTCTCTGTTTCCGGATGATACAGAATAACCATATCCAGTCCGCGCAAACCGTGCAGGTTCTGGTTGACAATTTTCCCCGCCGCAAATTCCGGCTTCGGAAAAGAGGCAGCGGCGTTCCACGCCACGAAACTGCGAAGAACTCCCTGTGTAGCAACTCCAAAGGTGGCTGTGTTGCCAGTTTGAGTAAACAACTGCTTTCTGGGTGTCTGCGGAGTGGTGATATCCCAAATTGTCAGACCACTGCCGACATTGGTAATACGGAACTGTGTGGCTGGTCTGTTGATGGTTTTAACGTCTCTGAACTCCAGTACGTTGCCGCTCATCGTGAGTTTACGGCGTACATTCAGCTCAATGTAATCGAGCCAGCCCTCACTGGAACTGCCCACCTCAGGGTAGTTCACTACTACCTGCAGCGGACTGCCAGAGGGCAGAAATGATCCTGTAACAATGGCATTGGCCGCAAAGGGGCCGTCGTTGTTATCCGTATCAACACCGGCAATGGACTTGCTGAAAGTGGAACCCGACACCTGGAAACGCACGCTCTGACTTACATTGCTCCGGCCGGCAAACTCCCCGCGTATGCGCGCAAGGCTGTCGGTAACAATATCGGGGAAGTCAAAGGTGTAGGTTTTTGAGCGGCTCTGATAAAAATAGTCGCCAAACCAGCGTTTGCCCGACCCTTGCGAGGATGAATTGTAGTTAAGCAGGTTGGTCTTCTCTTCTTCCAGCCTCACGAAATCGTCGAACTGATCAGTAGTAAACGCAGCCGCTGTTTCAGCCTGGTCCTCCATTCTCAGTCCGGTTCCTTCGCCCGTTTTCAGAAAATACCAGGCACGTTCATCGTACAGGTTCACCCGGGTGACAAGCACCGGATCATTATTCGACGGCCTGTAAATCCAGGGGCGCGGCCCGACGGCATAGAAAAGAATGTAATCTCCGGTATTAAACTTACCGTCACTTTCTCCCACTACCACTATGGCATTTTCCAGCAGATCGTCCGGACGGGCATCTCCGTTCTTTTCGGGCAGCATGGCACCGCCGTTACCATAGATACGAATGGTGCGCGGATCAATATTGTCAATATCCGTTACCCCCAGTTCATTCCTGATATAATTGTAGTCGAGTTTGTAAATTCCGGAGTTCTCAACACCGAATTTATACACATTTCCACTGCTCAGCACGGATGTCTCGGTGAAGCCGCGTGTGTTGACCGGAGCCGGAGCTACCACCGGAATGACATTGACAATGATGGTGAAGGATACCAGTCGCTCGTATGTGTTGCCTGTTTTGCGAAAAGGCAGCATGTTGATGCGACCAAAATACTGCTGCCGCTCCTGTTCCGTGGAGGCGCTGACAATTGCTTCTGCGCCAACAGACGCCAGGTCGGGGTTATTTCCGGGCTTGAACGCCTCCCACGCTGCCTCCTGCAGCGATGCGGATATGTCAGACTGCCCGTCAAGCGCAAATCGCACGGTGAACAGGGGCAACGTCATGGCATCATTCCCGTAGGTGCAATCTTCAAATTTCCAGACGTCAACGACATCACCCTCCGGCGTTGTCCACTGGCGCGGAGAATCGCTCCACTTCAGACTCCGATGAATGGTCAGGGTACTCTGTGCCGAGAGAGTTGCAGCACAAAGCAGCGACAGGATGAAAAGACTGTGTCTCATGGTTAACCGAAAATCAGTGTTTAAGAGCTTGTTCAGGATTCTCTCGCCGAGTCAAAAACGGCTCATTTTTCGCCATTTTTCACCTTTTTTCAGTTACGTAGCACCGGCTATGTGCCTTCAAAAACGCAAAAACTGACAAAAAATCAGCCTGTTTTTGCCAACGGCAGAGAATCCTGAACAAGCTCTAAGGGAAAAAGAATGGATTAAAGCTTGTTCAGGATTCTCTCACCGAGTCAAAAACGGCTCATTTTTCGCCATTTTTCACCTTTTTTCAGTTACGTAGCACCGGCTATGCGCCTTCAAAAACGCAAAAACTGACAAAAAATCAGC
>Ga0172373_10008046_pt1 | contig 13469 bp, 13 predicted proteins | sample Lak10m_2_FD_114546 | JGI IMG/M metagenome (GOLD analysis project Ga0172373, IMG submission 114546) | Freshwater microbial communities from Kabuno Bay, South-Kivu, Congo - kab_092012_10m | ecosystem: Environmental > Aquatic > Freshwater > Lake | place: Democratic Republic of the Congo... | reverse complement strand
CGCGCGAACGATTACGAACGGCTGGTGATGGAGGACGGCGATCTCTGTATCGAGTCCGGTGTTGGCGGCAAAGTCATCTCGCATCGGCTGCACGCCAGCTGGGTCAGGCTGGTGATGGAGATGACCCCGGATGGTGATTGCAGCCGGCTTGCTCTGCGCCTCCATGGGAACGAAGTCGATTTCGGCCGTCACCTTTGCGCGGAATCCAGAGCCAGGGTGGCCAGACTCTTGAAGCCGCGACTTGGCGGCGGGTTCGATCAGCAACACCGCTGTCTGCCGGCACCGGCAAGGGGAGTGCGATGAAGCGCAAGATCATGATGGCGCTGCCAGCCGTGATATTGGTTCTTACGGTGCTCTTGGGTGCCTACCGCACCATGCAGTACCAGCAACATGATGCTGCCGGGAACCCCGGCGAGCACCAGCCAGCTTCTCGCTGACGTCAGTCCTCAGCATCTCTCCTGACCTGGCGCAGCTGCCCGAGTCTATGCGGCAATTTGTCACATTCCTAGCTTTGTCCGATTTTCATACAATGCCTGATTTACATCGCAATTTCATAAGATCAGGGGGACGATGATGGCAGGCAAGCGGGCAATTGCAGTTTCGATGCTGGTGGCTTCCGCCAATGTATGGGCTCAGGGTGACGACAACACTGTGCATGTAGAGGATGTTCTGGTCAAAGCTGCGCCCATTGAAGCGACGTACGCCGTCTCCAATACGACGAGTGCGACCAGAACGGATACGCCGATCAGGGAAATCCCGCAGTCTGTGCACGTCATCCCCCGCCAATTGATCGAGGACCAGCAGAACATCACGGTCAGCGAAGCCTTGGGAAATGTGAGTAGCGTTGTCCCCAGCGCCGAGTTGGCGTCTCCTGTGTTCGAATCCACAAGAATCAGAGGTTTTGCTTCGGAACAGTTGCTGGATGGATTCACCCAGTATTACAACCCCGGGGATCGCCAGAGTCTAGTGAATGTGGAGAGGCTGGAAGTCCTCAAGGGGTCGAATGCAGTTCTGTTTAGCGGCGGTTCGGGATCGCCGGTGGGCGGCGTGGTCAATATCGTTTCGAAATTGCCGAATGCCAAGGCAAGCGGGGAGTTTGGCCTCAAGCTTGGCACAGACAGCTTCGTGCAGCCATTCTTCGATATCAACCAGCCACTGACGGATAACGTCCTGTTTCGTATCACGGGTGAATATACCGAAGCGGAGAGCGATATTGAAGTGATCGACCAGACCCGATACAACATCAATCCCGCCCTGACGCTGACCAACAACGACAGCACCACACTGACGCTGCAGGCGAAACTCTCGCGCTGGGAGCAGCAGGACTATCAGGGCTTGCCTGCCACCGGAACGGTAACGGGTTCATTTAATATCAAGCGCGATCTGTTCATCGGAAACGAAGATATACCAGACACTACGTCGGAATTCGATGCCTACTGGCTTACGCTGGATCACAAGTTCAACGAAATCTGGTCAATCAACCTTAAAGCCAGATATGCAGAATCCGAGTTCGACGAAAAGACCCAACTGATTACCTCCAATACTCCGGACTTCTTTCCGCTGTTCTTTCCTACGACCTGGACCTATGCCAATACCCGACTATATCAGGAGCAGGAAGAGCATTCCGTGCTGGGCAATGTCATGGCCAAGTTTGATTGGGGCAACACGAAAAATACATTCCTGATGGGCGCTGACTACAGCGAATTCAAGGATGACGGATTCATGAATGCCGACCTTTTGTCACTCTCGGCGGTTGACCTGGCGAATCCCGTGTTTACCACGCCGTACGCCAACCCCGATCCGGATTCGCTGTTTACTTTGACTTTCTCAGACGCAAAAGTCACCAACCGGACTTATGGGGCATACGTACAGTTGCAAAGCAGCATCGCCGAGCGAATCCACTTGCTTGCCGGCTTAAGGCAGGCGCATGTGGAAGTGGAGTATGAGGAACTGGCCATGGCGACCAAGGTGAAAACCGACGAAGACAAGTTGTTGCCAAGAGTCGGCGCCGTATTCGATCTGAACAAGAGTCTTTCCTTGTTCGCCAGCTACAGCGAGGGCCTGCGTGGCCAGCCCTTCGTCATTTTCATGCCAGGCAGTACCCCTGAGCCGGCCGAGTCCCGCAACAAGGAGGCTGGCATCAAATTCGATGTGGATGGCCAGTTGGCAGGTCAATTGGCGTTCTACCATACCGAGAGAAGCAATGTGGCTGTCGGATTTCCTGCGACGCCAAACGGGGAGCAGCGTTCACGTGGGTTCGATGCAGACGTTACCTGGCATCCAACAAGTGCATGGAACTTGCTGGCGAATTATGCCTATACGAAGGCTGAATATACCAGGGATGCCAGCGTCACCATTCTGGATGGCAACAAGCTTGCAGGCATTCCCAAAAACTCTGCCAGGGTCTGGGCCAATTACGAATTTCAGCAGGATGCGCTCAAGGGGCTGAGTGCTGGGCTGGGGGCTTATTGGCAATCCGAGGTATATATTGACGATGCCAATCAGTTCAAGAGTGACAGTTACCATACCATCGATGCTGCACTGGGCTACCAGACCGGCAGGTTCAACATCGGTCTCACGGTCAAGAACCTGACGAACGAAGATTACTACCAGTACTACAACTACTTTGGTGGCAGGGTAATGCCGGATGCGGGAACGCAAGCCTATCTATCAGTCTCGATGAAATATTGATATGGATCGCCGGGATTTCATCAAACTATCCGCATTGGCTTCGCTGATGACAAAACTCGGCTCAGCCAGTGCGGATGATCATGGTCACGAGGCGGCCGATCTGTCGCCGGAGCAACATCACGAGCAGATCATGCAACGTTACGCCGACCTCATGGGCGGCCCTAAGCTCACCATAGGCATGCTGGTGTATCCCGGCATGTTCCCGCTGGATATGGTTGGCCCGCTGGCTGTGTTTGAATCGCTGATGAACCGCGACATACACCTGCTCTGGAAGAATCTGGAGCCGGTGGGTAGCCAGAAACCAGAACACAAGTCGTTAATCCCGGTCACTTCGACCACTACGTTCAAGGATTGTCCGGAGCCTCTCGATGTATTGTTTGTCCCCGGTGGCGTTCCGGGAACGCTGACCATGATGGAAGATCCTGAAGTCATCGGCTTTCTGAAACAAAAGGGGAAAACAGCCCGTTTCATCACCAGCGTGTGCACGGGCTCCCTGATTCTCGGGGCCGCCGGACTGCTTGACGGATACAAAGCCACTTCCCACTGGGTCACGCTTGATGTTCTCAAAGAGCTCGGCGCAATCCCTACCAGAGACAGAGTCGTGGTTGATCGCAACCGAATTACTGGGGGCGGCGTTACAGCCGGCATTGATTTCGGTCTGCAAGTGACCGCGCTGCTCAGGAATGAAAACTACGCGAAGGCAGTGCAGTTGTATCTTGAGTATGACCCTGCACCGCCGTTCGACTCAGGATCGCCTGAAAAGGCACCCGCGGAAGTGAAGCGCTTTTTAGACGAAATGTTTACCGGGCTAAGGGAACAAGCTTCACAAACGGCAATAAGGTCCAGAAAGCGCGCTGGATAAAATCTCTTCAGATTGCTCTTGATGTCAGCTGACCCCTCGATGGTGCGTGCGGCAAACGGCGGCTTTAGTGAGCCCCGTCATTCATCATCGGCCTCTGGAATTGGCCGATTGCAACAAGTGATAGCTGCAGGAATGGTTACGACAGGGGACACACACTGCTAGTTGACTGTCATCGACCAATTCCAGTCACTCTCATCAAGGTTGCCAGCGCCAGCTCTGGCGCTTCGCCTTTGGCGGAGCAATGTCCTCCAGGGTCAGGGCCTGTGCTTCCTTCAAAACATGCCGCGCCCAGTCAATAGCCGGCCGAGTCTCCTCTGTGACGGCGGCCGGCGTTCCCAGATCAGCCAGCACCTCAGGCCAATGATAGAGCACTCCTTCAGCGAGTTCGATTAGTCGCGCAAGGGCCTTCTCTGGTAATAGTCCATAGCTCGGAGCTGCCCGTACTAGGTTATTCGCAGACACCATCGCGGACACCCGAGTCGCCGACTCAGCTAAGAAGGGCATGGCCAGCGCCACTTGTGTCCTCGGAATGTAAGTCGGAACCACATCGAAGAGCGGAGACAGCTGCCAGCGGCCCTCGCGCATGATTAAGGCATGGTTGCGAGGGTGATCGTCGATATTGCCTACAAGACCATTGAAAACAATCCGATCCCAAAGCTGAGCCTTGGATCGATAGGGCGATGTCTCCCTCGTCCAGGAGCTCAACTCCTGTGCGAGTTTGAGATACCGTCGGGCCGGACCCACCCCCTGAGCTGCTGACCCAAGTACGGTCAGGCCGCTGGCAAGTGGCAAGCGGCCGCCACCTGGGAGTCGATCGAATCTCTTCACCAGCAGGACGGACCTGCCTTGGGGTAGCGGGTGCACGGAGACGTCAGCCGCCTCGATGCCGAGCCGCGCGGCAACGCGCAGGGCCGCTGCTTCGTAATAGGGGAGGTTGTAGGGGTCGCCCTTTTCGGGGAATTTCGCAATCCAAGGGACTCCCTCAATCAAGGTCGTCGCCTTAGGCTTGGCTCCTCCAAGCGCAGTATCGGGGGAGAGCACTTGATCAACCATCTTATTGGGCTCGTACGGAAGCCCATCTTGCCGGCGGCTAATCGCCTCAGCCAGCACCTCGAGATCAAGCAATTCCAAAGGAGGCTTCCGCGCAAGGTCACCCACCACAAGATTACCCGCTCCGTCGTCGGCAGAAAACTCCAACGCATCCATTGCGTTAGGCTCAAACCCCAGATCCTGAGCCAACACTCGTCTGCCCCATGTGTCCGGCCCAGCATCGGCGATGATGCCCGGCACGCCTTCTCGATCAGCAGCCTTGATCTTCTTCGGGTGGCGCGCATCTCGGTGACGCAATTCGCCGGGATCCAGCGCCCTCCCACCCGCCTTGAGATAGGCCTCATCATACTGAAATGCTCCTGCCCCAGACGCTTCGTCCCGGAATAAGGTGCCTACTCGCTGCGGCGCGGCCTCGTCACCGATCCAAGCCCAGACGGGTGCCTGTCTCATCGGGGTTTCCTCGGACGTGGCAGGTTATCTGCGAGCTGACCCATATCGGAGGCGTTCAGAATCGCATTGAGGTTATCCAGAAGGCCCAGCGCATCTAGAGTGAGCAGCCAGTACGCGAACTGCACCTTCGGCGATCCGCGCTCGATTTCGACCAAAGTGTTACGGCCTAGGCCAGCGAGTTCACAGAGCCCGGATTGGGAGAGTCCCATGGCTTTTCGCTTGGCGGTAACCGCCTTGCCTAGGCGATAACTCGCTTCTAGCACCGAGTTGGTGAGGGTATCAGGAGTGATAGCACGCATTGATGGACATAAATATGTTTACATGAGTAAACATTATATCAATTTATTGTTTACTCATGTAAACAATATTAATAAATTATTCGAGGTCAAAAATCCTATCAAGGAAGGATATTGGTTCTCGGTCAATTCTTCTGGTTTGGTAGACCTATACAGTTGCAGCACTTGGCCCATTCCCTAACCGAAGCCATTAAAGGTGCCGCCGGGAATTCCCCTCTGCCTTTAGGCGGGGGATGAAAGGCGGCGGTTTTGACGTTATTTTCCTTGGCATTCGGAGATATAACGGCGGATTGTTTCTGCGCTCATTTGGCCTGCGGTGCCAACATAATAGGCACTGGTCCAGAGTTGTTCCCGGCCGGTCTTCTTTGCCAACAAGGGGAATTGCTGGCGAACGATGCGCGAGGAGTAGCCTTTGAGCAAGCCGACGATCTTCGCCGGGCTGTCTTTGGGTGGGGCGCTGACAAAGCAATGAACGTGATCGACATCCGTTTCCAGCGCGATGAGCTTGAAGCCATGAGTGGCACAGCAGTCGGCAATCGCTGCCTTGACAACCTGTTCGACTTCATGTGTCAGGATCTTGCGCCTGTACTTCGGAATCCATACGAAGTGATACGCTATCTGATAGTGTGCCCAACGTGTTTTATCGGTTTGCAAGGTATCCATGATTATGGCAGTATATCGGCATGGGTGAAGCATTACAAACCGTTCGCATCGAAATTCTTTCCGGGCTATCGCGCCAAACGGCAGATTGCATTCGCAATGGCCAGATCGAAGCAGGCAAGGTATGGATGATGTGCGTGGGCACTTTGCATGAAGCGATGACGACACGCGGTAAATGGCCCAATCGCAACTCCCTGCAAAAACTGGTCAAGGGACAATTCGGGCTGCATTCGCAATCCGCGCAGATGGTGTGTCATGCCTTCCTGGCGAACGTCGATACCGCGCGCCAGTTACGCCACTCAGGACGCAAGGAAATCCGCTATCCCTACAAGGAGAAACGCTTTTACCCTTTGTTGTGGCCGGCGCAGGCGATGAGCATCCAGGGCGACAAAATCATTTTGCCCATGGGCCGCAACCGCAAGTCTCTTGTACTCAAGCGCCCGGACTGGCTTGTGGCGCCAACGGCCTGCAAGATCATCTGGAATCTGACGCATTATGAGTTGCATGCAACGGTCAGCAGCCAGGTATCTGTTACCGTTGGGTCACAGAAAGCTACGGTTGATCTCGGGCAGATTCACCAATGCGCTGTCACCACCAGCGCTGGGCAAGGTTTGATTGTCTCGGGGCGCGGTATTCGCGCGGAGAAGAAGCGAACCAACAAGATGCATGGCTCTCTTGCAGCAAAGCTGTCACGCTGCACAAAGGGATCGCGCCGCTGGAAGAAGCTCAAGCGTGCGCGCAATGAGTATGCCTTGCGTGCGGAGCGACGCATCCGTGATATGCGACATAAGGGCACGCGCCAGGTCATCGACTTTTGTGTCACCCATCAAGTAGGGTCTCTGTTCATCGGCGACCCGCATGGTGTCAGAAACCGGAATTGCGGAAGGCGTCAGAATCAGCGCATGTCGCAATGGGAATACGGCAAGGACACTGCGTACTTGCAGCAGAAGGCAGCACAAGCAGGCATATCGAGCTTCACCGGGTCGGAGCGAGGAACGAGTTCCCGGTGTCCGGTATGCGGGCACAAACACAAGCCAGGCGGTCGTAACTGGAACTGCAAGGCATGTGGATTTCAAGGGCACCGCGATCTCGTTGGCAGCGCCAACATGCATGAGATTGCGTTCGGCCACAAAACGATGTTCCCTGCCGCGCAAGCGATCACGTATCTACGGCCAGGCACTGCTGCAAAGCGAGTGCTCGCCGGACGCCAACAGCGCTCGGCTAGTCGTAGTAATCGCCCGGACACGGGCCACCGGGAGAATGCAAGTTCGCCTGTACCGGTGTTGCTGCACAAAAGCATGGACTCAACCACCGATTCCGTTCGGGCGCCGCAAGGCGCAGGCTACATCCATGCCACTTTGTCAGAAGCTCACTCGCTTTAGCGAGTTGAGAGTGTCACTGTGGCAATCAACGTGTACGGGTTAATAGGCTTGGTCACGAAATCGACCATGCCGATATCGAGGCAGTGCTGGCGTTCTTCCTCAACCACATCCGCAGTCAGGGCGATGATGGGCAGGTCAGCATATCTTGGGTTGGCCTTGATCAATTTCGTTGCCTCAATCCCGTCCATCACAGGCATGTGCAGGTCCATGAGGACCACATCAAAATCCTGGGTCTGGAGCTTTTCGAGCGCCTCCTGACCGTTATTGGCAAGCGTGACGTCCATCCCCGACAGCTTCAGGAACTGACTTACGACGACCTGATTGATGTTGTTGTCTTCGACCACAAGAACGCTTGTGCCCTGAAGAGATTTGGCCGAGGCCTGTAACTGTTGTTTCAGCACTCCCGGGGCGTTGGCTTTACGGCGCCGTCTCTCATTGGTTTGCTGGCCTTCCTCGACGCCCATCAGGAGATCGAAGCGAAACTTCGTACCCTTGCCCGGCTTGCTATCCACCTCGAAATTACCGCCCATGAGGTTCAGCAGCTTCATGCTGATAGCCAGGCCGAGGCCTGTGCCGCCGAATTTGCGGGTGGTTGAACTGTCGGCCTGACTGAAAGGCTGGAACAAGCCGGAGATAGTTTCCTCGCTCATGCCAATACCGGTATCTGACAAGACAAACCGCATGGATACCCGGTGATCCTCAGCCGGGCTGGATGAAATGGAAAGCTTCACTTCCCCTTGCTCGGTGAACTTGATGGCGTTGCTGATGAGGTTGGAGAGAATTTGCTGCAGTCGCAAGGGGTCTCCAACCAATTCACGCGGCGTACCTGCTGCAACATGGAACGAGAAGCCTATCTTTTTGGTATGGGCGAGTTCCTCGAACAGGTCGCGTAACGTATCCAGCATCGTATCCAGATCAACCAACGTATGTTCGATGATGACCTTGCCCGCCTCGAGTTTGGAGAAGTCGAGGATGTCGTTGAGGATGCCGAGCAGGCTTTGCGATGAATAGCTGATCTTCTCCACATAATCCCGGACCTCATTGCTCATGTCCTGATTCATGGCCAGTTGGGATAATCCGATGATGCCGTTCATCGGAGTGCGGATCTCATGCGACATGTTGGCCAGGAACTCCGACTTCATCTGCGTCGTTCGCTCCGCCAGAGCTTTGGCTTCGATGAGATCCTGTTCGGCCTGCTTCTGCAGAGTGATGTCGCTACCGATGGAGAGCACACCGCTGGAGCGACCATGCTCATCGAAAATCACCTTGTTGGCCCAGCGGATCATCACACGCCGTCCATCACGGGTCATGTTCTCGTTATCGTTATGTTCGTACTGTTCAGGGTTGGCCAGTATCTGCCCAATGAGCTCGGAAAGGTCCCGGCCGGTACCTGATTCGATCGGCGGCACAATCGTCCCAACGACATTCCGGCCCAATATTTCTTCTGAGCTGTATCCGAAAAAGTGTTCGGCGTATTCGTTGAAGTAAGTCACCGTGCCATCCCGGGCCATTCTCAGGATGATGGCGTTGACGTTTTCCACAAGTTCGCGGTAATTCTCTTCGCGTTCCTTGATTGCTGCCTCGCGCTGCAGCAGTTCCTGCACCATACGGCGTGCGATCAGCGCCAGGATGACAGCGAAAGCCATCGTTACCCAGATCACGGTAGCCCACGACAGGGGAAAGTGGATAAACGCTTCGTAGTCGAGACTGTATTGGAGCCACTCCATGCAGGCTGCAGTCGCAATCAGGGTAAAGATCAGCACCTCGCCGGCGATTAGCCACCAGATCACTTGCGCGTCCAGGAAAAGGATTGCGATGAACGGCATGAAGATCAGATAGCCAACGGACTGTGACGCGAGGCCAAACTGCACCAGCCCGGCAAACCCTGCCAACGCAGTGATCGTCAACATCACAGAAATACGAATGGTGCGCGCGATGCGCTGCCGGTAGAACCATGTCAACCACAAGGCGGCCACGAGCAAAACCTGTAGCGACATCACCGGCTTCCAGCCGATCGCCCATGCCCGCGAGAGCGAAAGCAGCAATGCAGGGACGGCTGCGTAGCATAGCCACTTCAGGGTGTCGTCTTGCAGCCTCTCACGTAAATCTGAAAACTCCTCCAGCGGCGGCTTTACTAACACAATTACCCTCTGCTTCCTGGATAAATTACATTACATTCCAGCCACTTAATTCCGGGCTCTGCACAAATACAAATATGAGGACAAATCTATCTCAATATTGAGTCTATGCTCCTGAGTATTTGGCAGCAAGCGGAAATTCTTGCTGGAGAGCCAGGCTTGAAAGCTATCAATCACCTACGCCGGTTTTCGGCGTCGTATTCGTACCTCTGAACGCAAGGAGTGGGCGATTGCATCAGATCACCAGGCGATAGATTAACAAGCGATATTGGTCAGGAATTCGTGGGTTCGAATCGTTCTCTCTCCGCCAGTGAGAAAAAAGCGCTCAGGGCGCTTTTTTATTTTGTGCTGATCTACATGCCGGATGTCTCGCCCGGACGCACGCCCCGGGAAAATTCAGCGGCCGTATTTCAACGTACACCTCACAGGCTGATCCTCGGCCATAGCTCGGAAAACTCGGCGATCATGACGATCCACCAGACCAGGATGGCGATGCCGGTCGCGGCAGCGGCGATATCCTTGATGATGCCGATTTTCTCGTTGTGACGCGTTTCGACGAAATCGCACAGGGCTTCGATGGCCGTGTTGAACAACTCCGCCATCAGCGCCACGCCGGTGGCGAGCAGGATCACGGCGGCGTCCACCCAGGCGTGCAGCCACAGGGCGAGGCTGAGAATCAGCAGCGAAATCAGGCATTTATATAGCACGCTAAAATCATGGAGCATCGCGAAGCGCAAGCCGGCCGCGATGACATGCAGTTTGCGCAACGGACGGTAACCGGGTTCACCGGTGCCCAGAAACTTGTTCCTCATCGGGCTTCCTCTCCTCTCTGCATCGGTCCCTGTTGTTCGAGCTGCGCGCGCATCCAGGCATGAAGGCCTGCCACCCATAGCGCCGCCGTCAACATGCCGATGATGACATCACTGGGAAAATGCACCTGCAGATAGACGCGCGATGCGCCCACGAGCAGCACCAGCAGGGTGGCCACAGTTGCCCAGGGCAGCCTGTACCGCCCGGCGAGCAGCACGACCATCACCCCGACGGCGGTGGCCTGCATGGTGTGGGCGCTGGGGTAGGACCAGTCGGCGGGGAGGGCGGTCAGCAGCGGGAACTGGTCCGGCCGCGGCCGCATCACGGCGAGTTTGGTGAGATGGCTCAGCAGCGAGGCGCCCAGCAGCCCGAGCGTGACGAACAGTGCGAGGGTGTGCTGACGGCGGTAGAGCAGCGCCAGCGCTGCAAGCAGCATCATGGGCAGCAGCAGCCATAAGGAGCCCAGCCAGGTGACGGCCGCCATCAGTTGATCGAGCGCGTCGCTACGCCAGGCATGGGCGGTTTGCAGGCCCTGCCTGTCGAGTGTCAGCAGCGGGTGATCCGACCCCGGCCTGATCGCCCAGGCACCATACGCCGTGACGGCAAGTCCGGATCCCCACAGCAGGGTGGCCTGACGCAGCCCCCGATCATTGCAGGCGCTGGCGCCCATCAGTTCGACCCCGCGGGCGACTGCTTGCGCAGCGAGAGCCAGACCGAGATGCCGATGAAGGTGGCCACCACCGCCAGGGAGAACCCGACCGGAATCTTGTAGACGTCGATCAGCAGCATCTTGACGCCGATGAACACCAGCACGGCAGCGAGGCCGTATTTCAGCATCGAGAAGCGGTCGGCCATGTCGGCGAGCAGGAAATACATCGCGCGCAGGCCGAGGATGGCGAAAATGTTGGAGGTGAGCACGATGAAGGGGTCGCTGGTCACGGCAAAGATCGCCGGGATCGAATCCACCGCGAAGATCAGGTCGGAAATCTCGACCAGCACCAGGGCCAGGAACAGGGGCGTAACGTAGCGCAGGCCGTCGCGCCGGATGAAGAAGCGCTCGCCGTGCAGTTCGTCCGTGACGCGCAGGTGGCTGCGCAGCCAGATCAGCAGCGGGTTGTTGGCGAGATCGGGTTTCTGGTCGGCAAACCACCACATCTTGACCCCGGTGATCAGCAGGAACAGCCCGAACAGGTAGAGCACCCAGTGGAACTCGGCGATCAGCCAGGCACCGGCAAAAATCATGATGGTGCGCATCACGATGGCGCCGAGCACGCCCAGGATCAGCACGCGCTTCTGCAGTTCGGGCGGAATGGCGAAGAAGGTGAACAGCATCAGCCAGACGAAAACGTTGTCCACCGCCAGCGATTTCTCGATCAGGTAGCCGGTGATGAATTCCAGCGATTTCTGGTTCGCCACCTCGCGCCCGGCATGGCCATCGAGGTACCACCACAGGGCCGCGGCAAACAGGAAGGAGAGGGTCACCCAGACCACGGACCAGGTGGCGGCTTCGCGGAACGACACGCGATGCTGCCGGCCGCCGCCTGCGAACAGCAAATCCACGGCGAGCATCACGATCACGACGCTCAGGAATCCCACCCACAACCAGCCGCTGGCGATGCTTTCCAAAATTTCACTCCCTTGTTTTCAACGGTCGGCCCGACGCGTCATGGCGCCGGGTGCCGGTTGGCGTTCATTGCCTGTGCAGCGCGTGCTGGGTGTCGGCGGGGCTGAATTTCCAGCTTTCCACCGCGTACCAGAACAGGCTGGATTCGTTCGCCGCGAGCTGGCCGTCGCTGCGGATCACATCGAAGATGAGCCGCAGCAGCGCCTGCCGTTCGGAAGGATTGTGAATCTCCTGGAACAGCTGGTCGAGCACGTTCTCCGTCAGCAGGCAGTCGCGGCGGTCGACGGGCAGTTGCGCGGCATCCTCGCAGAAATCGTAGAACACCTGGATCATGTCCTCGCGGTCGATGCCCAGGCGTGACAAGGTGTTGGGCCGGGTCAGGAAGTCCAGCTCCGGTTCGGCCAGCTGTCCGTCGGCCAGCATCGCCAGGATCAGAATCCTGGCCTTGGCGCGCGGGCTGTTGCGGTTGTAGCTGCGCAATACATCGCGGTGGTGCTTGAACGGTTTGCATAATTCACGTGCTTGCAAGGTCATCATGATGCGTTTCTCCTTTTGAGTGACGGTGCGCCCCATGCGCGCCGGGTTGATGCTCTGGTCGCGCCGGCATCGCTTCAAAGTTGCCGGTGCGAAATGTTGCGGAAGTCCTGCTGCCGCTGCAGTTTCCTGGCCAACGTGCGGCTGGCGCGATCCACCGCACGTTCGATCGCGCTGTGGATGCTGGCCTGGATATCCTTGATGATCAGTTCGTCGCCGCGCTGCAAGCGAAGATGCAGCGTGCAGCGGTTGCCGACGCCGCCGCGCGGCCCGTTTTCGTCGGTGCAGCGCACTTCGACGCGGCGGATGTGGTATTCCGCCCAGGACAGGGCGAAGTGCAGGCGGCGCGCGATGTAGGCTTGCAGTTCAGCCGTGAGCGGAATGCCGTGGGTCTGGATGTCGAGCTGCATGGAACACTCCTTGGATTGACAACATGGGATGCAGTCTACAAAATGAAAACACATCCAACAAACTGGATTTGTGTTAATAACAGCTCCATAAAATCGATGTAATGACAGTGAGGCATCAAGCGGGAGACGGGCCATGACGACCTTGAATTACAAGCACTTGCGCTACTTCTGGATGGTCGCGAAGACCGGCAGCATCGTGCGCGCCAGCGAACAGCTGTTCCTTTCTCCGCAATCGATCAGCGGCCAGCTGGCCGAGTTCGAGGACAGGCTGGGGGTGCCGCTGTTCCGCAAGGCGGGACGCGGGCTGGAAATGACGGAGGCGGGGCGGCGGGTGTACAGCTACGCGGATGAAATCTTCGCGCTCGGCAACGAACTGCTCGATCTGGTCGAGGACCAGAAAGCGCGCCGGCCACAGCCGTTCCGCATCGGTATCGCCGATTGCGTGCCGAAGTCGGTGGCCTACATGGTGCTCGAACCGGCGTTGCGCATCAGCGATCCGGTGCGGCTCTCCTGCCGCGAGGGCAAGCTGGCGACGCTGCTTTCCGAGATGTCGATCCATCGG
>Ga0172373_10008045_pt1 | contig 13470 bp, 9 predicted proteins | sample Lak10m_2_FD_114546 | JGI IMG/M metagenome (GOLD analysis project Ga0172373, IMG submission 114546) | Freshwater microbial communities from Kabuno Bay, South-Kivu, Congo - kab_092012_10m | ecosystem: Environmental > Aquatic > Freshwater > Lake | place: Democratic Republic of the Congo: South-Kivu... | reverse complement strand
CTTCTACATGGAGGGGCTGCCCGACAAGGACGATCAAGCGCGCTACTCGGGCCTGCGCGTGACGGCCTATCGCATGGCGGTGCTGGCGGCCAAGTTCGGGCTGGTGGCGCTGCCCACCTGGACATGGGGCTTTGGCGCCGGAGCGATCGCCATGCTGGCGCTGGCGCTGTTTCACGCCGCTGTGGCGCCTCGGTTCGCGTCCGACATCAGCCGCCCCGCAGCACAGCGCACGCCGCTCCTGCAGCATGTCCGCCGCACCGTCGCCACCTACCTGCAGCAGCCGCGGGTGTGGCTGGTGATCCCGTTCATCACGCTCTACAAGCTGGGCGACGAGCTGCTGTTCGCGATGAACACCACGTTTCTCAAGCGCGAGCTGCATGTCACCAATGGTCAGCTGGCGTGGCTGTCGGGGCTCGTGGGCACCGTCACGGCGGTGGCCGGCGCCATGCTGGGGGCGTGGTGGATCAAGCGTGTGGGGCTGCGCCGCGCCATCTGGCCGCTGACGCTGATCATGAACCTCACCATCTGGGCCTATGTCTACCTGGCGTGGGCCACGCCGGACGCGCGCACCACTGCGGGCATCTGGCAGATCGCCGCCATCCACGGCTACGAGCAGGTGGCGGCGGGGCTGGGCAGCGCGGCGCTGACGGTCTTTCTGCTCCACACCTGTCAGGCGGAGTTCAAGGCGGCGCACTACGCCTTCGGCTCGGCGATCATGTCGTTGACGGGCACGCTCTTCGGCGGCTTCTCCGGCGCGTGGGTCGAGGCGCACGGCTACACCAGCCTCTACGTGCTGTCGTTCGTCGGCTCGCTGCCGTCCATGCTGCTCATTCCGTTCGTGCCGATGCAGGGGGCGGCGAGCGATCGCGCTGCGGCGTCGAAGTAGAGTCAGGTCGGAGTGTCGTTGAGGCCGGTCGACCGCTTCAGACCCAGCCGAGCCGCCACTCCGCCCACAGCACGGCAAATGCGGCCGCGGTGCTCAGCACCGTCACCACCGCGCCGTGACGCAGAAATCCGAGAAAGCTCACCTCCACCGCGTCGCGCGCGCCCTCCATGACGATCATGTTGGCCACCGAGCCGACCAGCGTCAGGTTGCCGGCCAGCGTCGAGAACAGCGCTGTGGAGAGCCACATCAGCGTCGGGTCGGCAAACCGCTCCATCCAGTGCGCCGCCACCATCACGAACGGCACGTTGCTCACCAGCTGCGAGCCGGCCACCGTCAGCAGCCCGAACCGCAGCGCCTGCTCCCCCGGCGCCGCGCCCAGCAGCGGCGACAGCCCGTCGAACATCGCCTGCGTCACCCCTGCGCGCGCCACGCCGTGCACCAGCACGAACAGCGCTGCGAAGAACAGCAGCAGCACGAAGTCCACCTCGACGAACAGCTGCCGCGCCGGCACCCGCCCCACCAGCATCAGCACCGCCGCGCCGGCCATCGCGCTCCACGACAGCGGCGCGCCGGCGCAAAAGGCGACCACCAGCGCCGCCAGCACCAGCGCGCTCCACACGGCGAGCCGCGTGTCGACCGGAGGCCTCTCCTGCGGCGGCAGCTCGGCGATGCGCCCGGACAGCTCGGCCCGAAACCGCCGCTGCAGCACCAGCGTCACCACCAGCAGCCCGGCGAGCGACGGCAGCAGCAGCGCCCCGACAAACCGCGCGTACGGCAGCTGCGCATAGGTGGCCACCAGCATGTTCTGCGGGTTGCCCGTGGGCGTCGCGGCCGATCCGGCGTTGGCCCCGAACGCCAGCGCCAGCAGCAGCGGCAGCGGTGGCAGCCGCGCATCCCGCGCCAGCTGCACCACCAGCGGCGTCAGCACCAGGCAGACGGTGTCGTTCACCAGCAGCGCGCTCGACAGCCCCGCCACCCACACCAGCACCGTCACCATCCGCCGCGGCGACCGCACCCGGCGCAGCGTCCACCAGCTCAGCCGCCGGAACAGCCCCGAGGCGCCGAGAAACGCGCTCACCAGCATCATCCCCAGCAGCAGCACGATCGTGTCGTGGTTGATGCCGTCCCGCAGCGCCTCCTCTCCCGGCACCACCCCCAGCACCACCATCGCCACCGCCCCCAGCAGCGCCGCCGCCGGCCGGTCCAGCGCCAGCCCGGGCACCCGCAGCCCGGCGATCAGCGCGTAGGTGAGCGCGAAAATGACGAGCGCGGTGGTCATGGCCCGAGACGGTGCCACCAGAGGGCGGTCGACGGCATCGGGAAAAAGGACCCGTAGCTGAACTGATGTATAGTGCCTGAGCCATGACGACGACCCCCTTCGCCGAGCTCTGCTGCCGCTCCAACTTCAGCTTTCTGGAGGGGGCCTCGCGCCCCGAGGAGCTGGTCGACCGCGCCGCCGCGCTGGGGCTGTCGGGGCTCGCCATCACCGACCGTGACAGCCTCGCGGGGGTGGTCCGCGCGCATCAGCGGGCCCGCGAGACGGGCGTGGCGCTGGTGGTGGGCGCAGAGGTCTCGTTCGTTGACCACCCCCCGCTGGTGCTGCTGGCGATGGACGCCCAGGGGTACGGCAACCTGTGCGAGCTGCTCAGCATCGGCCGGCTCTCGGACAACAAGGGGTCGTCGTTTCTGCCGTGGGCGCGGGTCGCCGATCGTGCCGCCGGACTGTGGGCGATCGACCTGATGGACGACGGGGCGCGACGTCTGGCCGAGACGCGCGAGCTGTTCGGCGGGCGGCTGCATGTCGCGGTGTGGAACCACCGGGTGCCCGACGCGGCGGCGCAGCTGGAGCTGCGTGCGGCGCTGGCGGCGCGGGCGGGGGTGCCGGTGCTCGCCACCAACCGGCCGGTGATGCACCAGCGGGCGCGGCAGCGGCTGCAGGACGTGCTCACCTGCATCGGCCACCGCACGACGCTGCGGGAGGCTGGCGATTTGCTGTTTCCCAACGGCGAGCGGTGCCTCAAGGGGGCGGCGGAGCTGCAGCCGCTGCTGGGCGGGCGGGGCGACTGGCTGGAGGAGGCGACCCGGGTGGCGTCGGAGTGCCGGTTCTCGCTGGACAGCCTGCAGTACGACTTTCCGCAGGGGATGCTCGGCGCGGGTGAGAGCCCCATGGCGATGCTGCGGCGACTGGTCGACGACGGCCTCGCCCAGCGCTACCCGCACGGCGTGCCTCCGGACGTGCGCGGGCAGGTGGTGCACGAGCTGTCACTGGTGGAGGAGCTGGGCTTTGCCGGCTACTTCCTCACCGTCTGGGAGATCGTCCGCTTCGCCCGCTCCCGAGGCATTCTGTGTCAGGGCCGGGGCAGCGCCGCCAACAGCGTGCTCTGCTACGCGCTGGGCATCACCCGCATCGACCCGGTGCGGATGGGGCTGCTGTTCGAGCGGTTCATCTCCCGCGAGCGACGCGAGCCACCCGACATCGATGTCGACTTCGAGCACGAGCGGCGCGAGGAGGTGCTGCAGTTCGTCTACGAGCGGTACGGCCGGGACCGGGCGGCGATGGTGGCCGAGGTGATCTGCTTTCGGGGCCGCTCCGCCCTGCGCGAGGTGGGCCGCGTGATGGGGCTCTCCTCCGGGCAGCAGGACGCGCTCTCCGCCACCGCCGGGCCGTTCGGTGCCGGCCCCGACCCGGAGGCGCTGCGACGCAGCGGTCTGGCGCTCGACGCCCCCGAGGTGCGGCTGACGCTGGAGCTGGCCGAGGAGCTGCAGGACTTTCCGCGCCACCTGGGCATCCACTCCGGCGGGTTTGTCGTCACCCATCAGCGGCTCGCGCGGCTGGTGCCGCTGGAGCAGGCCGCGATGGAGGGGCGGACGGTGCTCCAGTGGGACAAGGACGACGCGGCCGCCGTGGGGCTGCTCAAGATCGACCTGCTCTCGCTGGGGATGCTCTCGATGCTGGCCCGGGCGCTGACGCTGCTGCGCCGGCGGGGCGAGTCGCTGTCGCTGGATGACATCCCCGCCGAGGACCCGGCCGTCTACGACATGCTCTGCGAGGGCGACAGCGTCGGCGTCTTCCAGGTCGAGAGCCGCGCCCAGATGAACATGCTGCCGCGGCTGCGGCCGCGCTGTTTTTACGACCTGGTCGTGCAGGTGGCGATCATCCGCCCCGGCCCCATCCAGGGCGGCATGGTCCACCCGTATCTGCGGCGCCGCGCCGGGCTGGAGGCGGTGCGCTACCCGCACCCGGCGGTGCGCGACGTGCTGGAAAAGACGCTGGGGGTGACGCTGTTTCAGGAGCAGGGGATGCGTCTGGCCGTGGCCGCCGCCGGGTTCACGCCGGGTGAGGCGGACGAGCTGCGGCGGGCGATGACCCACAAGCGCTCCCGCGAGAGGCTGGCGGCGCTGCGCGACAAGCTGCTGCAGGGCATGGCGGCGCGCGGCATCGCGGCGGAGGACGCCGAGCAGATCTACCAGCAGCTGCTGGGCTTTTCGGGCTACGGCTTTCCGGAGAGCCACTCGGCGTCGTTCGCGCTGCTGGTCTACGCCTCGGCCTGGCTCAAGCGGTACCACCCGGGGCTGTTCGCGGCGTCGCTCCTCAACAGCCTGCCGATGGGCTTTTACGCGCCGCACACCATCGTCGAGGACGCCCGTCGCCACGGCGTGCCGCCGCGGCCGGTCGATGTCTTTTACTCGGAGTGGGAGACGACGCTGGAGGAGGCCGAGGAGGGCGAGGGTGTGCGGCCGGCCGATGAGGCGCATCGTGGCTGGCGGGAGCGCCGACGGCACGAGGGGCGGGTGGCGCTGCGGCTGGGATTGTCGCTGGTGCGGGGGCTGCGGCGGGAGCACGCCGAGGCGGTGGTGCGGGCGCGTCGGGAGCGGGAGTTCGCGTCGCTGCCCGATCTGGCGCGCCGGACCGGGTTGTCGCGGGCGGTGCTGGGGCGGCTGGCGGCGGCCGGGGCGCTCGACGGCTTCGGGCTGGGGCGTCGCGCCGCGCTGTGGGAGGTGCACCGGTTGGAGACCGGCCCGCGGGCGCTCTTGGCCGGTGTCGACTGGGACGAGCCGGAGGTGACGCTGGAGGAGCCGTCGCGCGCCGAGCGAATGGGCGGCGACTACGCCCGTCTGGGGCTCTCCGCCGACGATCACCCGATGGCGTTGCTGCGGCCGCGGCTGGCGGCCGAGCGTTACCTGCGCAGCGATCAGCTGGCGCGCACCGAGGGTGGGCGTCGGGTGCGGGTGGCGGGGCTCTGTATCGTGCGTCAGCGGCCGGGCACGGCGCGCGGGCTGGTGTTCGTCACGCTGGAGGACGAGGCCGGATTCATCAACCTGGTGGTGATGCCCGACCTTTGGGAAAAGTGTCGATTCGCCTTGAAGAACGGCCTCTTCTGGCAATCCCGAGGCACGGTGCAGCGCAGCGGCCGGGTCGTCACGGTCAAGGCGTCCACGGTCGAGCTGCTGGAGGAGGAGGCGGCGAGCGTCGCGACCCAGGTGCGCGATTTTCGGTGAGGCGTGGTGCCGGACGGGGGCGGATGGTGCGCGGACGGGGGCGGACGGGATGATCGAGGTCGATCGGTCGTCACGGCCGGGCGAATCGTTGTCGACCCTCGCCGGCTCTGTCGATCGACGGTCGTCACGGCTGTGGGCGCGGAGCTGCCGCGTGGCCGGTTCTGACGGCACAGGAGCAGGTGCACTGGTTCCGCTGCCCGAGTCCGATCGAACGGCGTCGTGCCGCGATCGGCCTCAACGTGGGACGAGCAGGTCGAGATGGGCCTAAACATCCGAAACATCTGAGGAAACGGAGGTTTCATCGATGAAACCTGTCATTTCATCAAGGCTCGCCCATGTGAGGCCACGATTTGCGCCATTTCATGCGCGTCCCAAGGCCTCGGCGACCGCCCCCGATGCCTTGATCGTCTGGACATTTGTGTCGTTCCAACCGGCGTCGGCGCGGACCTGCGGGGTGACCGGATGAGCATTGGCCGATCGACAGCGCAGCCGCTCTCTCAGAACGTGCCGCCGCTCTCAGAACGTCAGGCCTCGCCCCTGCGAGCGCGCCGTCTTGTCCCGCTCCTCGCGCGAGGCGTCGGCGGCACAAAGCCGCGTGTAGGGCAGGGCGCGCAGCCGCTCCAGGGCGATCGGCTCGCCGCACTCCTCGCAGCGGCCGAAGTCCCCCGAATCCATCCGAGCCAGCGCCGCGTCGAGCAGCCTCAGCTCTCGGTGCAGCCCCTCACGCACCCGCGCCGTGACGAACTCGGTGTGCTGATGCGCCGCGGCCTCTTCCTCCTCCACGGCCGGCCCGCGCGCGGTGGCGTCGGCCATGCCGCGGCCGTGGGCCCGCTCCGTCTCCATCAGTCGCGACCGCCGCAGCGTCAGCGCTTCGCGGACCGGACGCAGCTGTTCGGTGCTATAGGGCGCGCCGGTCGAGCTCCCCTCCGCCATCCGTTCCTCTCCCGGGGCGCACGGGCCCCCTCGACCTCCAAGCTAGGTGCGCGCCGCGGCAGCGGCCATGTCGAGGGAGTCGGGTCGATGTCCCAGCGGGTGTGCGTGGTGGGCGGCGGGCTGGCCGGCTGCGAGGCGGCTCTGGTCCTCGCCCAGTGGGGCCACGAGGTCGAGCTGTGCGAGATGAAGCCGCACAAGCGCACGCCGGCCCAGGCGTCCGATCGTCTGGCCGAGCTGGTCTGCTCCAACAGCCTGCGCTCCGACAACCCCGAGAACGCCATCGGACTGCTGCATGAGGAGCTGCGCCGCGCCGGATCGCCCATCCTGGCGGCCGCCGACCTCGCGCGGGTGCCGGCCGGCGACGCCCTGGCGGTCGACCGGGAGCGGTTCAGCGGCCTCATCGAGGCGGCCATCGCGGCCCACCCGCGCATCACCCGCACCGCGCGCGAGGTGACCCGTCTGCCCGAGAGCCTCGCCATCATCGCCACCGGGCCGCTGACAGCGCCCGATCTCGCCGCCGAGATCTCCGCGCTGGCCGGCGAGGGGCTCTACTTTTACGACGCCATCGCGCCGATCGTCACCGCCGAGTCGATCGACATGTCGATCGCCTTCGCCGCCAGCCGCTGGGACAAGGGCGACGGCGCCGACTACCTCTCCTGCCGTTCGATCGTGCCCAGTACGAGGCGTTCGTGCAGGCGCTGCTCGACGCCCAGAAGGTCGCGCCGCACGACTTCGAGGAGGCGCGGTACTTCGAGGGCTGCCTGCCGATCGAGGTGATGGCCGAGCGCGGGCTCGAGGTGCTGGCGCATGGTCCGATGAAGCCCGTCGGGCTGACCGATCCGCGCACCGGCCGCTGGCCTCATGCCGTCGTCCAGCTGCGGCGGGAGGACAGGGCCGGCACCTCGTGGAACCTGGTCGGCTTCCAGACGCGGCTCACCTGGCCCGAGCAGAAGCGGATCTTCAAGCAGTTCGTCCCTGGCCTGCAGGAGGCGGAGTTCCTGCGGATGGGCCAGGTGCACCGCAATACGTTCCTGCACTCGCCGAAGTTGCTGACGCCGCAGTTTTCGCTGCGGGCGCGGCCGCATCTCTTCTTCGCCGGGCAGATCACCGGGGTCGAGGGGTACGTCGAGAGCGCCGCCTGCGGCCACCTCGTGGCGCGCTCGGTGGCGGCGCAGTTGGAGGGCACGCCGTTCGTGCCGCCGCCGACAGGCACCGCCTTCGGGGCGCTCTACGGCCATGTCACCGGCGAGGCCCATCCGGACGACTACGACTACCAGCCGTCCAACATCACCTGGGGGCTGTTCCCGCCCGTCGAGATGCGCGCCAAGAAGCACGAGCGGCGTCAGCATGCAGTGGCGCGCGCCCGCGGGCTGCTCTCCGACTGGCTCTCCCGGGCCGGCGGCCCCGTCGCCCCCGCGATCGCGCCGGTCGAGGAGCTCTCGAGCGAAACCATCCCGGCGCGGCCGGTCGGTGTCATCCACGCAGGAGGTTGATCCCATGCATCGCCGTCGTTCGCAGCTCCGGGCGCTTGTGATCGTGACGTTCGCGGTGCTGTCGCTGGCCGGCTGCAAGCGCTCCGGTTCAGGCAGCGCGACGCGGATCCCGCCGCCGCCGCCCATCCTGGAGGTGCACGGTACGACGATCATCCCCGGCGCGACGGCCGCGCTGTGGGTCTCGCTCTCCGGCAGCCACGCGGCCACGCTGGTCGACCCGTTCCGCCCCGGCGGCGCGGGCGAGCTGCGGGTGGGTCGCCTGACGGTGGCGCCGGTGGCGGGCGGCGCGCCCGTCAAGCTCGCCGAGTCGGTATCGGATCTGCCCGGCTCCGTGCAGCTCAGCGGCGACGGTCGCCGGGTGGTGTTCCGCACTTGGTCGCCGGGGCTGGAGACGGGCGACCTGCGTCTCTCGCCCACCAGCGGCGGCGAGGGGGAGCGACTGGACACCAACGTCAAGTCGTTCGCCCTATCACCCGACGACCGCTTCGTGGCCTGGCTCTCGGGCGATGCGCTCAAGGTGCGCCCGCTGGAGGGCGGCCCCGTTCGGACGGTGACGGAGGGCGTGCTGCTGATGCAGTGGGGCCCGCGCCAGACGCCGGCGGCGCACCAGTTGCTGGTGCAGCGCGGGGCCGGCAGTCGAGGCGCCTTGCTGCGCTACGACGCGGCGGCGCAGCGGCTGACAGCACTGGGCGAAGGCGCGAGCCGGGGCGACTTTTCGGCCGACGGCAGCGCGGTGGTCTTCGTCGCGTCCAAGCTGCTCGGTGCGGCGGAGACAGCGCGGGTCCAGGGCTCCGCCTCCGGCGCCTCGGCCCTGTACTGGGCGCGTGGCGATGGCGCGCCGCGCCGGCTCACCGACCACGAGGTGGTGACGCTGCGGGTGTCGCCGGACGGCCGCCGGGTGGCCTGGACGGAGCCCTCTGCGGACGGCATGGGGCCGGGCATGCTGATGCTCTCCGTCGACGGCGGCGCGCCCAAGGCGGCGGCCCGCACCGTCAAGCAGTTCGTCTTTGCGCCGGACGGCACCATCGGCGCGCTGGGCGGCTACGTCGCCGACCTGCAGGCCGGCACCTTGGTGCTTCTGCCACCCGAGGGGGGGCTGGAGGAGGTGGCCCGCAACGTCCGGACCTTCTCGTTCTCGCCGCACGGCCGCTGGGTGCTGTACCTGCACGGGATGGGCAACACCACGGTGCTGGAGGCGTTCCCCGTCAAGGGGCTGCCGGGGCGCAAGCCGCGCGGGCTCGAGCAGGGCGTGATGGGTTACCTCGTGGACGACAGCGAGGAGTACGTCACCTACAAGGCCCGCTGCATCGACGGTACGGTCGGCTGCTCGCTCTTTACGGCGCCGCTCGCCGGCGACGGTGCGCCGTTGTTTCTCGCCCAGCGGGTGGCCGCCTTCGACCTGCGGCCGGATGGCGCCGGCTACGTGGTGATGACCTCGCGTCCGGCCCCGGCGCGAGAGGCGGAGGCCGGCAACACGGCGGCGCCGGCGGCGGCGGACCACATCTTCGCCATCGGGACCTTGCCGCGGCGTCCGCCCGCGGCGGGGGCGCTGGATGCGGAGCTGGTGAGCTACCTGGAGAGCGTGGCGGCCGAGGAGTTCGTCGTGACGAGCGACGGGAGCCGCCGGGTCGTCTACCGGGTCGACCGCGGACCGCTCAGCGGGATCGCCGTGGCGGCGTACGAAGCGCCCTGACGCGGGCTGTGGCGCGACGCACCTTCGGTCGCGAGAGGTGATTCCGCACGGGAGCGCGGCTCGATTCGGCTCGCGGCCGACGTTGGCGTTCCTTCATGTCCACCAGGGATCAGCGGTGGCGAGGCTCCGTGCCTCCGAGAGCGCGATTGCCCTCACGTCGGGAGTCCAATCGTGCGCGCCCTGTCGCGCCCGCCGGAAGGCCGCCGATCATGGGAATTCTGGCGTGGCCCCCTTGACGTCGACCGGATCGGACGAGCGGGCGGCATCAATTGTCCGCGCGTCGCCCACTGGGCGGGCGCTGCCGTCGTCCCGCGCGCGATGCTGGCAGCCGACGCTTGTAGATGATATTGCCTCGCAACTTCGTCTACCTGTGTCGCGGAAAGGTCGCATGAACGCCATCACCGCAAGGGACGCGACGCCGGAAGGTGCCGTGGCGTCGACGGGACTCGATCTGCTCGCCGTGGGCTGCGAGGCTGTCGTCGCGTCGCTCGCGACCTCACCGGAAGAGTCGGTCGTCCTGCGCTCGATGGGACTCGAGGAGGGGCAGTCGGTCCGCGTGCTTCGTCGCGCGCCGGGCGGAGACCCCTTGCACGTGCGGCTGAGCGGCGGCGGCGAGTTCGCTGTCGCATTGCCGGTGGCGCGGTCCATCCGGGTGCGTCCGGTCGATGGGGCTGGCCGATGAGTCTCGCCGGGAGCAGCGTCGGGAGCAGCGCGCACGCGGCCCAACCGGTCGATAGCCCGGCCACGCGCCCCTTGGTGGCGCTGGTGGGGCGGCCCAACGCCGGCAAGTCGGCGCTCTTCAACCGGTTGACGGGCGGCAGCGCACGGGTGGGCAACTTCCCCGGCATCACCGTCGAGGTGCTCGAGGGCGAGGCGACGCTGCCATCGGGGCGACCGGTCCGGGTGGTCGATCTGCCGGGTGTCTACTCGCTGGTCGAGGGGGTCGACCCGGCCACCGACGAAGGGGTCGCCCGCAGCTTCCTGCAGCGGGGCGGCGACGATGTCGTCTCCCTGCGGGTTCAGGTGGTCGACGCCAGCCGCCTGGGGCTGGGGCTGCGACTGACGCGCGAGTTGATCGCCCTGGGCGGCCCGCTGCTGGTGGCCGTGACCCAGTGCGACGTGCTGCAAGGCGAGGGGCGGGAGCTCGATACAGGCGCCCTGTCGAAGCGCCTGGGCGTGCCGGTCGTCGCCCTCTCGGCCCGTGACCCGCGCGCGCGCGACGCGCTCTCCCGCGCCATCGGCGAGGCGCTGGACCGCCCGTCGGTTGCTGGAGCAACGGGCGATTGGGCGCCCGACACGCTGGCACAGCAGGTGGTGCGCGATCGCCGCGACGCCGATGCGCGTGCCGTGCAGCGCCGGCAGGTCACCGACCGACTCGACCGCTGGCTGCTTCACCCGCTGCTGGGACCGCTGCTTTTCGTGGGGCTCCTGTCGACCGTCTTCGCCGCCGTCTTCCTCATCGCCGATCCGGCCTCATCCGCCATCGATGCCCTGCTCGGGGCCTTGGCCGGGCTGATCGGTCCGCTGCTGGGCGACGGCTGGCTGCGCAGCCTCGTCGTCGACGGCCTGCTGGGCGGCGTCGGGACGGTGCTCACCTTCATGCCTCAGATCGTCGTGCTGGCGCTGGCGCTGGAGGCGCTGGAGGCGACCGGCTACATGGCGCGCGGGGCGTTCCTCATCGACCGCCTGCTCCGCGCGGCCGGCCTGGGCGGGCGCTCGTTCGTGCCGCTGCTCATGGGCCACGCCTGCGCCGTCCCGGCGATCACCGCCACCCGCATCGTGCGCAACCCGTACGAGCGGCTGGTGACGATGCTGGTCGTGCCGCTCACCACCTGCTCGGCGCGCATCCCCACCTACGCGCTGCTGGTCGCCGCCTTTTTTCCGGCGGCGGGCGCGCTGCAGCGGGCCGGCATCTTCATCGGGCTCTACTTCGCCGGGCTGCTGCTGTCGGTGCTGGTGGCGGCGGTGCTGCGCCGCTCGGCGGTGCGCGGCCGCGGCCTGCCGATGGTGCTGGAGATGCCGGCGTATCGCGCGCCGGAGGCCCGGGCCATGTGGACGGCCGCCGCCCGCACGGCCGGCTCCTTTGCCCGCGATGTGGGGCGCACCATCGTCGTCGCGTCGCTCGTGTTGTGGGCATTGCTGCAGACGCCGTGGCCGGGGAGCGCGGCGGAGGATCCGGCGGCGGCGCCCGTGGAGCGGTCGGTGGCGGCGCGGCTGGGGCAGGCGCTCGAGCCCGTCACGCAGCCGCTGGGTTTTGACTGGCGCATCAATGTCGGCCTGATCGGCTCGTTCGGGGCCCGCGAGCTGATGGTGAGCACGCTGGGTGTGATCAACGGTCTGGAGGATGTGGAGGACGACCCGCAGCCCTTGGCCGAGCGACTCCAGTCGGCCCGCCGGTCCGACGGCTCGCCCGCCTATCCGCTCGGCACGGGGCTCGCGCTGCTGGCCTTTTTCGTGGTGGCGTGTCAATGCACCAGCACCGTCGCGGCCATCCGCCGGGAGACGGGCGGCTGGAAGTGGCCTCTCTTCACCCTTGTCTACACCTACGGCCTTGCGTGGCTCCTGGCATGGGCGGTACGGACAGCGGCGATGGGGCTCGGTCAAGGCTGAGCGCGGCCGCGTCGGAGCGGTGCCGAGTCCGAGCCGGGCCGGGATCGAACAGCAGCGGATGGCGGATCGCGACGTGTGAGCCGCCGCCGGTGGAGTGAGGCGTGCGGGTCACCGAGATCTTCTTCAGCATCCAGGGCGAGTCGACCCACGCGGGGCGGCCGTGTGTCTTCGTCCGGTTCACCGGCTGCGACCTGCGCTGCGGCTACTGCGACACGGCCTACGCCTTTCACGGCGGCCGCACACTGAGCCTCGACGAGGTGCTGGCCGAGGTGGCCCGCCACCCGACGCGGTTCGTCTGTCTCACCGGCGGCGAGCCGCTGCTCCAGCGCGACCTGCCGGAGCTGGCGCGGCGGCTGCTGGCCGCCGGCTACGACGTCTCCGTCGAGACCCACGGGCAGAAGTCGAGCGCGGCGCTGCCGCCCGAGGTGTGCCGCATCGTCGACCTCAAGACGCCCGGCTCCGGTGAGGTGCATGTCGACTTCGGGCTGTTTGCCGACCTGCGAACGCGCGACGAGCTCAAGGTGGTGGTCACCAGCCGGGACGACTTTGACTGGGCGGTGGCGCGCATCCGCGAGCACGGGCTGGATCAGCGGGTGGGCGCGGTGCTCTTTTCCCCGTCGCAGGGGCAGGTGGCGCCGGCCGATCTCGCCGCGTGGCTGCTCGAGAGCGGCCTGCAGGCGCGGCTGCAGCTGCAGCTCCACAAGCTGCTGTGGGGTGTGGATGCACGCGGGGTCTGAGGCGCTGTCAGGAGCGCGTCGCGCGGGATTGAACAGCGCGGCCAGCTCGGCGGTCTTTGTCCGCGCCAGGCAGCGCTGGGCGGAAAGTTGACGACACGCGCCGCCGACGGCTGATATCGGGCGCCGGAGTCATTGGTCGAAGGGGAGTGCGCAGATGGGTGTCGCTTCGAGGCGGGCGATCGGGAGGACGGCGGCGATGCTGGCGTCGCTCTCTCTGGCAGGGGGCGGCGCGGCGCAGGCCGGCGAGGTCTCCATCAACGGCGTGCCGATCGGCGCGTTCGAGCCCGGCGTCGGCGGCCTCGAGGGCCAGGTCTTCGTCAAGTGCAGCAGCGTGACGCTCGAGAGCGGCGGTCACCTCCGCATCGTCTGCCCCGGCTACAACCTCAGCGCTGAGAGTGGCGCACCGCCGGCGCCCGCTCGGGGCTCGGGAGGCGCGGCCGCCTCTTCCGGACGTGGCAACGACAGCACGCCCAAGGGTGGCTCGACGGCGTCTGTCTCCTCGGGTGGTGGCGCAAGCGCCCGGCCGGGTGCGCGTGAGGGGTCGGCCTCGACCGAGAAGAAGCCCGCGACCGGATCGCCCGCATCCGCCCCGGCACGCACCGCGCCGGCGCCCGTCGT
>Ga0172373_10008044_pt1 | contig 13471 bp, 22 predicted proteins | sample Lak10m_2_FD_114546 | JGI IMG/M metagenome (GOLD analysis project Ga0172373, IMG submission 114546) | Freshwater microbial communities from Kabuno Bay, South-Kivu, Congo - kab_092012_10m | ecosystem: Environmental > Aquatic > Freshwater > Lake | place: Democratic Republic of the Congo... | reverse complement strand
TAAAGAACTGTGGCTAACAGCACCTAACCGCAATAAATTATCACGGTATTCATCGGCTGTAAAGTTTTCAAAGTTTGTGGTTTCTATATTCATCTCTGTTGTTTTTGAAGTAATTTACTGCGGTTAGCTGCGAACCGTTATACGATTACCCAGGCTTCATTTACCATTTTAACTTCTACTTGACCTGCATTAGGAAAGTCTCTCCATTTACAAGCATCTTCGAAGCGTTGTTCACTGACTGCTAACATTTCCTGTTCTTTAACGAACTTTTCTAAGTTGGCAGTATTACCTTGTTGATTAACGTAGTCAACGTCAATTACTGTAGGTTTTAGTTTTCTATAAAAATCTTCAGCTGTGATAATATAGCTATAGAAACCATTACCTCTTCTTTTGTTATATCCTTCTGGCGGCATAATATGTATGTTTTAATTACAATACAAATATAACCAATATCTTTAATACTCCAAAGTATTTTTTAATAAAAACGGGGACCGAACCTCAAACAGAAACACTAAACAAACTAAACCGAAAACAGCAGAGGTGCAACCTGGTCCCCGTCGTCTTAACCTTTTCTTAAGTCAAGACTTGAAATATCTTCTCCTTCTAGGAACCTTAATAGATACTCGACGCCATGTAACCAGTCTTCACCTTCTTTTACGAAAAGAGGTTGCCTGATATCTTCAGCCCTTCCTGAACGTGTTGCTCTATAGGCACTTAGACGCTCTCCTTCTCTACCATACCATACTTGGTGAATATTAAAATTTTCAAATATAGGTTTTCCTTTTTCATTGAACTTATCTAAGTGTACTTTGATATGCCAATGTCTAACCTCAGTTTCTGATTTTAGCTTTTTCATAAATTTCCAGTCTAATCGACTAGTGTATGAAAATTCTTCAAGAGGTCTTTCTCTATCTGACTTTGTTGCCTTTGTTGCTGGGAACTTATACATGCTGATTAATTTATAATAGTTATATAATAATCAACAGTAAATGTTTCATTTTTTAAAGATTTTTCTTAAAATATACCAGATACCAGTTAACAGCATTAAGATGTATGGACCAAATGGTATGATGCCTACGACTTTCTCCCAGGTTTCAGATTCATTTCTAATCCAGTCACTAATTACCATAGTGTATTGTATAGCTAGGAGTGCAGTCAAACACACTCCTAGTAAAATTAAAACTATTATTGATACCATATTAATCTTCTCCGTTTACGTATTTGTTAAATTCTTCGTCATTCATTGCTTCGTTACTTGATGAACGAATTCCTCTGAGTTCATTTTGAACACATCTCCAGCAGGTTACTTTATCACATTCATCAGGGACTCTGCTTTCATTACCGCAACCTTTTTTACATGCTAGCATTTTATAGCCTGCCGGCTTATACGATGTTGATGATTTTCTTGCCATAATCTATAAATTTACTTTTTTACCGTTTTTTAAGAAATAATACTCTCTTTCAATTAATTCGTCCTTGTACACTTCTTCAGTGTTACACTCGTTATAGTACTTTTCAAGTCTATCATAAAATTCTTTACATTTTGACTTTCTCCAGTTTTCAATTTTTTCGTGGGTTTTTGCCCACGTTTCTTTAAAAGTAGGTTCGTCCTCATGATTTATGCTTAACGATGTTGTAACTGTATTTTCATGGGAATATCTTGTACTTGTTCTGTCGAACTTTATACTGCTGTATGGGTCAATCTCTAATCCGAGTAATTCGATAAAACGAACATTGTCTTGTACTTTACCTGTAAAGCTTAGGCCGTCACCTTGGCTCCAAAATCCTGAATATTGAATATCCACTGATTCGATGCCAAAATCCTCCAACTCTTCTTTTATGCCTTCAATGATCGGGTCATGGTCATACGTTGGGTGTACATGTCCATAATCAACGTCGTTCTTGAATTGCTCTAGGGCAACTTGTTGCGCTTCTGCTGATAGTTCATCGAAGCTAAAAATTTCAATTGTTTTCATTGTGTGTTGTTTTTAATTACAGGGTAAAAGTAACTAAAATTGTTGATTCGCCAAAGTTTTAGATGAGGTTTATTTCAACCTCATCTTGTTTTTGTCCAATGTTCCGTATGCTTTAGTGTATGGTTGTCCACCGACATACTTCTCGAATATGGCCACGACTGTACCATCTGGCACCTCATCTAACATATGATGTGTCTGATAACCATTCGGGTTGAACGCGTTATACTCTACGCTGCCGATCTGTTCTCCTGCGGCCAAGAGCTCGTTTACCTGTTTTTTGCTTTTTGCTTGTACGTATACTTTCATATAGTGTTGTTTAAAATTACAATGCAAATATAACCAATGATATTGACAATCCAAAGTTTTTTCTGACAAAAACCCCGGGGTTTTTTTCTGCTTCGGCTTTGGCGATCAGACAAAAATGGTTATTTTTACCTTGTAATTAACAAACAGACCAAGCGGTCCCCCCTTCGATTCCTACACCGAGGCGGTTAATCCAGACCTGAGGGCCACCCAGGGTTCGGCCAAGGCAAACCGTAACTCGAGCAGCACCCAGGTTACGACAGCCTGGGAGTAAGCCCAGGTCTTACCCCCGGACTGACGGCCCTGGAGTACACTGCCCATACAGGCAATTCCGAGCGACCGAAAGTCTCGCGCAGGACTAACTTAACCGCCTCCTTGAAAAAGGAAGGGGGGTGCGGCCCGGCGCTCGCACTGGATTTTTGTTATAGTGTAAAACTAACAAAAATCTCCGATACCCCAAAGCCCCGAACAGAAAAAATCTGAATTCCCCGTAACTCACTGATATTCAGTCAGTTATGGATTGGGCCGCAATTCTCTGACAATTATAAATGCGGGCAATGCGCGCGCGAGACAAAACAGAAAAACTCTGTATAAGCTTTGGCAATTCAAACTTTATAGGTATATTTGCCTTGTAATTAAAAACAGAACAAAAAGAATTTCAAAAAAAATTCGAAAAAAACAGAAAAACACTTTGGCAGATCAAACAACTTAGTTATATTTGCCTTGTAAAATTAATCCACTAACAAAAAACAAACAAAATGAGAAAGTCTAGAAAAGAAAGAATGGCAGCAAAAATTCCAGCACAGTTATCACGTAAGCCACAGTTGGTACAGTTAAATAAACTTAACTATGACCCAGAGATTTTTAAGACAATGAGTACGTGCACAGTTGTTGATGAGTTTTTCAGTACAAAGCACGGTATTCCAAGAGCATGTAACTTCATCCTTATCGGTGACCCAGGTGTAGGTAAAACTACAGTTGCATTGGACATCGTATGTAATACCAAAAAAGACGGCGCAAGAGCCTTATTTATATCCGCAGAAATGAACGAAATTGACATGTACGAGTACATGGAGCGTTTTCCTAAATTCGGTGAAATTGACATTTTATTCTTAGGTGACTATGTTGACGAAAACCCGAAACTTGTAATTGAACAGGTATTAGAGAAAGGTTACGACATCGTATTAGGTGACTCGTTTGCGGAAATTATCACAGAAATTCAAGAGACATGTTTCATGTCAGAGAAGAGTGCAGAAAAGTGGCTTATTGACCTAATGTGTAAACACAATAAAGCCGACAATGACTCTAAGAAATATACGACATTTATCATGATTCAGCAGATGACGAAAGGTGGTAAGTTCGTTGGTTCAAACAAGTTAAAGCACAATACAACAGGTATGCTTGAAATACGATTTGACGGTAATAGCGACAATGCGCCACGTTACATCGAATTTTCTAAGAACCGTAGAGGTACAGTTAACAAGAAGTTGTACTTTACACTTGACAAGCAAAATGACGTCAACTACTTAGAAGACAAATGGCATGCTGAAGAAGAAAATCGTCAAAGAATGGAAACTGAACTTGAAGCTTTACAGAAAGAAGCTGAAGACTTTGACAGATTGTTATTCGACTCTGAAGATGAGATTGAAGAAACAGTTAATGATGAGGTTGAAGAAACTGCTGCCGCAGCATAGTGGATAAATGACAAAGGACGGTAGTTTAACACTGCCGTCCTTTTCAGAATGCTTTATCCTCCAGATACCATCCTACTACCAGGGAAGAGAGTATTTTTGTAAGCCTACCCCAGGAAATTGTTTCAAAAAACTTTAAAGTTAAACAAGAATTAGTTAAATTTACACATAATTAAAAACAACAATCATGAAAGAATACGCGCATAGTAACATGGAACCACGTTCAGAATTCGTAAGATTTAGAGGAACAAGTGGCCAGATCGATATTAAGGACTCAGTTGTAGCAATCTTATCTGCTAAACCTGGTTCTACAGCAACAGACGTTGCAGACCTTATTTTTGACAAAGACGTATTGCCTAGGTCATATGCAGGAGTACATGGAGTTTTGGCCAATCTCGTGTCAGATGAAGTAGTTGTACAAAACGGCGACTTTTATTACCTTATTGGCGATGCCTTAGAACATGATATGGACGTTGTCTACAAATCAGTTAAGAAGTTGAATGAAGCTGGCTTTGAAACGAAGACCATTACATTCCTTTCGTCTGGTTTAGTAATGGCTGCTGAAGCCGCAGTAGCTGCAGAAGAGGGCCGAAACTACGACCCAATGTATACAGTGGCTGCAGATGCTGTTACTACATTTGAAGATGAAGATTTTGAAGACGATGACGATTGGGATGATGACGATGACTTCGATGAAAACGAGGCATTAGGCAACCCATTTGACCTTCTTACAGATTCTGAGACTGCAGAGATTAAAGAACAGTCAATTAATCAAATCAAGGAAGAAGCTGCTATTGAAGCAAAGAAAGAAAAAGCCAAAGTACTAAGAACAATTACTGATGCTACTCAGTTACTTGGTAAAGAGGTTGAAATTCAAATACCGGGTGTAACGTCTAGAGTGATAGGTACAATCTTAGAACTTAGAGCGACAGGATGTAATTTCCTAATCACCTACAGTGAAGAAGATACTATAAGTGAAGGTACTGTTATGCCGTTAGAATATTCTAGAGGCTTTACGTACAAACTTATTGATTAATATTTGTTTGTTGTGTTTAGTTTTGATGAGGTGACACTGTTGCCTCATTGAAACTTTTTAGAGTTTTCACGTATATCTAATAACTGAAAATTCAGAAACCGGTTACAAACTGAAAAATCAGAAACAACAAAATAAATTCAATTATGAAAGCATTATTAAGAAAAACAGTGCCAGTTTTACTAGCAGTATTTCTTGTTTCAATAGGAGGAATATCGTTGTACAAATACATTTCTGCAGACCTAGTCGCTAATCCAATTAGCGTAATGTGGTTCATTCCTGCAATAATTATTTTGCAACCATGTTATAACTATTGGACAGACATATTCAAAAATCTGTTTAATTTCTCAGAAAAAACTGAAAAAGACTTTGGCGAACAAAACTAAATAGTTATATTTGCTATGTAATTAAAAACAACAATTAAAAAATAAAGATTATGACAAACGCACACGGCCCTAAAATTATTACTCTTGGTAGTACAATCGTTTCAGAAAGAGCAGCACAAGCTATCGAAGCTCAACCTCTTAGAAAGACTGTTCACCTTGCAGAGTTGAACCTTGTAGACGATACGAAAATCGAGTACAAAGGTAGTCAAATCAAAATCAGCAAATCTGGTTTCAGTGATTTGCTTAAAATCTTAAAAATACCTCAAGCGTTCATTAAACGATTTGGTGAAATGATGACTGAAAAGCCTGAGGCTAAACGTCAGTTCATCAACACAATAAAGAACGTAATGTCTGGCCAAGGTTCAGGCGCAAGTACAGTAACACTTGTATTAAGTCGTTCTACACGTGAGGTAATCGCAGTCCACAAGACAGCACGTAACCTTATCAGCAATGGCGGTTTCCTTGACGTAGTTAACAGAGTCATTGATGAGTGCAACCTTGACGTTGTTGACTTCTCTGTTGGTTCTAATGGTGAAGTTGCAGTAAATGCTGTAGACCTTCGTAATCAGTGGGACGTTAATGGCCTTAAAGATGAGGTGTTCTCTGGAGGTGTAAGCTTCATCAATAACGCTAAGTCTGGGTTCGTTGTTAGCCCATACATCAGCAGACTTGTTTGTGCTAATGGTATGATGAGTAGAGGTTTCCAAGAGCAGTACAAATTGACTTCTACTGATGGTGAAGCAATGCAGAAGTTCTTCTCTGATATCTCGAACTTGGCAAAATCAGGCTTTAAGCCAGACCAGTTTGTTGAACGTGTATCTGAAGCACGAGACCTTAAATGTTCACTTGCTGAGATGTACGCAGTTAAGAATGCAATTAAGAATGTTGCATCTGATATCACTGCTGAAGAGCTTGAAGCTTGGGTACCAATCAAATTTACTGAATCTGCATACCACAGAATTGGAGTTGATACTCATTTATTGAGAGCAGGTCAGTTGAAAAACGCAAGAACCAATACTACAGTATGGGAGTTGATTAACGGTCTAACTCATTTTGCTACACACGATAATGGCTTTAACATTGATGACTACAACAGAAGACGTCTTCAAATGACAGCAGGTCAATTGTTAACAGATGAGCATGATATGTCTAACTTCGTGAGGTCACCCTTTTAAGTAAGTTTGTTTTAATTATAAGTAAGCGGTCGAAAGACCGCTTTTTTAGGGTTCAATGTTTACCTCATCAATATATAAAACATGAACGCACAAGAAGCAAATAACGAATCCAATAAAAAGCAGCTAGACCTAGAAGCTCAACAAATGAAAAGAATCAGGTCTGCTATTAAAGAAGCAACAGCGAAAGGCTATTATAACGCCATGATGTTTGAGAGTCTGTATGAAAACAACAGAACTATACTCATCAATGAGGGTTATCAAATTATCAGACAAGGCGGCAGAATGGGAGAAAACAACTGGTTGATATCATGGAATGGTGATGAAACGCTTGACGCTAAACTAGGAGACCCTGTTTACTATCCCGCAAGTAGTACACCGAAATACCCTCTATAAATTCTATTTTTTTTTTTGCCCAGGCTTTTAAGTCTGGGTTTTTTTTGTTACTTTTACCTTGTAATTAAAAACAATGGTTATGGCTTATACAGAAACTTACACGGCAGAAATTGAACTTCCAGAAAGAGAAGAATTGTTAACAGTAGAACTTACTGGAGAACTAGAACTTGAAAACGATGGCATCGGTAGTTATGAATATTGGGGAGCACAATGCTACGATGAAGGTACTGACTATTTCAGTCTTAATAGTCTTGACTGGGACGCTAAGGAGTTCACTGAAGAAGAGAATAAGGCTATCAAAGAGTACATTGATGACAGTGACAACTGGAGAGCGATTGAGGAGCGTATGTCCGAAAAACTATTCGAAAATCTTGAACCAGACGAACCTGATTATGAACCTGACTATGATGACAGAGACTATGATGCTGAATTCGGAGGAGTAGATTGGTAATTCAAGAATTCTTCAGCCCAGACTTTGAGGTCTGGGCTTTTATAGTTATATTTACTTTGTAATTAAAAACATACATAACATGAAAACAGTTCAAGAAAGCACCATCAACTACCACACTTACAACCCAGATTGTAATATCGTAACAGCGCATATAGACGCAGACACGTTTATCACATACGGCATTTATATCAAGCCTACTGTACACTTAATGCGCACTGAAGATTCTAGAGTACACATACCTAGAAACATCGAAGTTGGTCAAGAGTTTATGGAAGTCTATACAGGAGAGAACTACGTTCCATCTTCTAAGAAACGCTCTCATAGCAGACACTACTACACTGAAGCTATACCTGCTAGCTACATGAACGCATGGCAGACCCTTAAAGACTACTATGAAAATCGTCTTACTGCTGAAGAAAAACGTCAAACCACTTTGGCCGCTCAACAATAATAGTTATATTTGCTTGTAATTAAAACACAACAGTCATGATAAAAGAAAGCATTATTTCCAAAATTCAGAAGCTCGCGCAAAAAGCAGAATCTGCAAAAGAGCTTGGTAACATTGAAGAAGCAGCAGCATTCTCAGCGAAAGTAAATGAGCTGCTTACAAAGCACAATCTGGCAATATCCGACATAGACACAGAAGATGTAGATGAGGTAACAGGCGTTAAGTTAGACGACCTAGGACTTACTACCAAAGCAGGTAAATGGACTATCAGCCTATTAAGCGTAATAGCTGAACACAACTTCTGTAAGACTATATTCCATCAATCAAGAGTCGTTAAAGGTTATAAAGTCAAAACTGAAAGCAAAGCAGCAGTGACTATCATTGGTAGACCAGACAACGTAGAAGTCACTAAGTACTTATACAGCGTCCTTAAGCGTCAATTTGAGTCAATGTGTAAGTCAGAATGGAACGCCTATATACGCACTGCTAAAACGCAGATTGCAGAACAATATGACATTGCAGTCAAAGACATTAAGAAGCCTGGACAATTCAGAGGAATTACTAAACGTCCTATGTATATCAAAAGCTTTATGATAGGCGCAGTACACGGTGTCAATACTAAACTGAAAGAACAAGCAGCTAAAGCGAAGCAAGAATACGGCTCTAAGATGACTGATCTGATGATAGTCAACGACGCTGATATCAAGCAGTATATGGCAGAGCACTTTTCTAATACTACAAAGATGAGGTCATCTGGTTCTAGAATAGATGGTAGTGCATACCAGAAAGGTAAAGCTGCAGGTCAGAATGCTCAAATGGCAAGAGGAATGACTTCAGGTTCTAGACCAGCAATAAAAATGCTAAATTAATTCGAGTTTTTTCAGCCCAGGACTTTTTGTTCTGGGCTTTATTTGTTACTTTTACCTTGTAATTAAAAACAACAGTTATTATGAAAACGACAAACGACACCCACACTTTCACTATCGCCCTTACCCCATCTGCTGCCCAAGTAACAGCTATCCGTCAACAGTTATCTCAGCAGTTTGGTGAAGACGTTAAGTTCTATGATGAGCCTTATTCTACTGCATTTGATGCAGCATGGCTTGATGCTTGTACAAAGACTGTCTTTACAGGTACACTAGATGAAGCTCAAACATTGGCTGAACCTATACGTATTGCGAACCCTGAACGTCACGTTAACATTAACTGGACCCCTGAAGGTACAGAGTTTAAGAACTTTATAGCCAACACTACATGGGAAGACCAGGTGAACTACTATCCGGAATATCCTGTGTATACAGCAGCTGGAGTTAAGGCCAAGTATGACGCTCTTAAGGTCTATCACCACAAGATGACCCAAGTCTGGAAAAACTGGTCTTCTGAATATACATTCGAAATGTACATCAGAGAATGTGCTGAATGCACTCCTGAATTGGTTAACCTGTTTAGTGCTGCTGAAATAGCAGCCTAACACTTTGGTCAATCGCATCTATTAGTTATATTTGAATATCACTTTAAAACACTGCACTATGGCACGCACAAAGAAGACAGCCCAAATTCAGCCCCTAGTAGAGTACGCTAACATGCAACTACAGCGCACAGATGAATATGCTACCACAGACTTTAAGTCTGGTATATGTGCCTTCATTGAACGCATTCTGTTAGATACAGGTACCTATAATGGTTATACCTATATTGATAACAATGACTGTGAGTTTGGTACCCATGGCTACTTCTCCAGAAAGTACTACTCTAACATAAAACAGACTTCAGAAAAACAGCCCATATAGGCTGTTTTTTCTGTTTTTTTCTTTGGTTTCTGCAACAGTCATTGTATATTTACACTATAACAATCACACTATATGACAACAGTTAAAAAATACCCAACCTACGTAGAACACAACAAATACAGCCACGCATTAGCGTCAGCAATTAGTTTAAAGCAAAACGATGTCAAGTTTGATATAACCGACTTACCCGTGCTCCTGCAAGTAAAGCTATTTGGAGTAATTGGATGGATAGATCTGACAGCAGCAGAACTTCATCAGATCAACGATGTACGCCACCGCGTATACAGAGTTGGTGATACAATGATGGAGAATTTGCTTAAATCAAAATAATCAGCAAACCCCTTTGGCTTCTGAACCCTTCATTGTATATTTACACTATAACAATCACACTATATGACAACTACAGCACATAACACCCGTACCTTCACTGCCCTTACTGACGCTCAAATCGAAGCTGCTCAAGCAATAGTTGACGCACACAATGCCAAAGTTAACCCAACAGGTGAACCATGGTGTGTTAATGGCCGCCCTGGTTATTACATCATTGACCTTACTGGTAGAAAACACTGCTACTATACCCTATACCGTTTTAACAACCTTGCTATTCGTCATGACAAAGCATATCAGTATATCTGTAACCTTTCCCTTGACCTTATGGAAGCAGTCAATAAAGTATGTACTAGACGTGGTCTTCCAGTGATGCTAGATACAGGTTCAGGTAACTTCAGACCTGAGCATATTGAAGCTTTAGTCTTCCATATAGGTCGCTATAAAGGTCAGCCTATATCAGATGTATACGCTGAAAATCCTGGTTATGTTGTATGGGCTGCTAATAACATGACTGCTAAGAACAAGAATCAGCAGATGACAATCGAAGCCTTACGTCATATGAGAGATGCTCACTTTCAGATGGTCACTGAAGAGAATAAGGCCACTTGTACAAGCACTTACCAAGGCCTTCTTAAGGAGCGTTCTACTCGTCAGCTTACAGTATACGCTGTTAAGCAGCCAGTAGTTGACCCTGTATATGGTACTATTAGCAAGAAGCGCTATAGAGCACAAGACGCTCAAGGTAACCTATACCAATTCTATACTAACGATGACTTAGTAGTTGACCAAGCATACTCTGTTACTGGTACGGTACGTAACCATAAGGAGTACTTAGGTAAGCAGTATACTTGCCTTAATCGCGTTAAGACGGTAGCTGCTTAACCGTCTTCTGTATATGGTGCCCATCTCCTATATAGGTGATGGGCATCAGGGTGCCATATAGTCATATGGTGCCATGGTGGCACCGAGCCCATGGCGTACCAAAAAGTTTGGCATCCCAAAGCAAAAACGGCAATACCCCCGAGTTTCTGTATAAAGGCTTTGGCCCCATGGGCTTATTTGTACCGGTGTCACGGGGGCCCCATTGGTACAAACAGGCCTGACACACCAAAGCCAAAACGGCAATACGCCTGAGTTTCTGTACGGGGTCTTTGGCCCATGGGGCTACATTCGGCTGGCCCTGGCTTTCCTCGGGATCCCAGAGGGCCTCGGAAAAAACGCGAATAGACAGACTTTTCCGGCCGGCCCTAGGGTCCCATGGGCTCCTTCAGACTATTTCAGACTATTTCAGACTATTTTATTTTATCAGACTGGTTCTCAGTCAGTCTAGTCCTCCTAGACACAGACAGTTCTAGACAGTCGACTTACTATTATGCCGGTATTAGGGGTAGCTGTCACCGCAACAGCGAACAATGTGACAGGGGCCCCAGGCTGTTTTACCCGTCAGTCACCGTTAATAGGCCGCCATATATAGGAAAGCTGTCACCGGTTCCGAAAAACCCCAGGGCCCGGGAAAACAGCAAATACCCTCAGTGACCCCAGAAACAGCGCGCCCGCGGGACGCGTTCTTATATAATATGAACTGATATATAATTAAATAAATCTTATTAAAGTGAAAGTAACTAAAATCTCAGAAGAAGGTCTAAATCTAATTAAAAGATTCGAAGGTCTAAGACTTAAGCCCTATAAGTGTCCTTCAGGTGTACCTACAATTGGTTATGGTAATACATTTTATGAGAACGGTAAAAAGGTTTCTATGAACGATGCACCTATTAATGAGAACAGAGCTACGGAGCTACTTAAAAACTCATTAATTAACTTTGAAAGATATGTAGATTCTTATTGTGTTGATACCATCACACAAAATCAGTTTGATGCTCTGGTTAGTTTTTGCTTTAACCTTGGACCTGCAAACCTTAAAAGCTCTACGCTATTGAAAAAAGTAAATGCTAATCCAAATGACGAAACTATTAGAACAGAGTTCTTAAAATGGACTAAAGCAGGTGGAAAAACACTTAAAGGCTTAGTAACAAGAAGAACTGCAGAAGCAGATTTGTACTTTAAAAAATAAAACAAAACATGACTTACACAAGAGAACAAATAGAAATCGCGGTTAAATCAAAAGGATACGTATGGTTTAATGACAATGCAAATAAAAGTTATGATGTAAACATTGTTGGTATTCGTAACATGACAACAGGACAAAAAGTTACCAATGTTTTTGATGACACAATCACAATATCATATAAAGATGAAAAAGGTGTTTGGCAATTCTTTGCTTGGGCAGCGACAGTAGATCCAGGTAAAAAAGGAGTTCAACAATTCCATAACAAAAAAGGTGTTGCTAGATTAGTTGCTGGCCAATACAGAACTATATGGCAAATTGATAAACATCAAGGAAAATATGAAGCTCTTTGTCAAAGATTAGGTAATGTCACGGTTTGGAGAGATGGTGATAGAAATCTAGAATTTAGTGAAACCACTAAAGATACTGGTATGTTTGGTATCAATATCCATAAAGCAGGTCAAGATTCTACTTGGGTAGAAAATTGGTCAGAAGGATGTCAAGTTTTTAAAAGAGTAAAAGACTTTGATGCATTTATGAAGATTGTTAAACGTGCAGCTAAAATTCATGGGAACAAGTTTTCTTATACTCTTTTAGAATCAACAGATATCAAGTAATGAGTACACCTATTATACAAAAAGAAGTAGCTGATTTAATGTTAAGATTTAAAGACAAGTCAAAGGCTGAACAAGTTGACTTATCATTAAAGGTTATAGATGATAGAATAAAAGATCAGCCTTTGGTAGTTTTATTCCATGAAATGAAAAAGGAGTTATATAAAATAAAATCTACATTGTGAAACATATTCAAACATACGAACAATTTATTAACGAATCGCAAGAAGAAATGATAAATGAAGATGCAGGTCTTGCAATGTCAATTATGATGTTAGGACAAGCAACAGTAATGTTAGCATTACAAATGAACAGAGCTGGTATGTTGCCTGAAGTTGATATCACAGGCTGGTGGAATAAGTGGAAAAAAGATCGACGTGTTAACAAGATCCTATATAAGCTAAAAGATGATACTGAAGTACAAAACTTTCTTACATTACCACCAAAAGAACAAGAAGGTAAATGGCAAAAATTAATTGACACGAAACTTAATAAAGAAGATAAAGATCTTCTAAAATTAATTTCTAGAGACAGGGTAAAAAAAGGTAAAATATAATGAAACATATTCAAACATTTGAACAATTCATTAACGAATCTAAAAAGACGTTGAATGATTATGAAAAATCTAGAGATAAAATTCTGGTAGGTCTTAAGTCTAATTTATTGAGAGATATGTTAGATCGATATGACCATGAAGAATCTGGAGATTCAATTCACTTCTTCGATAAAAAAGGAAATCACTTTGCAACTCTATTTGACAGAGGAACTAGATATCAGGAACTGCGCCATAATGGAACCGTTGATGATAAAGGATGG
>Ga0172373_10008042_pt1 | contig 13471 bp, 12 predicted proteins | sample Lak10m_2_FD_114546 | JGI IMG/M metagenome (GOLD analysis project Ga0172373, IMG submission 114546) | Freshwater microbial communities from Kabuno Bay, South-Kivu, Congo - kab_092012_10m | ecosystem: Environmental > Aquatic > Freshwater > Lake | place: Democratic Republic of the Congo... | reverse complement strand
CTTGACACGGAAGAAACCTTCTTGCGTGCGCTCGCCGGTCAGGAAAGGCTTGTCGTTTTCGTCGTAGTCGGACGTGATCAGGTTGGCGGCTTCCGCGTCGGTACGGGCCAGGATCAGGGTAGGCACGCCCATGACGTCGGCTGCGAAACGAGCAGAGATCAGCTTTTCGCAGGCCTCACGTGTAGGCACCAGCACCTTGCCACCCATGTGACCGCACTTCTTGGCAGCAGCCAATTGGTCTTCGAAGTGAACGCCAGCAGCACCGGCAGAGATCATGTTCTTCATCAGTTCGAAGGCGTTCAGAACACCACCGAAACCTGCTTCAGCGTCAGCCACGATGGGCAGGAAGTAGTCGATGAATTCCTTGTCGCCGGGATTGATGCCACGGCTCCACTGGATTTCATCAGCGCGCTTGAAGGTGTTGTTGATGCGGCGGACCATCGTGGGCACCGAGTCGTAAGCGTACAGCGACTGGTCAGGGTACATGGTCTCGGAGGTGTTACCGTCGGCAGCGACTTGCCAGCCAGACAGGTACACGGCTTCGAGGCCAGCCTTGGCCTGTTGCATGGCTTGACCAGCAGTGATGGCGCCGAAAGCATTCACGTAGCCTTTTTTGGCACCGCCGTTGACCTTGTCCCACAGCACTTTGGCACCACGCTGGGCCAAGGTGTACTCAGGCTGCAGGGAGCCACGCAAACGCACCACGTCAGCGGCAGAGTAGCCACGCTTGACGCCTTTCCAACGGGGATTGGTCGCCCAGTCTTTTTCCAGGGCTGCGATTTGTTGCTCGCGGGTGAGATTTTGAGACATGTCTAACTCCTTAGGATCAAGTTGAAATCTGTGGTTCAGTGTGACTGACCATGTGGTTTATCTTAACTCTTCTACAAGAGTTATTCCACATCTTATGTCTTATAGAAGACATTTATTTATTCATTAAAAATCAATATGTTATAAAGTTTATTTCTCAATGTGGGATTTTGTTTCTCATATTGAGAAATTTTGATGCGCCGCAGCAAGAGAAATTTCCACAATGAGAAATTTCTTTTGAGCTAATGAAATCAATGCAATGGTGTAGCGCTGACCAACATACCATCCGCATCTGCATAGAGCCACTCCCCAGGTCGAACATGCACACCCATCAAGGCGACCATGACATCACGTTGCCCTTGGCCAGCTCGGGCCGTAGGCATAGGCACCAGGGAACGGGCACGAATACCGACATCAGCAGACTCCAATTCGGCCTTATCACGAACACAACCATCAACGACCACACCGGACCAGCCATTTTTGGCAGCTGCTGCAGCAAGATTTCCGCCCAACAATGCGCGATGAAGAGACCCTCCCCCATCAACCACAAGAACACGTCCCTCACCTGGAGATGAAACAAGGTCTTTGACCAGTGTGTTGTCGTCATAGCACCGCACAGTCACGATGGGTCCACAAAAAACACGTCGTCCCCCATAGTCATTAAACCCCGGAGGTATGACCCGCAAGAGATCGCTGGTGGCATCACGAAACTGATCACAAAAGTCACAGGTGGAAAATTTGATCGACATTGAAGCTCCTTCACAACGCCCTTGCAGTACACCGCATCGTTCTGACGTCAGCCATACGTGTACGCACCGTTTCAATGCACGAATCCTGCATGAAACAATAATGTCGTAAAAATAACAAACTTTGATGAAAAATGCGTTTTCCCTATTGGAAAAGCCAGGCCCCTGCATTAGCATGAGCAAGCTAGGTCGTCGTGACCTACACAACAACCTTTTAAGTTCTGAGGAACACGAACATGGCAACTGCAAAAAAACCCGCTCCGGCCAAAAAAGCAGCTCCTGCTAAAAAGCGCACCCCCAATGCCGCTTTCATGAAGGCCTTGACGCCCAGCGCCGCTTTGGCTGCTGTGGTCGGTGCAGCACCCCTGCCCCGTACTGAGGTGATCAGCAAAATGTGGGCTTACATCAAGAAAAATGGTCTGCAAGACAAAGTCAACAAACGCAACATCAACGCTGACGACAAACTCAAAGCTGTGTTTGGCAAAGCGCAAGTCACCATGTTCGAGATGGCTGGCCTGATTGGCAAGCACCTCTCCTGATCAGGTTCTACCTCGATCGAAGGCCGCCCGAGGGCGGCCTTTTTCATGCAATATTGAAGTTCACAGCCAGTGCATCAGGCATGAGGGGTGCGCCTGCCCACACCCACTGCGGCCAAGACGCTGAGCAAGAGCACAACAGCTGCTCCAGCCAAAGCAGCTGCAGGCATGCCACGATCCATCAGCACACCAAAGATCAGTGGCGAGACTGCAAAGCCTGCATCAAGCCCCGAATAGACCATGCCGTACACACGGCCCGTAGCCCCTTTGGGTGTGGCTTTTTTGATCATCAAATCTCGGCTGGGGCCGCCTACACCAATGGCAAAGCCGGTCGCGGCCAGGACGACCATGCTCATCTGAGCACTTAGCCATCCGCTGGCGCACAGGCCCATGAGCACGGCCGCCACCGACATGCAACTGGCCACCACCCGATCGCTCCAGCGCGGCATTCGGGCTGCCACAAAGCCACCCAGCAGCATGCCTGCTGCGCCGCACAACATGTAGGCCGTCAAGGTCATGGTGGCCTGCTCCAGAGAGACCTGGTGCATGGCTTGCAAAATTGGTACCGAGAAGTTCTGTACCACTGCCAGCGTCATGGTCGACAGAAAGAAATAAGCGAAGCACCACCAGATGACCGTATGCCTCATGAACGCCAGTGCTGACACGGGTGCAGATGCTTCAGGTGCTGTCGTCATGTGTAAGGTGTGGGTTTGCAAGGCGCCGCGTTGCCAGTACATCAGTACAAGGATGATCGTGTACATGAGCGCCGCACTGACATAGCCGATACGCCAATACCCATCCGAGGTGGTCAAGGCAAAAAATACTGGGGCTGCCGCCCAGCCCAGGTTGCCTGTCAGGCCATGCACACTGAAGGCGTACCCCAAGCGACTGCTCGACACCCGCTGGTTGAGTATGCTGAAGTCAACCGGATGAAATGCGCAATTGCCTAGTCCAGCCAATACGGCGGCTGCCATCATGGCCGGATAGCTCTCTGCAATGGCAGCCGTCAAGCAGGCCAGGACAAACAGCACCAAAGACAGTAACAAAACTGGACGGGCGCCCACCTTGTCCACCACAAAGCCCGAACTGGCTTGGCCCAGTCCTGAGACCATGAAGAAGACAGAACTGAGCAAGCCCAGCTGCGCATAACTCCAGCCAAACTCGCGTACGAACACCGGGAACATGACCGGAAGCAGCAAATGCGAAAAATGCGAACCCGCATGGGCCAGCCCCACCAAGGACATCACGCGGACATCGTCGCGCAAAGCCACAGAAGCCACAGGTGCACTTGCAGTGGTCATGAAATCGCCTTCAATGAAAAAAACGCCGCAGGGTCAATGTCCTGCGGCGCTCCATCATAGCGAGACAGCAGTTTTTTCGCTCAGGCTGAAGCCTGGAACTCGAACACCCCTGGCGCACGCACCGGATCCACCTCCACCTGAATGGTGGACTTGGGGGCAAAACGTCCTTCCAGCAGCAGCTTGGACAGCGGGTTTTCAAGTTTGCTCTGAATCGCCCGCTTGAGCGGACGCGCACCAAACACCGGGTCGAAGCCTACTTTGGCCAACTCGGCCAACGCAGCATCCGAGACCTGCAACTTCAACTCCATACGAGCCAGTCGCGCTTGCAAAGCGTGCAGCTGGATCTTGGCAATCGAGGCAATATGCGCCGCATCCAGACCGTGGAAGACCACTGTCTCGTCAATCCGGTTGAGAAACTCCGGACGGAAATGCGTTTTGAGCTCATCCCAGACAGCATCCTTCACGTCTTCGTAGGGCTGCCCCACCATGGCCTGGATCATGTGCGAGCCAATATTGGAGGTCATCACGATCACCGTGTTCTTGAAGTCCACCGTCCGGCCCTGCCCGTCGGTCAGGCGGCCGTCGTCCAGCACCTGTAGCAGCACATTGAACACATCCGGGTGCGCTTTCTCGACCTCGTCAAGCAGCAGCACGCTGTAGGGCTTTCGACGCACGGCCTCGGTAAGGTAGCCACCCTCTTCATAGCCCACATAGCCCGGAGGAGCGCCAATCAGGCGAGCCACCGAGTGCTTCTCCATGAACTCGCTCATGTCGATGCGCACCAGGTGCTCTTCACTGTCAAACAGGAACCCTGCCAACGCCTTGCACAGCTCTGTCTTGCCCACGCCAGTCGGGCCGAGAAACAGGAAAGATCCTGTGGGGCGATTCGGGTCGGACAGACCCGAGCGCGAACGGCGAATGGCGTTGGCCACAGCCGAGATCGCCTCGTCCTGACCCACCACACGCTCGTGCAGTTTGTCCTCCATGCGCAGCAGCTTCTCGCGCTCGCCCTGCATCATCTTGGACACCGGAATGCCCGTGGCGCGGCTGACCACTTCGGCGATCTCTTCGGCGCCCACCTGGGTGCGCAGCAGTTTGGGGCTGCTGGCGCCCTCGCCTGCCGCCTCTTTGGCCTGGGCTTCTTTCAGGCGCTTTTCCAGTTCGGGAAGCTTGCCGTATTGCAGCTCGGCAACCTTATTGAAGTCGCCTTTGCGCGTCAGCTCCTCGATTTGAAGCTTGAGCTTGTCGATTTCCTCACGCACCTGCTGGCTGCCTTGGGCCTGCGCCTTTTCAGCTCGCCAGATTTCTTCCAGATCGGCGAGCTCCTTTTGCACACGGCCAATCTCTTCTTCGATCAAGCCCAGGCGCTTTTGCGAAGCCTCATCGGTTTCCTTCTTCATGGCCTCGCGCTCGATCTGCAGCTGAATCAGGCGGCGGTCGAGCTTGTCCATGACTTCGGGTTTGGAGTCGATCTCGATCTTGATCTTGGCCGCAGCTTCGTCGATCAGATCGATCGCCTTGTCAGGCAGGAAGCGGTCCGTGATGTAACGGTGACTGAGCTCGGCCGCGGCCACAATCACCGGGTCTGTGATGTCCACGCCATGGTGCAGCTCGTACTTTTCCTGCAGGCCGCGCAAGATGGCAATTGTTTGCTCCACGGTGGGTTCGCCCACCAGCACCTTCTGGAAACGGCGTTCCAGCGCAGCATCTTTTTCGATGTACTTGCGGTACTCGTCCAGCGTGGTGGCGCCAATGCAGTGCAGCTCGCCACGCGAGAGCGCGGGCTTGAGCATGTTGCCGGCATCCATGGCACCTTCGGCCTTACCGGCACCGACCATGGTGTGAATTTCGTCGATGAACAAAATGATGCGGCCTTCGTCCTGTGCGACTTCCTTGAGCACGGACTTCAGGCGCTCTTCGAATTCACCACGAAATTTGGCACCTGCCAGCAAGCCGGCCATGTCCAGCACCAGCACCTTTTTGTCGCGCAGGCTTTCGGGAACTTCACCGTTGACGATGCGCTGCGCCAAGCCTTCGACAATGGCGGTCTTGCCCACACCGGGCTCCCCAATGAGCACAGGGTTGTTTTTGGAGCGACGCTGCAGCACCTGAATGGCACGGCGGATTTCGTCGTCTCGGCCGATGACCGGGTCGAGCTTGCCCATGCGAGCACGCTCAGTCAGGTCCAGGGTGTATTTCTTGAGCGCTTCGCGCTGGCCTTCGGCTTCGGCACTGTTGACGTTCTGTCCACCACGGACCGCATCGATAGCCGACTCCAGGCTCTTGCGGCTCAAGCCGGTTTCCTTGGCCAAACGTCCTGCCTCATTCTTGCTGTCAGCCAGGGCCAGCAAAAACATTTCGCTGGCGACAAAGCTGTCACCACGCTTGATGGACTCCTTCTCGGCCGCCTGCAGCAATTTGACGAGTTCGGGGCCCACCTGCACCTGGTCCTGCCCACTGACTTGCGGCAAACGCTTGACGGCAGCTTCAGCCGCTTCGCCCAAGCTCTGCACTTGGACACCTGCACGTTGCAACACGGCCTTAGGGCCATCTGGCTGACGCAGCATCGCGGCGAGCACGTGCACAGGCTCAATGTAGGCGTGGTCGTTGCCCAAGGCCAGGGTTTGTGCGTCGGCCAGAGCTTCCTGAAATTTGGTGGTGAGTTTGTCGATTCGCATGAATATTCTCCAATTGGGACGCACTTGGGGGCCACTCAGTCCATTTCAAGAGATTCGTAAACGCTTGAGTTTGCCTAAAATCAAACCATGGGTATTCATCAACTCTCCGTGTTTTACGACGAGGTGCAGGACCGTCTGCTGTGGCGCATCAACACCCATGAGGCGCAGGAATACCGTTTCTGGATGACCCGAAGGCTGATGCTGCGTCTCATGCCGCATCTAAAAAACCACTGGGTTCAAGCCGAGTCCCGTCAAGCCGGCCTGAGCACCCAGTCACCTGCAGCCCAACATTTGATGGCAGACTTCCAGCGCCAGGCCTTTCTGGAAAAGGCGGACTTCAAACAGCCTTTTGCACCAGCACAATCCCCAAGCGCCCTGCCCTTGGGTGAAGCCCCCATGTTGGTGACCGATGTTCAGATCGCACCGCAGACTGGGCAACAGGTCCAGATGGTGCTGCACCACAAATTACCCGGAGCTACACAGGTGCAGTCAGCCCAGTTGATGCTGGGCAGTGAGTTGTTGCAAGGCTTGCTGCACTTGTCGGAGGCGGCCATGCGCCAGGCTCAGTGGTTGGCGCCGGAAACAGTATCCAGCGATGGGGTGCCTGAAATTCACAACGCCCCAGCCCCCTCAAGCTTCGCACATTGAGGTCAATCCAAAGGCTGCAAACCTTCAGGCATTGGGCATATCCAGGCCCCAGCGGGCCAGCGCCTGGTCGTCGCTGACACGGGCATCCACCCAATGTGCGCCCGCAGGCGTGTGTTCTTTCTTCCAGAATGGCGCCTGGGTTTTGAGGTAGTCCATCAAAAACTCGCAGGCTTTGTAGCTCTCCCCGCGGTGGGCCGAACTCACAGCCACCAGCACGATCTGGTCGGCGGGCAACAAGCGACCGACGCGGTGAACAATGACCGCATCAAAAAAGTCAAAACGCTGATGCGCCTGCACCACCATTTTGGCAATACTGGCCTCGGTCATGCCGGGGTAGTGCTCCAGCTCCATGGCCTTTACTTCGTCTTCGGGCTTGCGGCTCAAGGCATGCATGTCCCGCACCGTGCCCACAAACGCACACACAGCGCCCACACGCAGATCACCCTCGCGCAAACGCGCCACCTCGGTGCTCAAGTCAAAGTCTTCGGTCTGGATGCGGATGCTGCCGGCCATGGTGCTTTGCCTCAGCCGCCGGTGACCGGCGGAAAGAATGCCACTTCATCACCGTCCTTGAGGACGTGTTCGTCGTCCACCATGGTCTGGTTGACGGCCACACGCACCGGACGGCGTGGGCCCAGTGCTTGCGCATGCGCCTCGCTTTGCGCCATCAAAGCCTGACGCAATTCATTCACCGTAGCAGCCTCGGTTTGCATGGCCACTTGCCCACCCAGCGCCTCGCGCAAGCTGGCAAAAAAAAGAATGCGCACGTTCTTCATGCCAGCCACCCTGCAAAAGGAAGGTAGTCCACCATGTCACCCGCTGCCACCGTCTGGCCAGCAGGAACATCCACCACGCCTTCACCCCAGACCACCGAAGTCAATACGCCGGAGCTTTGGTTGGGGAACAGATCCAAACCACCTTGCGAGTTGCGACGCACACGCACAAACTCGCGGCGGCGGTCCGCCTTTGCAATGCTGAAATGAGCAGGCATGCGCACAGGCTGCAGGGCTTGCTGTGGCTGACCCGTCAGCTGACGCAAGAAGGGCAGCACCAGCAGGATAAAGGTCATGAAGCTGGATACCGGGTTACCCGGCAGGCCAATGAAATGCGCCACGTGCGCGCCTTCGCTGCGGCGCACATGTCCATAGGCAAAGGGCTTGCCCGGCTTCATGGAGATTTGCCAAAGATCCAAGGCACCCAAGGCTTGCACCGAGGGCTTGACATGATCCTCTTCACCGACCGACACGCCGCCGCTGGTCAGGATCAGGTCATGGTGGTCGGCAGCCGACTTAAGCGCCGCCATGGTGGCTTCGCGCTTGTCGGGCACGATGCCCAGGTCGCTGACTTCGCAGCCCATGCGATGCAGCAAGGCACGCAGGAAAAAGCGATTGGAGTTGTAGATGGCGCCCGGTCGCATCTGGTCAGGCACCACCTCGCCGGGCATGACCAATTCGTCACCCGTGGAAAACAAGGCCACACGCGGCTTGCGCCGCACGCTCACATGCGCCACACCCAGGCTGGCCGCAAGGCCTAACTCTGCTGGTGTAAGTCGTGTCCCTTGGGGCAAGGCCACAGTACCTTTTTTCACGTCTTCGCCACTCAGACGCACCCATTCGCCCTGAGACGGCACACGGAGGATCTGCACTTGATCTGCGGCGCCTTCAACAGGCTGCGTGTCTTCCTGCATCACCACCGTATCGGCACCCGGAGGCAAAGGTGCTCCCGTGAAAATGCGCGCTGCCTGCCCTGCTTGCAAAGCAGTGCCTGTTTGGCCCGCGGCAATGCGTTGCGTCACCTTGAGCACGGCTGGCGCTCGCTGCACATCGGCGCAGCGCACGGCATAGCCGTCCATTGAAGAGTTGTCGAACGCAGGCACCTGCAAGGCAGACACCAGATCCTGCGCCAGCACACGGCCATCGGCCTCCAGAGTGGGCAGGGTCTCGGCCTCGGTCAAGGTTTGAACCTGACCCAGCAATTGCTGCAAGGCGTCGTCCAATGGCATCAGCGGTTTGCGAGGCGCGTTCATGGACAAGTCCTCAGTGGCAATGCTCGGCAATGTAGCGCTTGATGCCTTCAGCATCAGCCGGCATGACCTTCACGCGCTTGGGCAAAGCCTCGATACCTTCGAACTTGGCAGGACGCTCGGGCTCGCGGCCCAGCGCTTCAACAATGGTGCCCGCAAACTTGATGGGCAAGGCGGTTTCGAGCACCAGCATGGGCACACTGGCTTGAAGATGTTCGCGCGCCACCTTCACGCCATCGGCGGTGTGGGTATCGATCATCACGCCATGGTGTTCAAACACCTCGCGGATGGTGCTTAAACGGTCGGCATGCGTACTCTTGCCGCTGACAAAACCATATTGCCCTGCAGCCTTCGCAAAACAAGCGTCGCCAGACAAATCAAAACGACCCGTTGTGCTCAGTGCTTCACAAAACAAGGCCTTGGTGCGCGCACCATCGCGGCCCACCAGATCGAACACGAAGCGTTCGAAGTTGCTGGCCTTGGAGATGTCCATCGAGGGGCTCGATGTTTCGTGCGTATCGGCGGTGCCGCGCACACGGTAGATGCCGGAGCGAAAGAATTCGTCAAGCACATCGTTTTCGTTGGTGGCCACCACCAGCTGGGCAATGGGCAAGCCCATCATGCGGGCGACATGGCCTGCACAGACGTTGCCGAAGTTGCCACTGGGCACGGTGAAGCTGACCTGCTGCGCATTGGCCGTGGTGGCCTGGAAGTAACCCGCAAAGTAGTACACCACTTGCGCCAACAGACGCGCCCAGTTGATCGAGTTGACCGTGCCGATCTTGTACTTGCGCTTGAAGACCAGATCGTTGGACACCGCCTTGACGATGTCCTGGCAGTCGTCGAACACACCTTCGATGGCGATGTTATGGATGTTTTCGTCTAGCAGGCTGAACATCTGCGCCTGCTGGAAGGGGCTCATGCGGCCGTACGGGCTGGTCATGAAAACGCGCACGCCCTTTTTGCCGCGCATGGCGTATTCTGCTGCGCTGCCGGTGTCACCTGAGGTGGCGCCAAGGATGTTGAGCTCTTCGCCGCGACGGCCCAATTCGTATTCAAACAGGTTACCCAGCAACTGCATGGCCATGTCCTTGAAGGCCAGCGTAGGGCCGTTGGACAAGGCTTCCAGATAGAGCTCGGGTGCAGCTTCGCCAGGGACCTGCAGGGGCTTGAGCGGCACTATGGCTTCGGTGCCGTACACAGCAGCGGTGTAGGTCTTATCGCACAAGGCCTTCAGGTGTGCAGCAGGAATGTCGTCGATGTACAGCGACAAAATTTCAAACGCCAGCGCAGCATAGCCCTGCTGCTGCCAGACCTGGCGCAGGCGCGTCAGATCGGTATCGCCCAGTTGGGGATAGCTTTCGGGCAAATACAGGCCACCATCGGGTGCCAGGCCTTCGAGCAGGATTTCACAAAAATGCTTGCGGTCCGCATGGCCGCGTGTGGACAGGTACAGCATCAGGCCAGCTCCTCCTTGCGGATGCGCACAATCGGCGCCAGCACTGTGGGCAGGCTCTGCATCTGCTTGAGCACGGCATTCATATTGCCCTCGCGTGTGTCGTGCGTCAGGATGATCACATCGGTCTGGTTCGCACCACTGACCTGGTCGGCCTCACGCTGCAAGATGGCGTCGATGCTGATGTTGGCCTCGGCCAGCAAGCCGGTGAGCTTGGCCAGCACGCCTGCCTGGTCTGCCACCAGTAGGCGAAGGTAATAACTGGTCACCACATCGTCCATGGACAGCACAGGCAGGTTGCTCAAGGCGTCGGGCTGGAAGGCTAGGTGCGGCACACGGTTTTGCGGGTCAGCGGTATGCAAACGGGTGATGTCCACCAAGTCTGCCACGACAGCGCTGGCCGTAGGTTCAGCGCCTGCGCCTTTGCCGTAATACAAGGTGGTGCCCACAGCGTCGCCCTGCACCATGACTGCGTTCATCGCGCCTTCCACATTCGCAATCAGGCGTTGTGCAGGCACCAGGCTGGGGTGCACACGCAGCTCCACGCCTTTGGCTGTACGCTTGGTGATGCCCAACAGCTTGATCCGGTAGCCCAGTTGCTCGGCGTACTTGATGTCTGCCGCACCCAATTGGGTGATGCCCTCAACGTAAGCCTTGTCGAATTGCACAGGAATACCAAACGCAATCGCGCTCATGATGGTGACCTTGTGTGCGGCGTCCACACCTTCAATGTCGAAAGTAGGATCAGCCTCTGCGTAGCCTAGGCGCTGTGCCTCTTTGAGCACCACATCAAAGTCCAACCCTTTGTCCCGCATTTCGGAGAGGATGAAGTTGGTGGTACCGTTGATGATGCCTGCCACCCACTGGATCTGGTTGGCGGTCAGACCTTCACGCAGCGCTTTGATGATCGGGATGCCGCCAGCGACGGCGGCTTCAAACGCCACCATCACGCCTTTGTCGTGCGCGGCCTGGAAGATTTCGGTGCCATGCACCGCCAGCAAGGCCTTGTTGGCGGTGACCACATGTTTACCGGCCGCAATGGCTTCGAGCACCAACTCGCGCGCCAGGGTATAGCCGCCAATGAGCTCGACCACGATGTCGATGTCGGGGTTGCGAATGATGTCTCGCGGATCGGCGACCACCTTGGCGTCATCCCCAACGATGGCACGGGCCTTGGCCTGGTCGCGACGGCTGACCATGGTCACTTCAATGCCGCGACCGGCACGGCGCTTGATTTCTTCCTGGTTACGGCGCAGCACTTCAAAAACGCCGCCGCCGACGGTACCGATGCCGATGAGGCCAACTTGTATGGGTTTCATTGTGTAGATCAATTTAAATAGGACAGGCGCCCTTGGGAGCACCTGTAGAAAACTCAGGACACCAATGCGTCCGTACCAAAGCGTTTGCGTGCACCTTCCAGGAATTTGGCGACACGACCAATGGCTTCGCGCAGATCATCTTCATGCGGCAGAAACACAATGCGGAAATGGTCCGGCTCAGGCCAGTTAAAGCCAGTGCCCTGCACCAGCATGACCTTGGTTTCCTCCAGCATGTCCAGGAAAAAGCGCTGGTCATCCACGATGGGATACAACTTGGGGTCCAGGCGGGGGAACATGTACAGCGCCGCTTGAGGCCTCACACAGCTGACCCCCGGGATCGAGGTGATCAGCTCATAAGCCAGGTCACGCTGCTTGCGCAAACGCCCCCCCTCACCCACCAGATCCTTGATGCTCTGGTAACCGCCCAGGGCAGTTTGTACAGCCCACTGCCCCGGCACATTGGCACACAAACGCATGTTCGAGAGCATGTTCAAGCCCTCAATAAAGTCGGTTGCGGGACGCTTGTCGCCCGAGAGCACCATCCAGCCCGCACGATAGCCGCAGGAGCGATAGCTTTTGGACAGGGAGTTGAACGTCAGCGTCAGCACATCGGTGGACAAACTGGCAATCGGCGTGTGCACCACATCGTCATACAGCACCTTGTCGTACACCTCGTCGGCATAGATGACCAGGCCATGCTCACGCGCCAGATCCACAATCTGCTGCAGCAACGCCTTGCTGTACAGCGCACCCGTCGGGTTGTTCGGGTTGATGACCACAATGCCTTTGGTGTTAGGCGTGATCTTGGCGCGAATGTCGTTGATGTCGGGCATCCAGCCATTGCTCTCGTCGCACATATAGTGCACGGGGGTTCCCCCGGACAGGCTGGCCGCCGCCGTCCACAGCGGGTAGTCAGGCGCCGGCAGCAGCAACTCATCACCATCGTCGAGCAAGGCGTTCGTGGCCATGACGATGAGCTCACTGGCGCCGTTGCCCAGGTAAATGTCATCGAGGGTTACACCCAGAATGCCCTGGCGCTGGGTTTCGTGCATCACCGCTTTGCGCGCTGCAAAAATTCCCTTGCTGTCCGAGTAACCTGCCGAGTTGGGCAGGTTGCGGATCATGTCTTGCTGGATTTCTTCGGGCGCGTCAAAACCGAAAACCGCCAGGTTGCCAATATTGAGTTTGATGATCTTGTGGCCGTCCTCTTCCATTTGGCGAGCACGGTCCATGATGGGGCCACGAATGTCGTAGCACACATTGGCCAATTTGGCGGATTTGACGATGGGCTTCACAGTCCCTCCCGGACGGATAAAGTCAAGAGCGAAAACCTATAATTTGACCACATTTACAGTCGTTTTCGCGACCGATCCCAACGCATTTCAACCCTTCCGATATTCATGAAACTTCAGCCTGACAAATCAGATGCACCCATGATCTCCGCCATGGGGCCGGGTTGGATCTCCGTACAAGGCCAACGCATCGAGCACTCCGTTTGCATCCGAAGCCATGGAACCCCCGCCTGGGAGACCTGGGATGTAGAACGCTGGGACCAATTGCAAGCCGGGCACTTGAAAGCTCTGGCTGGACAAGACACGGAGTTGATCATCATGGGATGCGGCGAACGTCAAAACTTCTTGCCCACTTCGTGGTTGCAACCCTTGATGGAGCAACGCATCGGCCTGGAAACCATGGATACGGCCGCAGCCTGTCGCACCTACAACATACTGGCCAGTGAAGGCCGCAAAGTGATGGCCGTGCTGCTCATTGCGTCCAACCAACCAACGAGGGCGAACACCTTATAACTACTGTCATTTCGGGTAAAATACTCGTTTGTCGAAATTTGTAAGTTTTCAAAACACTTACAGAACACCCCCGAAAAGAGTGTCTACATGGCGATCGTTCTCAACAAGCCCCTGCCCGAATTTGAAGCGAACGCAACTGGCGGTATCAAGGT
>Ga0172373_10008040_pt1 | contig 13474 bp, 8 predicted proteins | sample Lak10m_2_FD_114546 | JGI IMG/M metagenome (GOLD analysis project Ga0172373, IMG submission 114546) | Freshwater microbial communities from Kabuno Bay, South-Kivu, Congo - kab_092012_10m | ecosystem: Environmental > Aquatic > Freshwater > Lake | place: Democratic Republic of the Congo: South-Kivu... | reverse complement strand
CTGCAACAACGACGCCGGACACCCATCCGATCGCTCCCCCTCCACCATCGCCGTCACCGCCCCAATCTTGTGCGCCCCATAGGCCATGATCAGCACCTTCTTCGCCGATAAAATCGTCCGCATCCCAACCGTAACTCCCTTCGACGGCGCATAGTCCCCGCCAAACCAAGAACGATTCGCCTCGATGGAAATCGTCTCCAAAGCCAACAACCGACCCTCCGAGTCCTCCGCACTTCCCGGCTCGTTGAATCCCAAATGTCCGTTCTGCCCTAATCCCAACACAATCACATCCAAACCGCCCGCCTCTGTAATACGACGCTCATGCTCCCGCACGCTCGCCAAGGCGTCCTGTTCTATCGAACTGACCACGTGAAACTGAGCCGATGGAATCCCCCACGCCACCCCCACCGACCGCTTCAACAGGTTCGCGCAATTCCGAGGTTCCTCCAACGGCACCCCTACATACTCGTCCAAGGCAAAGACGTTCAGATGCGAAAGCTCCAATCGTCGCTCCGCCACGCGCCGATACAGGTCCAATGGGGTGTTCCCCGCCGCCACCATCACATTGCGCACGCCCGACGTCGTCAACCACCCAACCAAACGGTCCGCAGCCGACGCATTCGCCTGCTCGGCCGTCGCATGAATCGCTAAGTTCATCGTCACTCCTCAAGTTGTAGGCCGGTTAACAGCAACCGGCACACTCCCCGCTGTAGGCCGGTTGCCCTCAACCGGCGGCCTCCCCGCCCAAACGCCAATGTTCATCGTCCCTCCGAAACTCCTCGTGCCAACGACCGAATATACGCCGCATTGCACCCACAACACCCTCCCAAAAACCCAATCCCCTCCGGCTTGGCCGATCGACCAAAACTCACAAAATCGGTCCTCGACACTTGGATCGTTTCCAAATCATCCGGAAACGCCGACAACCGCGTAAAGCTATGGCATGCGTCCGTCGTGTGAAACGCCGCCGGCTGCGCTGCCAACGGCACATCCGTGACCGCTCGCATCTCGCGCAACAACGGAAGCATGCGCTTCGGATCCTGCTCGCAGTTCGCCCCCACCGCGATCGCCCCAAGGTCCGCCATCACCCGCGCACACTCCGCCGGACTGTGACCATCCGTGCATTGCGAAATCAACGGCCGAAAGCTCATCGTCGCCACCGCCGGCAACCCCGATGCCGACGCCGCCTCCAACGCCACCCGCATCTCCGCCAGATGGAAGAACGTCTCCAAAATCAAAAAGTCCACCCCCGCGTCCTTGAGAATCCGGATCTGCTCCGCGATATGATCGCGCGACTTCCCTAACGATTCCATCCCCTCGCGCTCCGTCAGCTGCGTCCGCGATACACTGCCCGCCACCAACGCTCGATCTCCTCCCACCTCTCGCGCCAGCTTCACCGCCGCGGTGTTGATCGACTCCGTCTCCGCCCCATACCCCGCCCGACTCAGCTTCTCGCGCGTACCGAAAAACGTGAGCGCCTGCAACACGCTCGAACCCGCCTGCAGAAACTCTCGATGAAGCTCTCGCAATGCATCCGGGTTCTCAATCGCAACCTCCGGCGTAAACTGCCCACTGCCGCGGCCGGTTCCCACCTTCTCCCGACCCGACCCGCTGTCCACATAGCCGCGTCGTTCAAGCTCGATCAAATACCCGCCATCCCCCAACACAACGCCTTCTTTTAACCGTTCAGTTATGGATTTCATTCAGTGGTTTCTCTTGTTCCGTCTTAATGGTTCCGACATCCGCCCAATCCTCTTCGCATTCGCTCACTCACTGCGCCGTGCCTTCGCCGCCAACTCCGATATCGGAGGCGGGCTTTCCATCGCCAATGCCAGCACCGACACCAACGCGATCCCAATCCCAACGCCTTCCCGTAACGAGATCTTCTCCCCTAAAAAACCGATGGCGATGGGCACGCTGACTAATGGATACAAACCCGCCACCGGCGCGATGATCGACGCCTTCCCCCCATGGGCAAAGGCCAACAGAATCGCAAAGTTGCCCAAACTGAAGAACAAACCCAACGCCACCACCAACAGCCACGTTCTTCCCACCAGCCCCGCCTTCAATGGCTCGTACATCATCAACCCCACGCTGACCGGCACAAACGCCCACAAAAACCACAATGCCGATCGCTCCCCACTCACGTGGTTCGTCGACAGTTTCTGGAACAACCCCGACACCCCCCATAGTCCAATCGGCACCAGTGCGTAAAACAACCAAGGGTTCATCACTCCCACTACGCTCGTCACGTTGAAGAGGTAAATCGCCAGAATCGATAGGCCAATGCCCACCGCTTGGATCCGATTGAGTCGTTCGCCCAACATCATCACCGCCAACCCGATCGTCACCAACGGATACAGCGCTGTTAACGGTACCACCGTCGAAGCCTTCCCACCCGCGTTCAACGCATGGTAATACGCCACATTACCCACACAGGTCAAAATCCCCGCCAAAAACGCCAACACCACTCCGCGCCGACCCTCCCCCCCCACAGGCTCCACAGTCTTCGTTCGCCCCAACGCCACCATCACCGGAAGCAGTCCGAGGGTCGACAACGCCTGGCTCTGCGCCGCCGTGATCGCGTCCCCGATGAGTTTCGAGATCACCGCCCACAACCCCCAACAAACCACGGCGAACACCGTGAACACGAACCAACGCGGCACCGCCCCTCGCCCCATCGTCATACACCCACCTCCCCCGTAACTATTCCGAAGGATGCCGCCCCGCGACCAAGTCCCCTGCGCCCTGCCGATAAACCATCACCTTTGTCCCCCTGTAGGCCGTGTGCCCTCACACGGCGTCGCCCTCCCTGCCTCCACGCCCCACCGCAGTTCATTGACCCAATGCTTGAGGTTTCCACCTCGGGGAAGTCCACTCGTATCCCGAACTGTTCTTCGTCACGCATCGGCTCAGTGTTCTCGCGATCGATCATGCACCCGATGCGCCGATCCCATCGCCTGCGGTTCCTCGATCTCCAACGCCTCAAATCGGGTCTCCAACGGCAACGCGCGCCCATCCCGACCCGACTCCCCAGCTCGAATCAAAATCTCCAAGACATGCAACGCATGCTCCGGTGTCACCCCAGGCTTTCGCCCCGTCCGCAAGCATGCGATCAGATGGCTCAACCCCTCCGTCCACGACCAGTCTGGCGCGGTCTCCTTAAACACCTGCCACGCTCCAGCGGTGTTCTGCCAGAGTTCATACCCGTCCGGATCCCAGTCGTCCCCCAGCATCTGCACCGTCCCCTCCGTCCCGTAAATCTCCACCGCCGGACACCGATACTGCTGCATCGTAAAACCGCTCGTCACCACCGCGAACGTGCTTCTCCCAAAATCCAGCAAGACCTGCGCGTTGTCCTCCGCCTCCACTCGCACACGTCGCCCCAACATCTCCCGCTCCGACACCGCCACACCCGTCATCGCCATCACCCGCTGCACCGGCCCCAGCAACCCCGTCAACGTCGTGATGTTATAAACCGCCAAATCAAACAAACACCCTCCCCCGCGCTTGTAAAACCACTCGTTCCAGTCCGGCCCCGACCACCCATACCGCGCCCGCGCCGAACACGGCGTTCCAATGTCCCCGCGTCGTATCCGACCCGCAAGGGTCCGAAAGGTCGGGCTCAGGGTCGTAAACGGCGCACACACCAAATGCCCCGAACTGCGCTCCGCCAACTCCACCAACTCACGACCCTCCGCCAACGTCGTCGCCATCGGCTTTTCCACCAACACATGTTTCCCCGCTCGCAAAGCCGCCCGCGCTAAACCCGCATGCTCCGGCATCGATGTCAAAATCAACACCACGTCCACATCCCTCGCCTCAATCACCTCTCGCGCCTCCACTCCATAGCGCTCCGGCCGCATCGTCTCCATCACAGCCGCCCGCTGCTTTTCCCGCCCACACATTGCCCTGAGCTCAACAATCCCACGCGCACGCAATCGTTCCACCACCGGCCCATACGCCGTCATCACATTGCCACATCCAACCACCCCCAAACCAATCGGGCGCAACAAAGGCTCTGCAGGGTTCGATTTCACACGCTTACCATTTCCATCAACGACCACACGCAATGCGAGTCAAAGCTCAAACTCTCAACTCCACATCCCGCTCTTCAACCAACACTTCGTCGACCGCATCCACCATCCGTGGGGCAGGTCTCCGACCTGCCGGTTCACCGCGCCTCCGGCACGGTGCGCCAAGACGCCGGACCGCCTGCATCCCTGCCGACACGCCGCGAGTCTCATCGCCTCTCAGTCCCCCAGGCTCCCGTTCGTTGCCTATCGCACCTCGCCTCAAGACCATGAAGCAGCCGTGTCATCGTTGGGTTTGAGTTTCATTCAACTCGATTTCATGTTGTGTCTGCAACAAGATATTATAGGCTTGTCGCATGCCCGTAAGTGATATGTTGCAGTCGCGCCTCGTCGATATGCGCCCCAGCGAGGCCGAGGTCACCCGCCGACTGCTCCGCAATCTCGGTATCGTCGCCGAAAAATCCCTCCGCGATGTCGCCTCCTCCTGCGAAACCAGCGATGCCACCGTCGTCCGCGCCTGTCGCGCCGCCGGTTTCGATGGCTTCCAAGATCTCAAGTTCCATGTCCTACGCGAGTTGACCGGCGGCACAGAGCTGCGACCGCCCTCCACCGGAGATGAATTCTACGGTCGCGATATCGCCGCGAGCTTGCTCGCCGCCAATCCCGCCATTCCTCAAGCCGCCCTCCTCCTCCGCAACGCTTCCCGCGTCGCCCTCTCCGGCGTCGGAGCCTCCCACGGCCTCGCCCTGGTGCTCAGTGATATTCTCTTCACCATGCGCAAACAATCCCTGCTCGTCCTCGACCCGCACTCCGCCGCCTTCGCGTTCACCCCACCCACCCAAGGTCTCATCCTCATCGCTATCTCGCACTCCGGCGAATCCCAATGGCCCATCCGCACCGCGCTCGAGGCACGCAAAGCTCAAGTCCAGTCCATCGGCCTCACCAACGAGCCCGGTAGCGAACTCGCCCGCTCCGTCGACGTCGTCCTCACTACCCAAACCGTCGAACGTCCAGCCGGAAGCTTCGCCATCGCCCCACGGATCTGCCAACTCGCCGTTCTCGATCTCTTACTCACCCACGCCCGCTCGCGTCTCCCACCTCCTCCCCCATCCGCGAAACGCTCGCGTTCTCGATCTCAAACCACCACTCTCCCCCAACGCCACCCCAAGCCCACTCGCCCATGAACCGCCCTCTGCACCGCCCTGCAGGCCGTGTGCCCCCACACGGCGTGGCCGCTTCGCCAGGTAGGGACGTCCCGCTGGGACGTCCGCGTCCGGCGACAGCCGGACGCTCGGGAGCCAGACGTCTCGCAGCCCTCCCCAAGGCCATCAAGCTCCTTGACCCAAAGCCCCATTCCGTCCGGCTGTTGGCCGGACGGGGACGTCCCAGCGGGACGTCCCTACCTCGACACCACACACCCCTACAGATTCACAGACCCAGCACACGAGGCTTAGCTTCGAAACGACCTACTCCTAATCTTACTCCCACTCCCTCACCCCGACCCGCAACGGTTGTTACATCTTTCCCTATGATCCGTCACCTCTCCCGCCGCACCGCCCTGTTGCTGCTCCCCTGGCTCTGCTTCTCAAGCCTGCTCCCACAGGGGCACACGGCCGACCCCGTCTACACCCCACCCAAGTCCGAATGGTCTCCACTGTTCAATGGCAAGGATCTCTCCAATTGGGATAAGTTCCTCGCTACGCCCAACAGCAACGCCCCCCTCGTCGCCAATGTCGACCCGAAGAACGTGTTCCGCGTCGACTCGCTCGATGGCGAAAAGGTCATTCATGTCACCGGCGAAAACTACGGAGCCATCACCACGCACCAGGTGTTCACCAATTTCCACTTCCGCGTTCAATTCAAGTGGGGTCTCAATCGCTGGGGCGGTCGTGCTAAGGTCGGCCGCGACAGCGGCATCCTCTACTGCGCCATCGGTCAACCCAATCCTCACACCGGCTGGCTCCGCTCCATCGAAAACAACATCATGGAAAAAGGGGTCGGCCAATGGTGGAGCGTCAACGGAGCCATCATCGACGCCGAAGGTGAGTGGATCTCTCCCGAGAACGAACTCTACGTTCCCTACAAGAAGGAGGGGGCAGGGGAACAGAACATCGTGTGGAAACCCGGCGCACGACGGATCACCGCTCTGCCCTGGAACGGGATCACCCCGCCCTTCGATGTCGAACAAGTCTTCGGCAACTGGAATACCGTCGAAGTGTTGTTCTGGGCCGGAAACTGCATTCATATCCTCAACGGCCATGTCAATCTCGTGGCTTTCAACCCGCGCTTTCAAGAGGCCGGCCAGTGGCAGGCTCTCACCCACGGCCGCATCCAACTCCAGTCCGAAGACGCCGAGTTGTTCTACCGACTCCCCGAGGCCCGCCCACTCCACGAGGTGCCACCCGAACTGCTTCATCACCTCGTCTCTCCAGCTTCCACCAACGACGACTTCTTCCCGCTGCTCTCCGGGCCCGCTCTCAAAGATTGGAAACAGGCCGGACCGGGTCAGTTCGAAGTCCAAAACGGCGTCGCCACCGCCCAAGGTGGCATGGGTTTGTGGTGGTTCTCCGGCCGTTCCTTCACCAACTTCGTTCTGCGCGGTGAGTTCCTCCAAGAACAGCCCATCGCCGACTCCGGAATCTTCATTCGCTTCCCAAATCCAGGCAACGATCCTTGGTCCGCCGTCAAACAAGGTCACGAGATCGAGATCGGTGACCCCGACCCCGAGATCCCCACATGGCGCACCGGCTCCATCTACCCATTCCAAGCCTCCATCGCCGCCCACACCAAACCTCCCGGCCAGTGGAACGAATACGAAATCGTCGCCCGCGAGCATAACTACTCCGTGCGTATCAATGGTCGCCTCGTGACCACCTGGACCGATTCCACCGCTCGCAGTCTCCATGGGTTCATCGGCCTGCAAAATTATAACGATGACAAAACCGTCCGTCATCGTAACCTCCGCGTGAAAGAACTGCTGTGAACCCAGCCCTCCGATCCCCATCGCGCACGATCCTCGCACTTTCCACGCTGCTCGCCCTTCCCTTCATCACCCCCACACACCGCTCCCACGCCGCATCCCCTCTCCCCCAACCCCTTCCAGGCTGGCGCATCGAAGTGCTCGCCGAAGCGCCTAACATCACTCATCCCACTGTCGCCGCCGCCGCCCCAGACGGACGGGTCTTCGTCGCCGAAGATCCCATGGATATCCGCACCCCAAGAGCCGATGCCACCGAAGGCCGAATTCTCTGCCTCCACCCCGATGGCCGCCTCACTGTGTTCGCCGACCGCCTCCATGCGGTCTTCGGCCTCCAGGTGCTCGATGGCAAAGTCTACGTGCTCCATAACCCCAAGTTCAGCGTCTTCGACGACGTCCAAAGCGTCGGTCAGAATCGCCGCGATTTAATCCAACAAACCCTCCCTGAACCCTGGGCACTCAATTGGAACGACCATGTCCCCGCCAATTTCCACCTCGCCATGGATGGCTTTTTCTACGCCGCCTCCGGCGATAAAGGGCTCTTCAATGCCCAAGGGACCGATGGCTCCCGCGCCAATCTCTCCACCGGCGGCATCTTCCGCATACGCCCCGATGGCTCCGGCCTCGAAGTGCTGTCCCACGGGGTGCGCAACATTCTCGACGTCGCCCTCAATAGCCAAGACGAGCAGTTCACTTACGACAACACCGACGAACACGATTGGATGGGACGCTTCACGCACATGGTCGAAGCGGGGTACTATGGTTACCCCCACCATTTCAACCCACGCCAACCCTACACGCTGTGGATGATCGACGACTACGGCGCTGGCGCCGCCTGTGGCGTATTTGCCAACACCGAGGACGGCCTGCCCCCCGAATTCCACGATAATCTTTTCCTCTCCGACTTCGGCAAACGCCAAATCATGCGCGTGCGCGTCCAACGAGACGGAGCTTCCTACCGCGCCGTCTCTAAAGAAGATCTCTTCCCCAACCCTCCCGGTGACTTCCGCCCCGTTGGCATCACCCCCAGCATCGATGGTAAGAGTCTCTATATCTGCGACTGGCAATACCGCGACGAAAAGGCCGATGTGAAAGTGGGTCGTTTGCTCAAACTCACTTGGATCGGATCCCAACACGGTTCACCTAAGCCCGCCTGGTTCGTTCCAGCCGCCTCCGGCCAACCGTTCCAAGCCACCACCCCAGATCTCGTCCAAGCCCTCTCCCACCCTTCGCGTCTCGTACGCCTGACCGCTCAAAGACGCCTCTCCGAACGCGCCTCCTCCACAACCTCCACTCCAACCGAGGTCGTCAATGCCCTAACCAACCTCCTCGCTAATGCCAAGGCCAGTTCCATCGCCCGCTCTCATGCGCTTTGGGCTCTCGACAGTCTCAATAACCCCACACACACCTCCGCTTCGTTCCAAACCGCTGCTAACGATCCCGACCCCAATCTGCTCCGCCAAACCGCACGTCAGATTGGCCTTCGTCGTTCCACCAACGGCATCCCGACTCTCTCCCGTCTGCTCCAGCACTCCGATGCCTCCGTCCGCTTCCAAGCCGCCACCGCCCTGGGTCGCCTCGGTGATCCACGCGCCGTCCCTTCTCTCCTTGCCTCACTGCAACGTCAACCCCAAGATCTCTTCGCCCGATACGCCGCCTTCACCGCCCTGAATCGTATCGGCACCAATGCCCCCACCGCTTGGTCGAACATCGTCCAAGGTCTCGAACATCCTTCTCCTCAGGTCTCTGAGGCCACCGCCTCCGCCCTGCGCGATACCTACGACCCGCAACTCGCCGAGGTGCTCATCCGGATCTTTCGCGACTCCTCAAAGCCGCTCAAAACACGGCTGACATCCCTCAGTCTTCTGTCCCTGATGCACCACCAACCCCCCGCCTGGAAGGGGCAATGGTGGGCCTACCACCCCGCTCTCCAACCGCCGCCAGAGAAAACCGTCGCTTGGTCCGCTACCGAAATCATTCTCAAAGCAATGCGCGACGGGCTACAGGAATCGAGCCCTACTCTCCGCAGAGGCTGCATCCAAGCACTCGCGCTCGCAAAGAATCGCGCCTCCGCCCCCGCTCTCCGCGCGCTCTACCCCACCGAAACCGACCCCGCCACGCTCGCCACCATCCTCCGCGCACTCGGCTCGATCCAGGATCCTCAGGCCATCTCGCTCGCCGCTTCCGCGCTTCGCTCAAATCGTGATCCCGAACTGACCCACGCCGCCATCGAAACCGCAGCCCAAATCGCCTCCCCCGAAGCCGTTCAGGCCCTCGCTGATTTCGTCAACACTCCGACGGAATCACACGAGTCTCTTGCACTCGCCGTTCACGCCCTCGGCAGTCTCAAAGCCATCCCCACATCCTCAACCATCGCCGCGCTCTCCCAACACGATTCCCACCTCGTCCGCGTCGCAGCGCTCACCGCCTCCGCTCAACTCCAAGGTCTCACCGCAATCCCCCTGCTCACAACCAGCCTCCAAGATCCGGTCACCGACGTCCGCCTCGCCGCCGTCAAAGCCCTCGCCGATCTCAAATCGACCAACACCATCCCCGCTCTGCTCCAAGCTCATCTCGATCCCGATCTCCGCCCAGACGCCTTCCGAGGTCTCACACGCACCCCCGACCCCCGCGCCCTTGATGTCCTCCTCGACGGACTCGCTTCTCGTAACCCCACGCAACGCAACGCCGCTCACTTGGCGGTCCGTAACATCCAAAGTAACGTGCTCAAGTCCATCCAGGCCCGAGCCGACTCCCTCCCTCCCCAAGCCCTCTCCGAACTCAGACAGATCTATGCCGGCAACCCCGAGGCCGAAGCCGGTCCGCTCTTCGCCAAATCCATCCAGAAGCATTCGCTGGACGAGTATCTCCAAGCCGCAATCCAGATCCCCGGCGATCCCAGCCGCGGTGAAACATTGTTCCGTGAACCCAATGGCGTGAATTGCATTGCCTGCCATCGTGTTCAGCAACTCGGTAGCGATCTCGGCCCCGACCTCTCTAGCATCGGCACTCAATTCGATCGCCGCGCACTCGCCGAATCCATTCTCTATCCCAGCAAAACCGTCCGCGAAGGCTACCAGCAGATCACCGTCGCACTCGCCGACGAGGAAGAACTCAGCGGCGTGGTCAAAGGGGAAACCGCCGAAGTCCTCATCCTCCGCGACAGCTCTGGACGCGAGCACCGCATCCCCCGAGCTTCCATCAAATCCAGGACCAATAGCGCCACCTCCATCATGCCCGAAGGTCTCCAGTCCGCGCTCTCTCTCGAAGAATTCGCCGACCTCATCCGCTACCTCACCACGCTAAAGTAAAGTAGGCGAAGCCGACGGATTGAAAGACACATACCAAAGCCAGTCTCGCTTCCAGCCCAAGAACCGTCATCTCACCCCCCCCTGTAGGCCGTGTGCCCCCACACGGCGCTGTCACCCCCCCCGAGACCCCAAATCCCTGGGAGCCCCAAATCCCTGGGAGCGCCGGCACCCTTGCCGGCTCCGGAAGTCCCAAAGCCCCTGGCAACCCCGACCCCAGGACCGCAGCGTTCACGCCGCTTCACCCTCCTCCAACCCAGCGCGTCCAAATTCTCTAGACACCCTCGAACATCGATCACCGAAGCATCATAAATTCCGCGCACCCTCGCCGCCCCCCCGTCTTCCCCACTCCTGCCCATGAACCGTTGACATCGCGACCGCCCGCCACCGCCAGGTAGGGACGCCCCGCTGGGGCGTCCGCGTCCCGCGAAAGCGGGACGCTCCGGAGCCCAGAGTCTCCTGGCCTTCCCCAAGGCCCAACGACTCGCGACCCCTAGCCCCGTTCCGGCCGGCCATGGCCGGCCGGGGACGGCGCAGCGCACCGTCCCTACCAGGACTCCTTGCGCACCCGCCATCGTCAAGCCCCGCTTCATGGACCCACTGCGCGAGGTTCCATGTTTAAGTCAATCTTCTCACCTCCTACCCCTTCCTTCTCACATCCTCTTCTCACGCCATCACCGCCTCAATCGGTTCCCCTTCCACATTCGTCAATCGGCGTTGCACACCATTGTGCTCAAAGGTCAATCGCTCGTGGTTCAACCCCAGCAAATGAAGGATCGTCGCGTTGAAATCATACAGGGGATGCACATCCTGCACCGCGCGCTGCCCCAGCTCGTCCGTCATCCCATGACTCACCCCACCTCTCACACCCGCCCCCGTTAGCCAACACGTGAATCCATCCGGGTTATGATCACGCCCCACCGCCCCCTTCTGGAAAAATGGCATCCGACCAAACTCCGTGCACCACACCACCAGCGTGTCCTCCAGCAATCCGCGCTGCCGTAAATCGCGTATCAACGCCGCCGCCGGTTGGTCCAGGATTCGCCCGTGCCGATCATACTGCTCCTTCAGTTTGCTGTGCCCATCCCAGTTGAGCTCCCCTCCGCTCGCATACGCTCCGTTAAAGAGCTGCACAAATCGAACCCCGCGCTCAACCAGTCGACGCGCCAAAATGCAGTTGCGCGCAAATCCCGCCTTAATGGGGTCCGAAGTGTCATCCGCCCCATAGCTCCTCAGCACATGCGCCGGCTCGCGCGTCAGATCCCCAATCTCAGGCACGCTCAGCTGCATCCGCGCCGCCAATTCATAGCTCGCAATCCGTGCGGCCAACTTCCCATCACCCGAATGCGTCTCCAGATGGCGCCGGTTCATGCCTCGTAAGAGCTCCCGCGCCGCATCATCTTCCTCCGACGTAATCCCAACGGCCTTCAAATGCCGCACCGGATCTTTCGCGCTCAACGTCGTGCCCTGAAAGGTCGCCGGCAAGAAGCCAGGTCCCCAGTTGTTCGAACCGTTTTGCGGCACGCCGCGCGGATCTAAGATCGAAACAAACGCCGGCAAATCCTGGTTCTCGCTGCCCAAGGCATAACTCACCCACGAACCCAAACTCGGAAATCCATCCAACACAAATCCCGTCGACAAAAAATTCTCCGCCGGACCATGCGTGTTGCTCTTGCTGGTTAACGAATGGATAAACGCGATGTCATCGGTCAGTTCCCCCAAATGCGGGATCAGGTCCGAAACCATCTTGCCCGTACGCCCGCGCGGTCGAAAGGTATACTGCGGTCGCGCCAAATTCCCCGCCGGCCCCTGAAACGTCACCGAAGGCCCTCCCGGCAATGGCTTGTTGTCCCATCGTATCAGCTCGGGCTTGTAATCCCAGGTCTCCAACTGGCTCACCGCCCCCGCACAGAAGATCACAATCACGTTCTTCGCCCGCGCCCGATGATGCCCCGCCCGCGCCGCATACGGCCGCGCCGGATCAATCACCGGCCCCGCCGACGCCAACAACCCTTCCCCGCTCAAGATCTTGGCCAACGCAATCGAGCCCAACGCCGTCGCGCCGTGGGTCAAAAACCCACGCCGATCCAAAAGGTGTCGGCCACGCAATGCATAAGGATCCGGTCGGCTGTTCATGGCATGTAGAGAAACTCGTTGCTGTTGAATAACGCCCGACACAACGTGCGAAGGCCGTGCTCACGCACCACAGGCAACGCCGCCGCCACCTCCTCAACCTCCGCAGCTCGTCCCAACGCGAGCTGATACGCTCGTTGTATCCGAGCCGCCGCATCCCCCCCCACCTCCCGCTCCACTCGCTCCGCAAAGACCCGCGCCTGATCCACCGTGAATCGGCTGTTGAATAGGTTCAACGCCTGGATCGGCGTCGTCGATTCACGTCGCCGTGCCGTGCTCTGGCCGGCGTCCGGACAGTCAAAAGCTCCAAACACAGCCTCCCGCTCCCGCCTCACTTTGTGCGCATAAATCATCCGCTTGTGCCCCTCCGCTCCAAACGTCTCCACCGGCTGGAACCCGACCAACCCTCCTCGAAAGTTAAAGAGATCAAACCCTCGCCCCCCAACCGCAAGGTTCAAGGTCCCACTCACAAAGAGCATCGAATCGCGAATCGATTCCGATTCAAGCCGACGCGACGGAAATCGCCACAGCAACCGGTTGTCCACATCCTTCGACGCCGCGCTCGCCTCATGCCGCGTGGATTGTCGGTAGGTCGCCGACAAAACAATCAGACGATGCATCGTTTTCGTCGACCAACCGGAACGGACAAACGTGTCCGCAAGCCAGTCCAACAACTCCGGGTGCGAAGGTTTCGCTCCGTTTTTCCCCAAATCGCTCGAAGTCTCAACCAACCCGACTCCGAAGTGCCCCTGCCAAATCCGGTTCACCATCACACGGGCCGTCAACGGATTGTCCGGGCTGGCAATCCACTCCGCTAATGCGTGCCGCCGCTGCCGCTCCTCGGCGTCCCTCGTCAATCGCATCGTGCCCAACACCCGAGGCACCGCCGGTACCACCTCGTCCTTGGGCTGCTCCGGATCTCCCCGATGCAACACCCGTATCGTGTCCGGTTTCCGAAACAATCCCGCAAAGGCCATCCGCCCAACCATCCCCTCTCCGATCGCCTTCTCCAACCTCGTCTT
>Ga0172373_10008039_pt1 | contig 13476 bp, 12 predicted proteins | sample Lak10m_2_FD_114546 | JGI IMG/M metagenome (GOLD analysis project Ga0172373, IMG submission 114546) | Freshwater microbial communities from Kabuno Bay, South-Kivu, Congo - kab_092012_10m | ecosystem: Environmental > Aquatic > Freshwater > Lake | place: Democratic Republic of the Congo... | reverse complement strand
GGCAGGACCGATCCGCCGCTGTCGGTGACCACCACGTCCAGCGCCGCCAGCCGCGCCTCGGGTGTCAGCCTGATCACCTTGGTGTCACCCTTGCTCACCGTGAATCGCTCCCCCACCGGCATGTAACAGGGGTGCTCGACCATAACGGTGTGCGGGCCCGGCAGGACGTGCTCGGACTCGATGCCGCCGCTGTCGAGGTCGCGATCGTCCAGCTTGATCGGCAATCCCGACGGCTGCGTCCGGACGGTGAGCGTCGCAAAGGCCGGAGGGAGCTTTTCGACCACGCGCCCGGTCTTGTCGTTGAGCGTCATGCTGTGCACGACGGTGTCGTACTCCTTCCGGGCGAACGACACCTCCTGCTCGCCCTCGGGCACCGACTCCTCGCAGGGGGTCGCCGAGCAGACCAGGTTGCCGTTGACGCTTACGGTCGCTCCGGGCGGCTCGCTTTCGAACCGCACCCGCACCTGCCGTGTCGTTGATGTGACGACCTTCCGGGCACCGGTCGCGAGCTCGAGCCACGCCCGGACCTCCTTGGTCAGCGTCCCCTCGAGCGCGTCCTGCAGCCCCGAGACATCTCCGGCGCGGAAGGTCTTGCTCCCCAGCAGCGTGCCCGGCAGCGACTCGTACGCCTCGATGGTGAGGTTGAGCCGGCCGTCGACGCGGGTGATGCGCCCTCCCAGCACCCAGCGGCTCTGCAGCTGCTTGCCGATGGTGGCGATGCAGCCGTTGAGGCCGCATTTGAGCATCTCCGGCGTGGCCATCTCGGCCATCACCTCGCGGGTCATCACCGGCAGCTTGACGCGCGTGGCGGCCAGCATCACGGCGCCGCGCACCGAGGCGGTGAGCGTGTCGGCCTCCTCGAGCGGCACGGCGTTCTCGATCGGCTCCAGATCGAGCACCGCCAGGACGCGCGTGACGTCGGCCGCGCCTGCGGGCAGGGCGATCAGACAACAGAGGAGGACGGACAGGACGCGAAGGAGGCGCATGGCGCGGAGGGTATCCGGCGCGTGAAGCCGGCTCAACACCACACAGCGACCCGCGTGCCCGCAACGTCATTGTTGCCGCCGGAGCGGTCGGTGGAGTAGGGTGCGCCGCCTTTTCCGGGGCGGTGGTCGCTCCGGGTGCGATCAGCCGCGCCACACTGCAACGCCACCGGCGCCGAGGTCCTCCATGAGCGTGCTCGTCAACAAGGAAACCAGGGTCATCTGCCAGGGCATCACCGGCTCCCAGGGCACCTTCCACACGCAGCAGGCGCTGGCCTACGGCACCCGCATGGTGGGTGGCGTGACCCCGGGCAAGGGCGGGACGATGTGGGAGAGCAAGCTCCCCATCTTCAACACCGTCAGCGCCGCCGTGAAGGAGACGGGCGCCGACGCCAGCGTCATCTACGTGCCGCCGCCGTTCGCCGCCGACGCCATCATGGAGGCCGCCGAGGCCGGTGTGAAGCTGGTCGTCTGCATCACCGAGGGCATCCCGGTGATGGACATGCTCAAGGTCAAGCACTTCCTCGCCGGCTATCCCGGCACGCGGCTTGTCGGCCCCAACTGCCCCGGTGTCATCACCCCGGGTGAGTGCAAGATCGGCATCATGCCGGGCCACATCCACAAGAAGGGCTCCGTCGGCATCGTGTCGCGCTCCGGCACGCTCACCTACGAGGCGGTCTTCCAGACGACGCAGCTGGGGCTCGGTCAGACGACGGCCATCGGCATCGGCGGCGACCCGATCAACGGCACCAACTTCGTCGACTGCCTCAAGATGTTCAACGAGGACCCGGAGACCGAGTCGATCATCATGATCGGCGAGATCGGTGGCTCGGCCGAGGTGCAGGGCGCCGAGTACATCAAGGCCCACGTGCGCAAGCCGGTGGTCGGCTTCATCGCCGGCGCGACCGCTCCTCCGGGCAAGCGGATGGGCCACGCGGGCGCCATCATCTCCGGCGGCAACGACACGGCCGACGCCAAGTTCACCGCTCTCGAGGCGGCCGGCGTGCGCACCACGCGCAACCCGGCCACCATCGGCGCCACCCTCAAGGCGCTGCTGGACGAGCGCCGCTAGAGCAACGCCCCCGCAAGTCGATCCTGACGCCGGATGTGCCGGTGTCCTCCACACGCAGAAAAGGAAGTCCACGCAATGGCTCTCGAGCGCACCCTCAGCATCATCAAGCCGGACGGCGTCCGCCGTAACCTCATCGGGAAGATCATCGCCCGCTTCGAGGAGGCCGGTCTGCGCCCTGTGGCGATCCGCCGCCACCACATGAGCCGCAAGGAGGCCGAGGGCTTCTACGCGGTGCACAGCGCCCGTCCGTTCTTCGGCGAGCTGGTCGAGCAGATGTCCGCCAGCCCGGTGGTCGTGATGGTGCTCGAGGGTGAGAACGCGATCGCCGCCAACCGCGAGGTGATGGGCGCCACCAACCCGGCCAACGCGGCCGAGGGCACCATCCGCAAGCTGTTCGCGCTCAGCATCGGCGAGAACACGGTGCACGGCTCGGACGCCCCGGAGACGGCGCGCAACGAGATCGCCTACTGGTTCCGCGAGACCGAGATCGGCGCGTAAGCACCGCTCGAGCGCGTGTTCGTACCGGCGGGCCGCGGCCTTCAGTGGCTGCGGCCCGTCGTCATTTGATGTCATCTGATCGCAGGGCATTTTCGGAAAGGTGGCGGTTCATGGGCGTCAAGGAGCAGGTGGCGGCGCGGATCGAGCAGGCGCTGGCGGCGTGTGAGGCCGAGGGGCTGTGGACGCTCGAGCAGCGGCCGCTGGTGGCGCTGGAGCGGCCGCGTCAGGCGGAGCACGGCGACCTGGCGACCAACGTGGCGATGACGCTGGCCAAGGCCGCGCGCAAGCCGCCGCGCGAGGTGGCCCAGGCGATCGTGAACCGGCTGGGCGCAGGGGAGGGTGACGCCCTGCTCCGCACCGCCGAGCTGGCCGGGCCGGGGTTCATCAACCTGCGCGTGGCGCCCGCGGCGTGGTTCGCACAGCTGGCGGAGGGCGTGGCGCGGGGCGACGCCTGGGGCCGCAGCGACGCCCTGGCCGGCGACAACGTCATCGTCGAGTTCGTGAGCGCCAACCCGACGGGGCCGATGCATGTCGGCCACGGGCGCGGCGCCATCACCGGCGATGTGATCTCCCGGCTGCTGGATGCGGCGGGCGCGCAGGTTCACCGTGAGTATTACATCAACGACGCCGGTGGCCAGGTGGGCCACCTGGCGCACGCCGTGTGGGTGCGGGCGCAGCAGCGGGTGGCGGCGGATCAGCCGGCGGCGGCGCTGGTGCCGCAGCCGCTCGGCCCGGACGACTATCAGGGCGAGTACGTCATCGACATCGCCCGGGCGCTGCTGGCGCCGCTGACGCCCGAGCAGCGGCTGCAGCTGGTGACGACGCCGTTCGAGCAGCAGAAGTTCGAGCTGCAGCAGCAGGCGGTCGAGCTGGTGATGCGCGAGATGATCCGCCCCGATCTGGAGCTGGCGGGCATCGCGTTCGACCGGTACTTCTCCGAGGCCGACATGCACGCGGCCGGCAGCGTCCATCGCGCGATCGCCCAGCTGGAGGAGGCGGGCCACGCCGAGGTCAAGGTGCTGCCGCCGCCCAAGGGGATGGAGCGCGCACCGGGGGACGAGGAGGCCGCCAACCAGCCGCTGCTGGTGATGAAGACCAGCGCCTTCGGCGACGACACCGACCGGGCGCTGCGCAAGCCGGACGGCAGCTGGACCTACTTTGCCGGCGACGTGGCGTACCACTGGGACAAGCTGCAGCGCGGCTACAACCGGGTGATCAACGTCTGGGGCGCCGACCACGGCGGCTACGTGCCGCGCGTGCGGGCGGCCATCCAGGCGCTGGGCTACACGCCGGAGCGGTTCGAGGTGGTGCTGGTCCAGATGGTCAACCTGCTGCGCGACGGGCAGCCGGTGCGGATGGGCAAGCGGTCGGGCAACTTCGTGACCCTGCGTGACGTGATCGAGGAGGCCGGCGCCGACGCGACGCGCGTCTTCTTCATCGAGCGCGGCTCCAACAGCCAGTTCGACTTCGACCTCGCGCTCGCCAAGCGGCAGGAGGAGGTCAATCCGGTCTTTTACGTGCAGTACGGCCACGCCCGCGCGGCGTCGATCCTGCGCAAGGCGGAGGAACGCGGCGTGAAGTTGCCGCCGGTCACGGTCGATGCGCTCGCAGGCCTGGGACTGCCGGAGGAGCTGGACCTGGTGAAGCGGATGCTCGAGCTGCCGGTGGTGGTGGCCGGCGCCGCGCAGGCGCTCGAGCCGCACCGGGTGGTCTTCTACATGAAGGAGACGATCGCGGCGTTCCACTCGTACCTGACCCGCTACAAGAGCAGCGAGAAGGTGCTGTCGGACGACGTCGTCAAGACGCAGGCCCGCTTGGCGCTGGTGCAGGCGCTCAAGCTGACGCTGGGCAACGCGCTGCGGATGCTGGGCGTCTCGGCCCCGGACGAGATGCGTCGCAACGTCGAGGCGGTCGAGGGCGCCGAGGCGGGATCCGAGGACGGCTCCGAGGCGACGGCCTGATCGATCGAACACGAAGCACCACGAACCCGAAAAGCAACGGCCGGCCGGGATCCGCTCCCGCGCCGGCCGTCGTCACTTCACCGCCGAGGACCGATCAGTCGTCGTCGTGCTCATGCTCGTCATGGTCGTGTCCATGCTCGCCGCCTTGCGCCGCGGGATGAGCAGGCTTCGCGTAGGCCGCACCGGCGTTGAGGTCGTAGACCAGGTGGCCACCTGCGGCGCCGGTGCGGTAGCCGAGGAAGAGCACGGCGAACGTGCCGATCGTTGCGAGCCCTGCGATCGTCTCGGACCAGCGTGCGCGTCCGTGCAGCGCACCCGCCGTGACCATCAGCGCCAGCACCGCGCCGGCCCCCCAGACAAACCCCTCGGCGGCCTCCTCGTGCTCGTGGATCGCCGACTCGCCGACGAGATCCTCGACGCGTTCCTCCTCGTGCTCGCCGGTCTTCATCGACACCATCGCCGAGCCGACCAGCACCGCCTGCAGCACGACGGCGAGCCACCACTGGCGAGCGGCCCCGACGCCGCCACGCAGGAGCGCGACCACCGCCCAGCCGGCGACCAGCGGCATCAGCAACCCGAGCGCGATCGGCAGGTGGACGACCTTGGGGTGAAACAGGACGGTTTCCATCGACGACTCCGAAGGTGTGAAGCGGGCAAGCGTCCGCTCCGTGACGACCGCGTGAAGATGGACCGACGCGGCGACGCGAGGCAAGCGACACCTTTGCGCGCCGACGGGCCGAACGAGAGACGGGCGGAGAAGGCGGTCCGGAGTCCTCCTCCTCCCAGTGTCGAAGGTCCGTTAATGAATATTATGTCAAGTCGTGGGTCGAGATTTTACCCGATCCGGCGAAAAAGGCTCCCGCTGCGTCGCTTCTGTTGCGTGACGGCCCTCGGCTGCGCCAGAACGCGCCGCATGACGACACACGCCCACCACCCCCACTTCGTGATCACCGGCGGCGGTACCGGCATCGGCCGCGCCATCGCGCACCGGCTCTCCCGCGACGGTGCACGACTCACGCTGATCGGACGCCGCCGCGAGCCGCTGGAGCGCGTACGGGACGAGCTGTCGCGACCGGGGCTGACGCCGCTGATCGTGACCGCCGACATCCGCACGCAGGCCGAGGTCGACGCGGCGTTCGAGACCGCGGCGCGCACGCACGGGCCGATCCACGGCTTGATCGCCAACGCCGGCCTCGGCGGCGAGAACCGCGCGGGTGCCGACGACCGGTTCGACGACATCGTCTCGACCAACCTCAACGGCAGCTACTACAGCCTCCGGGCGTTCGAGCGGTTCATGGCGCCCGGCGCCGAGCCCCGTCACGTCGTCGTCATCGCCTCGATCCTCGCGCGGTTCGGGGTCGCCGGCTACACCGGCTACTGCGCCTCCAAGGCCGGCCTGCTGGGGCTCGTCCGCGCGGCGGCGCTCGAGCTGGCGCCGCGCAATGTCATGGTCAACGCCCTCTGTCCGGGCTGGGTCTCGACCGAGATGGCCTGGCAAGGTATCGACGGCTTCGCCTCGGCGGCCGGACTCACGCGAGACCAGGCGTTTGCCGAGGCGATGAAGGCGGTCCCGCTGGGCCGCATGAGCGAACCCGAGGACGTCGCCAACCTCGTCGGCTGGCTCGTCTCGGCCGAATGCCGCGGCGTCACCGGGCAGACACTTGACATAAACAATGGTGCCTGGATGGGCTGACCGAACGCGGCGAACGCTCCTCGCGTCATGGTGCGCTGGGCTGATCAGCCGCGGCGACAAGCGGCACGGCTGACGTCGCGAGGGTCGGCATCGCCCGTCCGCCATGACGCAGCAGACGCCGCACCGGCTGCCGACTGCGTGTCCGCGGGATGTGCGAGACAAAAGCGGTACGGATCCGCTCCGCCGGCCACCCGGTCGTCTCTGCGAGCCACCGGGTCACCGCCGCGGAAACGGTCGACCGCGCTCTGTCGGCCGCATCGACCACCAGCCAGGCGTCGATGCCGTCGTCCCCCCGGGGCAGCACGGCGAGGTCGGTGAGCGTTACCTGCCGGCGCAGCAGCGACTCGAGCCCCTCCGGCCCCATCGCCCCGCGCGGCGTCTCGAACGCCTCGTCCCGCCGCGACAGAAACCAGAGCCGCCCCGTGCTGTCGCGTTGGACGAGGTCGCCGGTGAGGTACCAGCCGTCCCGAAACGCGCGCTCGTACCGTACCGGTTCGCCCCAGTAGGCGCGCATCAGCGACGGCAGGTCGGGCCGCAGCGCCAGCTCTCCCGGCGCGTCACCGGCCTCCTGAAGTGATCTGTCAACGCGGCACATCACCGAGGCGTCCTGACTGAGCATCGGCGCCCCGATCAACCCGCCGATCAGCGATCGCGACGGTTCGCGCTCCACCGCCGACAGGGTGACGAGCCCCGCCTCCACCTGCCACCAGCCGGTACGCACCGGCGCGCCCGAGAGCGCCTCCGCCTGAGCGAGCTCCTCGATCGTCAGCGGCTCGCCCAGGCTGATGATCTGCCGCAACGAGGACGACGCGATCGGGGATCGGCTCTCGAGCAGCCGCCGCACCGCACCGGGGCCCACCAGCGCGATGGTCGCGTCCGTGCCGGCGATGCGATCAAACCACGGTGCGTCGCTGTCCGCGTCGTCCATCGCCACCGTGGCGCCGGACGCCAGCGGCATCCAGAGCGCATACGGCAGATATGGGCCGAAGCCTGTCGCCAGCTCGCTCCAGACGACATCGGAGGGCTGCAGACCGATCGCCTCGACGCCGACCCGCGCCGCCCATTCGAGCGCCCCCCGGGCCTGGAGCACCCCGCGCGCCGCCGCGCTGCGCCCGCTCGAGTAAAGCAGCAGCGCCGGATCGTCCGCGAGTGGCACGGCGCTCTCCTCGTCGCGTCCCTTCGCCTCGTCGATCAGACGGGCCAGCGCGTGGGTGCCTGCCGGCGGCTCGCCTTCGTCGATCACCACCACGTGATCGAGCAGCGGCAACGACTCGCGCAGGGCGGCGATCCGGTCGCGGTACACCTCGGCCGTGGTGAGCAGCAACCGCGCGCCGCTGTGCTGGAGGCGCTGTGCCAGCACCTCCGCGCCGAAGCCGGCGTAGAGCGGCACCACGATGGCCCGTCGTCGCAGGGCGGACAGCATCAGCACGGCGATGGCCGGATGAGGCTCCAGCGCCACCGCCAGTCGATCGGCCCCTGTGATGCCCAGCTCGGCGAGCGCGCCCGCCAGACGTGTCGCCAGTCGGCTCAGCTCGTGCGCCTCGATGACGCGGCGCTGACCGCTCCGATCGGTCCACCCGATCCGTGCCGTCTCGACCATCTCACCTGCGACATCGCGCTCACGCGATGCCCCCTGCCCGCCGTCTGCCACCCCACCCTCCCCCGGTTGCCGCTCTGCGGCGCCATGAAGGTGCGCACCTGTGCTCCGGCGCGCCACCCGCGCGGCAGCGTGCCGCCCGGTCGTCGGTGCATGCGTGAGGCCGTCATCGACGCCAATCTCCGCGCATGCAGACCGATACCGAGACGACCCGACCGAAGATCCTCGTGACCTGGTTTTCGCGAACCGGCACCACGGCGCAGGTGGCCCGCGAGCTGGCGCAGGCGCTGGGCGCCACAGCCGAGCCGCTGCGATCGAGCGATCTCTACGCCGGCCGCCTGGGGTGGCTGCGGGCGCTCTGGCGTGCCGGACGGGGCCACGCGGACAAGGCGCCGGCGCTGACGGTCGACCCGGCGCGCTTTGATCTCGTCGTGGTGGGATCCCCCGTCTGGAACAACCACCCGGCCCTGCCGGTGCGCGCGTTTCTGCGCTCTCAGAAGGGGCGGATCGCGCAGATGGGGCTGTTCGTCACCCAGGGCGGCTTTGGCGCCTCCAAGGCGCTGGAGGAGATGACCCGCATGGTCGACAGCCATGTGGTGGCATCGGTGGCGCTGCGTCAGTCGACGGTGCAGGCCGGTCGACACACCGGGCCGATGGCGCGCTTCGCCGCCGAGCTGCGGGCCCATCTGCCGCAGGCACCCTCGGTGGAGCTCGCCTTTCAGACGCGACGTGATCGCGAGGCATCGACGACGGAAGCCCCGACGATGCACGAGTGATCGACGGATCGACGCGCAGGGCCCGCACGCCGATCGATCGCGTGAGGTGAGCGGCGCTACCGGGTTGACCCAGGCTGCGGGTCGGGGCATGAGGCCGGGCCATGAAGCGATCGATTCTGCTCTCACTGGCTGTTATGGGGTGTGTGACAACGCCTTCGGGTGAACCCGTGTCGACGGTGACCGTCGTGACCGGGGGCGGCGAACGCTGCATCCCGCCGGGGCTGCGCACGCCGATGACGCAGGCGCCGCCGGATGACCTGCTCAGCCCGCCACCGGACGCGCAGACCTCCCCCAGCGGCCTCGTGCGACGGCTGCTCGCGCCGGGATGCGGCACGCAACGGCCGGGCAGCTTCAGCGTCGTGCGGGTGCACTACACGGGATGGACGACCGATGGACGGATGTTCGACTCGTCCCTGGAGCGGCCCGAGCCGACGCAGCTGTCGCTGGGTGCGGTGATCCCCGGGTGGCGCGAGGCGCTGCGACAGATGCGCGTGGGTGAGCGGCAGCGGCTGTGGATCCCGGAGGAGCTCGCCTACAAGGGCCAGAGCGGACCGCAGGGGCAGCTGGTGTTCGATGTCGAGCTGGTGGAGCTGGTCGAGCAGTGATCGCACCCAGCAGAACGCCGCGCCCTCCGTTGAAGGAGAGCGCGGCGTCGGGCGTTCGGAGACCGTTCAGAGAAGACTAGCGGCGCCGCTGCTGCTGCTCGACGGGGATTGGAGCGTCCGACACCGTGCCGGTGGCGGTACCCGTCGTCGGAGCCGGGGCGGTCGTGCCGGTCGGAGCCGGAGCGGTCGTGCCGGTCGGAGCCGGGGCGGTCGTGCCGGTCGGAGCCGGGGCGGTCGTGCCGGTCGTCGCGTCGGTCGGTGCTGGCGCGGTCGAGCCGGTCGGGGCCGGGGCGGTCGCGCCACCCGTCGAGTCGGTCGGTGCCGGCGCGGTCGGGGCCGGAGCCGGAGCCGTCATGCCGCCGGTGCCCGGGGCGGGTGATGTAGCACCGGTGGTCGACGGCGCCTCGACGACGGGACGGGTCGCGGCGTCTCGGGCGGCCTTCTCTTCGGCACGACGACGGGCCTCATCGGCCTTCTTGGCCTCGAGCGCCGCCTTCTCCTCGGCGCGGCGCTTCTCGTCCTCGGCCTTCTTGGCCTCGCGCGCGGCCTTCTCCTCGGCGCGGCGCTTCTCCTCCTCGGCCTTCTTGGCCTCGCGGGCGGCCTTCTCCTCGGCGCGGCGCTTCTCCTCTTCGGCCTTCTTGGCCTCGCGGGCGGCCTTCTCCTCAGCGCGGCGCTTCTCGTCCTCGGCCTTCTTGGCCTCGCGCGACGCCTTGTACTCGGCGCGGCGCTTCTCGTCCTCGGCCTTCTTGGCCTCACGAGCCGCCTTGTCGTCCGTCTTGCCGTCCTTCTTGCCGTCGGAGGCCTTTGCGGCGTCCTTTGCGGCGGCCTTGGCCTCCTTGGCTGCGGCCTTCTCCGCCTCGCGAGCTGCCTTCTCCTCGGCGCGGCGGCTCTCCTCGAGGGCGCGGGCCGCGTCCTTGGCCGCCTTCATCTCGGCCTTGGCACGCTCCTCGGCGGCGCGCTTCTCCTCCGCCGCGCGCTTCTCGGCGTCGGCCCGTGCCGTCTCGGCCGCATCGCGCGGATCGGACTCCGCCGGCTTGTCGGTCCCGGTGGCCGCGTTGGCAGGCGCCGTGGCGGCGCCTTCGGTCGCCTTGCGCTCCTCCGCCTTGCGACGGGCCTCCTCATCGCGCTGCTTGGCCGCCTCCGCGCGCTCCCGAGCGGCGGCCTTGCGCGCCTCGGCCTGACGACGGGCCTCCTCTGCGCGGGCGCGCGCCGCCTTTTCCTCCTCGGCCTTGCGCTTGGCGTCGTCGGTCCGGGTCTCGGCAGCGTTCTTCTGCTCCTCGGCCTTGCGACGCGCCTCATCGGCCTTGCGCTGGGCCTCGGCGCGCTGCTCCTCGGCGCGCTTGCGGTCCTCGACAGCCTTGGCCTCGGCCTGCTGACGGGCCTTCTCGGCCTGCAGACGGGCCTCCTCCGAGCGCCGCTTGGCCTCGTCGGCGCCGCCACGCGCCACGGGGGCCGCGCCGCGAGACAGCTGTGCGACGGCCGGCGAGGCGGCGAGGCCGAGCGCCAGCAGCACGGAGAGCAGGTGAGAACCACGAACGACGGATCGCTTCATGAACGTTTCCTCGCGTCTCCCGAGGTCTGCCTCGGGCGGTGAAAGAGCGGCGGGATCAAAGCCCACGTCCGGTCGCCTGTCAACAAGCGGGCCAGCGGGCGATGGTCAGTGGGCCACGGGCCCCAGCAGCGGCGCGGTGATATCGCGCACACGGCCGCTGTCTTTCTCCGTCACCGTCAGGCGGATCGACGCCGAGCCGGCCGTGCGCGATCGCGTCGCCACCACCGGCAATCGGAAGTCGTCGAGCGACCCGAGCGTGATGCGATCGACCGGGAGCGTGACCTCCGTGCCGTCGTCGGCGAGTGTCGTCACCAACAGCTCCGCTGCGACGGGCTGCTTGTTGACGACATGCAGCTCGAAGGTATTGCGCACCCGATCGCCGTCGACGACGTACGGCATGCCACGCGCGCGCACCAGCTCCGCCTCGAACGGCCTTCGCAGCACGGTCGTGACGATCAGCGCGGTGACGACGGAGGCAAAGACAAGGCCGTAGACGACGACACGCGAACGCACGCGGCGACGCTGATGTCCGACCAGTCCGGAGAGCGAGTCGTATCGGACGAGACCGCGCGGACGGGAGAGTCGATCCATCACGTCGTCACAGGCATCGACACATTGCGCGCAGCCGATGCACTCCATCTGCAACCCGTTGCGGATATCGATCGCGGTCGGGCAGACGGAGACGCAGCGGCCGCAGTCGACGCAGTCACCCTCGCGCGTGCCGTCGACGACCGGCAACGAGAGCCGCCCCTCGGGCGCCGCCTTGCCTCGGCGCGGCTCGCCTCGCGCGGCGTCATAGCCGATCACCAGCGAATGCTCGTCCGTCAGCACCGACTGCAGCCGGCCGTACGGACAGAGCACCACGCAGAACTGCTCCCGGAACCAGGCACCGTCGAAGTAGAGGACGCCGGTGACGGCCATCGCCCAGCCGAACGGCACGGCGTTGACGCCGGGCGCGTGGGACATCATCCCGACGAGCTTTGGCAGCGGCACGAAGAGCGCCAGCAGCGCATGGGCCAGCAGGAACGCGACGGCGAGATAGAGCGCGTGCTTGAGCAGCACCAACGGCAGGCGTCGCGGGCTGAAGCCTTGCTGGCGCAGCCGGATGCGCTGCTCCCGCGGGCCGTCGATCAGCCGCTCGATCGGCCGGAACAGCCCCTCGATGAAGACCGATTGCGGACAGGCCCAGCCGCACCAGAGGCGGCCCCAGACGGCGGTGACGAACAGCAGACCGAACGCCACCGTCAACGCCAGCAGCAGCAGTCGAAAGCCGTCCTGCGCGTTGAAGACGCTGCCGAAGAGGTGGAACCGTCGCCCGGGAATGTCGAGATGCACGGCGCGGTCACCGCCGATCTCCACGAACGGCAGGGTGACGTAGATCGCCATCAGCATCGCGTAGACGGCACGGCGACCACGGGTGAACCGCCCGCTGATGTCCGCCGGCTCCGGGTGTCGGCGGCTGCCGTCGTCGTTGATCGACCCCAGCCGGTCAAGGCCCGGTGCATGCTTTCGGGAGGACACCCGCATCGACATTCATCACTCCTCGCTCAAGTAACGCGCTGCGGGCCGTCCACGATCCGTTGACTACGGCGCGACGACCGACCCCTCGGGCGGCTTGCCCGGCACGTTGCGCCCCTTGAGCGTCAGGACGTAGGCGACCACCTCGTCCACCCGCTCGGCCCCCAGCACCGTCTCCCAGGCGGGCATGCCCTTGGAGGTGACGCCGGCCGCAACGGTGCGACGGATCTCCACCGGGCGTGCGCCGTGGATCCAGGAGCTGTCGGTGAGGTTGGGGCCGACGACGCCCTGCCCCTGCGCGCCGTGACACGCCACGCACGACTGCTCGAAGGTGCGCCGCCCGGCGGCCGTCGTCTGCTCCGATGCGGCCAGCGTCTTGAGCAGCGCATCGTCCGGCTCGCCCCGTCCGGCGGCCGCGGCGCGGGCGCGCTGGGCGGCGGCGTCCAGCTCGGCGGCGTACTCGCCCCGTGGCAGCAGCCCGGCGCCGCTCACGTGGTAGTAGAGCCAATACCCGAGCCCGAACGCCATCGTGAGAAACAGCGTCGCCAGCCACCAGTTGGGCAGCACGTTGTCGTGCTCGCGGATGCCGTCGTAGTCGTGACCGGTATCGAGCGGGCTCTGGTCGGGTGTCGGGTTGTCGTGGCGGTCAGCCGACATGGAGGGGCTCCGGAGAGGCGATGGTGGTGGAGACGGGGCCGGCGTCGTCCTGCAGCGGCAGGTCGGCCAGCGGGCGCGTCTGCTCGGGTCGACGCCGGAGGGCGCCGACGACGATGGCGACAAAGGCGACCAGGAAGATCACCAGCGCCGCGAGCGGATAAGCCAGCAGCTCGTGGCCTTGGAAGTACTGCCGGAACATCTAGCGGGCCTCCGCGCTGGTGGCCGGCGACTGCCCCAGTCGCTGCAGATAGGCGATGAGCGCGACCATCTCGCTGCGGGCGTCGACGGTCGCGCCCTGGCTGCGCAGCTCGTCGGCGATGACACCGGACTGCCGCTCCATCGCCGCAACGGCATCACCCTCGGCCGCGGCGTCGTACGGGACGCCGAGCGTGCGCATCGCGGCGATCTTGCGCGGCGTGCGGGCAGCGTCGACGCGGCGGTCGGCCAGCCACGGGAAGGCGGGCATGTTGGAGCCGGCGGCGATGGCGCGCGGGTCCATCAGGTGGGTGTAGTGCCACAGCGACGGGTACTTGCCGCCGACGCGGGCGAGGTCGGGGCCTGTCC
>Ga0172373_10008036_pt1 | contig 13479 bp, 11 predicted proteins | sample Lak10m_2_FD_114546 | JGI IMG/M metagenome (GOLD analysis project Ga0172373, IMG submission 114546) | Freshwater microbial communities from Kabuno Bay, South-Kivu, Congo - kab_092012_10m | ecosystem: Environmental > Aquatic > Freshwater > Lake | place: Democratic Republic of the Congo... | reverse complement strand
TTTCTTTAAGTAATTGAATAGCATTAGGATTTATAGATAACCAATTCCAAGAAATATTATTAGGATTTTGTTTAATTTCTTCGGAAATTAATTTAATAGCATTTTTATTTTTTGAAAGTAAAACCCAATTAATTTTATCTTTATTTTCTTGAAGCAATTCAATTGCATTAGGATTTTCAGATAACCAATTCCAATTTAATTTATTTGTATCAATCCAATTTCTTAACTTCAAAATAGGTTTATTTAAACTCATAATAATGAAATAAAATAAATATATAAATCATTTTTTAATTTAAATTTAGAAAAAGAAAAAATGATATATATAAAATAAATATAGATTATATATATAAATAATGGAAATAGAGAAAATTGATTATGTTATCCAAAATATTAAGGATATGCTTATTTCAAGAGGAGATAATATAGATGAATTTGAAGAACATGAAGCAGAATTAGATAGAGAAGTATTTTTAAATGAAAATTATCCGGTTAATTTTCATACATCAAATACAGCAATTATATTTGCATTAACTAAAAATTTAAGAAGTTCAATAATAGATGAATTAAAAAAAAATAGTAATAATATTGATAATTATGTTAAAAAATATAATGGTAAATATAATATTATATTAATATTTAATAATGATATTTTAACAACACCATCAATATATTCTTTAGGTGTTATTGATAAAATTCTTCAAAAAAAAGGTGGAATGTTACAATATTTTAAAGTTGAAGAGTTATTTTTTAATCCAACTAAACATGAATTAGTACCACCTCATAGAAAATTATCATCAGATGAAGCAAAAATAATAATGGATAAATATATGATTAAAAGTAAAGGACAAATGCCATTAATTCAACATACAGATGTTATAGCAAAATGGATAGGATTAAAACAAGGTGATTTAGTAGAAATTACTAGATATAATGAAAATAGTGGTGAATATTATTATTATAGATGTTGTGTATAAGGATAAACTCTCTTTTTTTTATTAACTATAATAAATGAGTAATTATAGTCATAGACGTAGAGATAGAGATTATACAAAATATAATGATTTATTAGTAAAATATTCACGTGACGAGGTAAATTATTTTAAAAGTTTATCAAATGAAAAAAAAGATGAAATTTTTAATATAGAAAAAGAAATAAATGATTTTAAAATATTTAAAGAACCATTAAGATTTAAGTTTTTAAGAATGAATACAATAATTTCAAATAAAATTGCAATTTTACGAAAATATGAAGATTTTTGTAAATTAAGTCCATTTTCATCAGAATATTCTAAATTAAGTAAATGGATTTCTACTGTATCACAATTACCATTAGGTATTTATAAAGAACTTGATTATAATAAAAAAGGTATTGGAACTTTTTTAAATGAAATTAAACAAGGATTAAATAAAAATATATATGGTCATAATGATACTAAAGAACAATTAATTAGAATATTAGCTCAATATATATCAAATCCTAATGCTAAAGGTTATGTAATAGGTATTCAAGGTTCAATGGGTGTAGGTAAAACTAAATTTATTAAAGATGGTATTGCAAAAGTAATAGGTTATCCTATAGCATTTATTCCATTGGGTGGAATATCAGATTCTAGTTATTTAAAAGGTCATTCATATACTTATGAAGGTTCAACATATGGAAAAATAGTAGAACAATTAATAAAAACAAGAGTAATGAATCCTATTTTTTTCTTTGATGAATTAGATAAGGTTTCACATAGTAGATATGGTGAAGAAATAATAAATACACTTATTCATATTACTGATAATACACAAAATGATAAATTTAGTGATAAATATATAGAAGAATTAGAATTAGATTTATCAAAATCAATTATATTTTTTACTTTTAATAATATTGAAAATATAAATCCAATTTTAAGAGATCGAATGATCATTATTAATATTGATAAATATACAAGAGAAGATAAATTAAAATTAGTTAAACATAGTTTATTAGAAGTTATTTATAAATCTTATAATTTTAATGATAATGATATTATTTTAACAGATGATATGATTTATTATATTATTGATAATACAACACAAGAAGATGGAGTAAGAAATTTACAACGTAATATTAATAATATTTATAGTTATATAAATATGAATAAATATATGTCAATTGATAATAAATTAATTAAATTTCCTTTTACAATTACAAAAGAATTTATTGATAAATATATGATTTTAAAAAAAAAAGATGATAATCAACTTTTATCTATGTATTTATAAAATAAATAAAACAATAAAATAAAAATAATCTCTAATATTAATTTAATAATGAAAATAGGAAAAAATAAAAATTATTTGATTTTTTCAATTAGTTTTGGAATAATATTAATAGTTTTTTTATTATTTATATTTATTTATAAAGGTTCATATGAAACTTTTTTTAATTCAATTACATTTTTAAGTAAAGAAGAAACTCAACAATTTATAGAAAATGATGAAGATTATTATATACGAAATTTAAGTATTTATGATTTACGTGCAAGAAAAGCGATATCAACAAATGATTATTTTAAAATAGCAATTGATAGTTGTATGGATTTTAATGAAACTCAAAAAGAAAAATTAAAATATTGTTCAAATGAAGCACTTAAATTTTTCAATAATAATTATAATTGGACTTTTGCATTAACTAATAATACATATGAAGAAGGATTTCCACATACTAGAGGAACAATTATTTTTTTATCACCATTAATTATTAATTATACACATACAGAATTAATTAAAACTTTAATTCATGAAAGTATTCATGTTTTTCAAAGATATAATAAAGAAGAAATTAAAAAATATCTTGATAAAAATGGTTATTCTATTTCAAGATTGCGAAATAAAAATTCATTAATAAGATCCAACCCAGATTTAGATGAATATATTTATAAAAATAGTAAAGGTGAAGAATTAATTGCTTATTATAAATCTGAATTTCCAAAAAGTATTAATGATATTCATATGTCTGTTATGTCTGAAGAACATCCGTATGAAAAAATGGCATATGAAATTGCTGATGAATATATTAAAAGTTTAATGATTAAATATAAGAATATATAAATAAAATAAAATAAATAAAATTAATGATATTGGTAATGTTATAATCAATAAAAATAAAATTAAAATAAAAACGTAAATTTATCTATCATTTATATTTAATAATTTATTTTTTCATAATCATTTTTTATATTAAATATATTTTTAACTTTATTAATATCATTTAATAAATCTTTAATTCTTTTTTTTTCATAATCATTCATATATATATTTAAATTATTTTTATCTATACCTGACATTTTTAATGTTTGATATTTATTATTTAAATCATATACAAATATATCTATAACTTGTGAATATAAACGTTCACTCATTATTTAATTAATTTAAATATAATATCATTTTTTATTGTAAAAGAATGTCATCATTAGTTATTAAAGGTTCATCAAATTCAACATTTAAATTAATATCAAATTCAAATGTTAATTATAAATCAATTATAATTAATGGTACTAGTAATAATTATAAAATAATAGATTTTATAAATTATAATTCAAATGGTTTTATAGGAATCGGTACTGATAATCCATCAGAAAAATTGGAAATTAAAAATGGTCAATTAAAATTTAGTTTTAATAAAGATAAAGATTTATCTTCTATTATTATAAATAATAGTAATTGTACTTTTTATAATTCAAATAATGATATCATATCAATATTTGGAATGATTAATAATAATTATTATTCAAATGAATCAAATTATTCAAAGAATTATTTATATTTAGTAACTTCAAATGAAATAAATGGTTATTATCTTAATGGTGAATTATTAATAAATGAAATTAGACCTGAAAATAATATATGGCATAGAACTATTGATAATAATCAACGTTTTTATTTTTCAAATAATTCATCAACGGTTTTTAAAAGTCCATATGGTTTTAAATGGAATAATAATGATAATCAGGAAATTGCATATTTATCAAATAATGGGTTTTTTGGTATAGGAATAACAAATCCTAAAACAACTCTTCATATTTCTTCTGTTAATTTTAACCAATATCCTTTAAAAATTTCAACAATTTCAAATAATGACACTGGTTCTTTTATTGCGTTTAATACTTCAAATGTTGAATGGTGTAAATGTGCAATTGGTCATATAAAAACAGGAGATTATGATACAGGAGATTTAATTTTTTTAAATAGAAATTCATTAGATAATTTAAATGCTAATTTTAATGAAAATGAAATGATGCGAATTAAAAATAATGGTAATATTGGTATTGGTATTAAAAATCCCACTGCAAATTTACATATAAATAATTCAAATTCAAATCAATCTGTTATTTTAAAAATAACAGACACTAATAATTCAAATGGATTATTATTATTTAAAAGTTCAAATAATAATAGTTATTTAATTAATAATGAAAATAACAATTTATTTATAGGTGTTAATAATAATGATAATAATGATAATAATGATAATAATGATAATAATGATAATAATAAAAATAGAAAATTAGGATTAAGAATAGATAACTTAAATAATTTGAATTTAAATAATAATCTTAATTTTGATTCTTATAGTAATTCTGAATTATCTATTAGTATCATTAATTCTTTAGGTATTATTAATCATAAATCTTCATTATTATTTTATCAACATAATAATAACAATAATTCTAATCTTATTAATATTGGTAGAGATATTGGATGGGGTAATACAGATACTTATATTCATTCAAAATTAGGAATTGGCACTTATCCAATTGAAAAATTACATGTTGAAGGTATTATAGCAAGTATTAATAAAGATACTAGTAATTATATTAGAATTTTTAATGAAAATTCAACAGCATTTATTGATTCTGGAACAATAGAAAATGGTTTAGTTTTTAGAATAAATAAAAATAGTTCTAATTATGGAAATTCAAATTTTAATGAAGTAATGCGTATTAAATCAAATGGTAATATTGGTATTGGAAATAATACACCAATTACAACAATAAATACTGATGTTAATGTTTGTATTGGTAATAGTACTTCTTTAAATAGTGCAGGATATTTAATTATTAGTAGAAATGCAAATAATACATTTCAACGTAATTTTAAAATGGGTTATGGTGATTTAAATTTTATGACATTTGGAGATTTTGGCAGTAATAATAATCCTTCTATATGGAAACAACAAATTAGAATTCATTGGAATTGTCCTAATAATACATTCCTTATATATGAAAACGGTGATGCAAATTTATATGGACGTTTATATCAAGCAAGTGATATTAAAATAAAAAAAAATATTAAACCTATTGAAAATGCATTAGAAAAAGTTAATAAATTAAATGGTATTCATTATACATTTATTAATAATAATGATATTAATAATGATATTAATAATGACATTAATAATGACAATGATCATATAGGATTAATAGCACAAGAAGTTGAAAAAATAATTCCTCAAGTAGTTCATTATAATAATGAAACTAATTTAAAATCAGTAGCATATGGTAATTTAACACCATTATTAATAAATGCAATAAAAGAATTAACGAAAAAAATAAATGTTCTTGAAGAAAAATTAAAAAATTATGAATAAACACCATCTAATTTAAGAACATTATCAATATCTGATTGTTCAAATTGATGCATATTTATACAATTATTTAATGTTTCATTTTGCTGACTTATATATCCATCTGTTTTTTTTAAATTAAATACTGCTTCTATAAGTATATCTTTAGCACGTTTATAATCTTTATTTTTATAATAAATAAGTCCCATTGTATGTTGAAAATCTGGATTATTTTTACCACTAGAATTATAAATTAACTCTGCTTGTTTAACTAAAGAATCTTCAATATATTCATTATTACTAACTATCTGAGTTAATTTAATATATTCACCATTTTGATATAAAAAATTATTACTATTTGTATTTGATGCAAATATACCTATTTTTGAACCTTCAAATAATAAATTTTTATTAAATACAAAACTTTTTATATCATTTTTATTTTCCCAAATAAAATATGATAAACTTAATTTATAAGTAAATCTAATTTTATCTAAATAATCAAATAATTTTGATGCACATTTATTAGTAATAAAATATGAACTTTTTGCAATTAATACTTTAAAACAATCATATGAATTTATAAATTTTTCTTCATTTTCTGTATCATTTATAGCAATAGATGTAAATAATATATCAAAATCTAGTGTTTTTACTTTTTCTAATAATTTTATAAAATTATTAATAAAATCATCTATTATCATTATATCATCTTCAATAATATAATTAATTTTTACATCACTTTTTTTTATCATTTCTAATGCTTTTTGTTGTTTGCTAAAATTTGATAATTGATTTGTATTTAAAGGTGTTATAAGATTTTTAAAATCATCATCAATTATTTCATCTTTATTTAATATAACTCTATCTTTATATTTATCAATTGATTTTTCAATTTCCTTATTTGATGGATTATTTATTTGAATGAAATTATAATTAATATTTAATTTATCAAATATACTCTTTAATTTTACTATCTGATGATTAAGATGATTAAATCTTATTTTTAAATGTTCACTTGTAATTAAATATATATTAATATCTGTTTTCATTATTAAATTTATAATTATATATCATTGCTTTTTCCTTAAATTTATATAAAGACAAAAAAACAATAGTTCATTTATTTGTATTTGACTATTATTATTACTATTGTTATTATTGTTGCTATTGTTATTGTTGTTATTTACATTTTTAAATTAGCAATAGTTGATTCAAGTGTATTTAAACGTTCGGTTAAATCTGGTTTTTTTTCAATATCATTTATACGATAAGTTAAATCAGGTATTTGATTACTATATTGTTCAATTGAAAATAATCGAACTTCTAAAGCGGTAAGACGTTGATTATAATCATTATTTTCTAATTCAGAAACACGTTGTGTTAATGGTTCAAGTGTAATTTTAGGTTCTACTTCAAGATTATAAAGTCGATTTTCAATATTTTCAAATTTATTTACTGCTTCTAATTTTAATTTTAATTGTTCATTTTCTTGTTTTAATAATTCTACTGAATTTACTAAATCATTTATAATTGAATCATTTGTAGGACGATTTTCTAATGTTCTTAAACGAACTACTAATTCACTTATATCAAGTGAATTTCCAGAACCTCCAACAGTTCCTTGTGATGATAAAATATCAACTCTATCTTTTAATTGTAAATATAAACGATATAAAGGGTTATTTTCCATTATCTAATATTTAGACAATAAAAAAAAAATGATATATTTATTTTATAAGTATAATTATAAAATGATAGTTCCTATACGTTGTTTTACATGTGCTAAAATTATAGCAGATAAATTTGATTATTATAATGCCGAAGTTGCAAAATTAGAAAAAGAAGGAAAAATTAGTGAAGATCCTGATTATAAATATTTTAGTAAAATTCATACAAAAGAAATTTTAGATAATCTAGGATTAGATCGTTATTGTTGTAGAAGAATGATTTTATCTGCAAGTGATATGATGCATATTATTTAATATTATTATATTAGTAATGAGTGATAATATTAAAATTATTGAGAAAGAAATTGAAAATAAATTTAATCAATTATTAGCTAATATGCCTAATATTACAAAAAATGATAATATTATTGATAATTCTGATTTTTTTAATTTATCTATTATAGATATTTATCATAATACACTTCAAACTATTATTGATATTATTAATGATATTATGATTATTATTGATAATGGAAATGGTAATATAAATAATTATCTTAAAGCAATATTAAGAATATTATCTAATGAATCTAGATTTTTTTATTTAGGCATTATTTTAATTATTTTATCTTTTGTTATATATTTTATAGACGGAGCAACTATTTAAATGTTAGTTTATAATTATTATTTTGCCATTTTAATTTTAGCTTTAATTTTTTATTTTATTTCTGATAAAAATCCTTCTATATTATTAGCAATTATTATTGTTATTATAATTGGTTATAATTATTTTAATAAAATTGATATTTATAATTCCACTATAGCCAATAATTATAATAATAAAATTAATATTCTTCAAAAAGATTCTGATAATAAAAAAATTAATTATCTTAATAATGATAAAATTTTACTTGAAATTATATTAAATGTTAGATTTATTAAAATATTTGATAAAGATAAATATACTACTATTATTTTAAAAACCGAAGAATTTATGAAAATTTATATTTTTATGTTAGGTGATAGATATGATATTAAAAATCATTTTACCTCTTTTTTAAATATCAGAAATGATATTTTAAATCTTTTATATTCTTCTTATTTAATTATTCCTTCTAAATTAAAATATATTTATAATTTAAATCCTTATCAAGAACTAAAAAAAACAATTAATAATTTTATGAAACATACCCGAAAAATGATTCTAATTATTGAAAAATATGCATTTGAAAAAAAAGGAATTAAATATCTTGAAGATACTAAATATAAACCTCATAATTATAATTTTAATAATATAACACCAAATCATATGTCTTTCGATGTTTATTAAAATACAAATGAACGTTGCATTCCTTGAGTTGGTGGATATTCAAATATATTACTTTTCATATCTACTAAATTATTTACATTTGTATATTCATGTGTTGGTTTAGTAACATAAAAAAAGTTTGATGCTGCACCAGTATCTTCAGTATTACCTAAAGTTGGGTTTTTTGCTAAATTTTCTCCACCCCCTTTTTTATTTTTTTTAAATAATGATTTTTTATTACCACCCTTTTGTTTTTTACTATCATCTAGTTTACTAACAAAAGTTAATAAATCATTTTTTAAAGTCCCTCCTTTTTTATCGTTATACTTATTTTCATATTTAATATTATTTTCATTTTCAACAAATTTTACATTTGATAATAATTCATTAACAGTTACCATACCACCACCTAAGTTAATTTTATTATCAGTGAATTGATTATATATATCAGTAAATTCTTGTAAATCAATATTCATATTCATAAATGACTCTAAGGAATCCATTATTTTATAAATTATTATTCTAATTAAATATAAAGTTTTTTATTTATTTATTATAATAAAATTGTTAATTAAAATAATGAGTAAAATATTACCTGATGGTTTTGTAAATACAGACATTCTAAGTGATTTTTCTGTATTTTCTTTAAACAATACCGTTATTGGACAATATGCAGGTAAGGTTATTAAAGGTAATGATAATCTTATTATTGGTAATAATGCCTGTAAAATAGGAATTGATATTAATAATTCCATTTTTTTAGGGGCAAATTCTGGCAGTAAATTAACAGATTCTGAACATGTAATTTCAATTGGTGACGAGAATTCTAAATTTAGAATTCTTAAAAATGTTGTAAATATTGGTTATGATAATAATATTAATGATTCATCAAATATTATTAAAATTTCAAATGATAGACCTTTAATAACTACTAATAATATAGGACTTCAAAATAAAGGATTATCTGAAATTTTAATAGGAAATTATAATTCAAATATTAATAGTTCTATAAGTGTTGGAACATCTAATATTTCTCTTATTAATAATTCAATTATAATAGGTAATAATATTATAAATAGTAATTTTAATTTAAATATTGATAATGTTTTATCTACTAGTAATTTAAATAATAAAGAATATATTTTTATTGCATGTGGAGCATATAAAGATTTTCCGGTAATTTTAGGATCTTATAATAATTTTGATTTATCTTCTAATACTAGTCTTAGTTTTAGTGGTAATTTTATTACATCACAATTTAAAATTAAAAATTCATCTGATTATTCTATTTTATTTAGCACAAATACAAATATAAATTTAATTTATAATTTTCCTAATTTACCTAATTATGAATATTCTTATTTATCTACTGATAATGATGGTAATCTCTTATGGTTAGAAGTTAATAATGATATGATTAGATATATTTATTCATCTGCAACTATTTTTTGTAATAATTTTGAAGGTATAAATTTAATCGGTGATGGTAGTTTTATTACAAATGTTAATATTACAATTGGCAGTAATACAACAGATGAATTAAAAGAAGGAATTAAACGTTTTTATTTTAATAATTCTCTTATAAGTAGTGTTTTTTATGATTATATTAAAACAATTAGTACAGATGATATTAAAGAAGGTTCTTATAATCAATTTTTTGAATTAGAACTATATAAAAAAAATTTTAAATTAAATTTAAATACATATACAACAGATGATTTAAAACAAGGTAATTTAAATTCAAATAGTCAAAGATTTTATTCATTTAATGATTATGATAATATTTCTTATAAATATCTTACATCTCCTAATATTAAAACAGATGATGTTAAAGAAGGAAAAATAAATATTTATTATGATTCTAATAAAGTAGATTTTAGTTTTGATTCAGTTAAACAAGGAACATCAAATATCTATTATAATCAATCAAATTATATTTATTTAATTAATTCAACTTTAAATAAAAAAACAACTGATAATTTTAAACAAGGTTCTAATAAATTATTTTATAATAATGATATAGTTAATTCTAATATTTATTTTAATTTTAATAATTTAACAACTGATGATATTAATGAAGGAAGTAATTTATTTTTAAATACATTTAATTTATTTAATTATATAACTAAAAATTATCCAAATTCTGATGAAGTTAATGAAGGTAATAATAATCAATATTTTAATTCTATTACAAATACTGATAAATATGAATTACTTTCTGATAATATTTCTCAAGGTACTAGTAATTATTATTTTACTAATCCTAGAGATTTAGCAGTTCGTATTGCTACTTATTCAACTACAGATGTTTTTCCTGAAGGACAAAATCAAAAATTTTTTAATGAAACTACTGTTGTTAATAATTATATATCTAAAATTTCAACTATTACTAATACAGATATTAATTCAAAAGGAACATCAAATAAATTTATCGAAAATAATTTTTATAATAATAATCTTCAAATTAATGGGTTTTTACAAGCAAATGATATTGATATTATTGATAATGATGTTAATTTTCTTGTTGGTATTAATGAAGAAGATCTTGAACCTAAAATAGGTTCTAATACTGAAGTTTTTAATGCTTTCGATTTTAGTCATTTATATATTGCAAGTAGATTATCAAATATTGAAATATCTTATTGTAATGCTTGTGGTTCCGCTAAATGTTATGATCCTACAAAAGTACCATTTATAGTTCGTGATAACAATGTTGGAATTAATATGACTAATCCCAGATTTACATTAGATGTTAATGGAACTACAAATACTACTTCTCTTATTTGTAGTAATATAAAATCTTATAATTTTGTTTATTATAATCCAAGTAATACTGATAGATTAAATATTATTAATAATGGTACAGATAATGCATTTTGTGTTAAACAATTAGATAATTGTGATTGTAACGTTGCAGAATTTTATAATAATGAACAATTAATTTTAAATATTACTTGTAATAATAATGTAGGTATTAATAAATTATATCCAGATTCTAATTATAAATTAGATATTGAAGGTTTTTTTCAATCAACTGATATTTATATTAAAAATACTAATATTTCTAATATTTTTATTTCATCAAATATATTATTAAATTCATCCAATTTATTAGATTTTTATAATATTAGTAATATTCCTTGGAATATTTTATCAAATAATATTTTTAATACTAATACTGGTAATATTGGTTTTGGAACTAATGAAAATATTAATAGTTTTATAAAAGTTATTAATAATACTGATGGTGATAAATTAAATAATACTGGTAATAATAGTCTTGTTTATTTAGAACAATTAAATAATTCTATTCAAAGTAATGCATGGGGTTTATATGTAAAAGGAAAAACATATTTAGATGGATTTTCAGTAAGTGGATTAAATGGTCAAAAAGCAATAACTTTATTAAATAATAAAGGAACTGAATTAGGTTTATCTACTGAAAATCCACTTGGTTTTATAACTTTTTCTACTGGAAATAATTTTGAAAGAATGAGAATCGATAATTTTGGAAATATAGGTATTGGTGTTACTGAACCTATTGAAACACTTGATATCGGTAATGGTTCTATTAGAACCTCAAAAATAATTAACAATAATAATTTAAATATTTCTACTTCTACTGAAAATGATATTTCTTTTAGTACCTTTAATATTCAACGTCTTAAAATAAGTAGATTTGGTAATATTGGGATTGGTGTCGATATTCCTGTTGCAAATCTTGATGTAGGTACTGGTTCTATTAAAACTAAAAATTTAATTAATAATGAAAATTTATATATAAATACTATAAATCAAAATGATGTTATTTTAAGTACTAATAATATTGAAAGATTTATAGTTAAATATAATGGTAATATTGGAATTGGTAATGAAAATCCAAAATATAATTTAGATGTTAATGGAACTATCAATACTATAAACCTTATTTCTTCAAATGCAAATATTTCAAATTTAAATCTTATTGGCAATTTCACATTTATTAAAACTCCAGTTTATATATCTAAACCTTTTGAAATTATTAATGATACTTCTGCTACATCATTAATAATAAAACAAATAAATCCAAATCAAAATTTTAGCGAATTTTATAATAATTTAAATAATTTAAATTTTATTATTAATAATATTGGTAATGTCGGTATTGGCAGTTCTAAACCAATTACTAATCTTGATATGGGACTTGGAACTATTAAAACTACTATTTTAAGTAATAATTCTAAATTAAATATTCATTCTTATGATGATATTTTATTTAATACTAATGAAATTTTACGATTAAAAATCAGTTCATCTGGTACTATTATTACTAATGATAATAATATAGATGCTGGTCTTGGTTCTATTTATGCTAATAATTTTACAACTGCATATATGATTGTAAATACATCTATAACAACCCCTCAAATTATTTATCCAGGTAATTTAAAATTACAAACTATATCTGATAGTGATATTACTTTTAATACTAATAATATAGATAGAGTTAAAATTAATAATATTGGTAATGTTGGTATTGGTATTAGTGAACCAAAATTTAATTTAGATGTTAATGGTATTATTAATACTACACAATTATTATCTTCTAATTTAATTTCGTCTAATTTAAATATTATTGGTACTATTACTGATATTAAAACACCTCTTTTTCAAAGTAATCAATTACAAATTATTAATGAAACTAACAAAACTTCTATGATTGTTAAACAAAGTAATTCTAATCATAATGTTGCCGAATTTTATAATAATGAATCTAATTTAAATTTGATTATTAATAATAATGGTAATATTGGTATTTCTACTATAAATCCTAAATTTTCTTTAGATGTTAATGGTATTATTAATACCACTCATTTATTATCTTCTAATTTAATTTCATCTAATTTAAATGTTATTGGTAC
>Ga0172373_10008034_pt1 | contig 13480 bp, 15 predicted proteins | sample Lak10m_2_FD_114546 | JGI IMG/M metagenome (GOLD analysis project Ga0172373, IMG submission 114546) | Freshwater microbial communities from Kabuno Bay, South-Kivu, Congo - kab_092012_10m | ecosystem: Environmental > Aquatic > Freshwater > Lake | place: Democratic Republic of the Congo... | reverse complement strand
GCAGGAGCGGTTGCCGAGGCGTAAAAATAGGCGCATAGTGAGCTATGTAACTATTTTTACAACGCAGAAAATGGACAAAAAGACCAGCGAGTTGGGTATATTCTTCGCCGGAAATCGCCTTATGCCTAGAGGTTTAGCACCGGACGGTTAATCAGGCTATTTTATAATTCAGCTCGTGGAACAGGATTCAGTAGAGTACCCGCCTGTACGATGGCTCTTACCCGGCCTTAGCAAGCCGACAATCCGCGCGTCGAAGGCGATGCGCTTGCCGACTCTACCCTGCACATCGTAGCAAAAAATGTTGCGGTTGCGTTTCACCAGGCTGCACAGAATCAATAAAGTATTGCCGGGTGCCGCGCTGCACCGGAAACGCGCTTTTTCGACACGCAGCAAGGTTCCCATCTTGGCTTCCGGCAGGCTCTGCTTGCACAGGTAAAAAGCCAATTGCGCTCCGGCCTCGACCATCAACACACCGGGCATCATAGGCTGACCGGGGAAATGCCCGTCTACCCAGAACTCGTCATGCCTGAGCCGTTTTACCGCCAATGCACGGCTGCCCAGTTCGTCAACCCAGGCAATATGGTCGAGCAAGAGCATATCGCCCCGATGCGGTATGGCCTCGACCAGCTCTTCGTGCGAGATGAGGGGAAAGTCTGCGTCTATGCCTTCAATAAGGAAAAGCGAGTCTTTGGTTTGGCTTAAGATCGGGTCAAATTCACTGATGAACTGAGAATTGAAACGATCATTCAGCTTAGCGATAAGTTGGCGGGCCATTACGGAAGGGTTGTTTAGCGAAAGCTTGGAGTTCAACATATCAAGTATTCCTTGCGATAGGAGTGTAAATTCAGAGTAAAACAGATGCCAATTCCCTGCGCGGAGAAGGCGATGGCATGATGGCCAGGCCCACGCGCAGCAACATCAACGGCACTGAACGCGACTCAAGCCCAAAAGCCCTGGTCAATTCCGCGAGTCCCGCCGACGATTCCGTGGGATAGGTGATGGGCTGGACCGCATATCCTTCAGCGGTGGCAGCCAGGTAAATCCGTTCGATCATTCGGCCAGCCTCTGCGCGGCATCCACCTCGCCCTGACGAAAGGCAAGAGACAGCAGGTCATCCTCGCTGGCGAACAAATCCACCCATTCCTTCACCAGCAGCGGGGCGTCGCCGCCAAAAATCGATATGCCGTCGCGCCGTTGTTCCCATTCCGAGCGTGAACGGCCTTAATGATGGCGGCACGTTCGAACTTGGTTTCGGCCATCTAAGCTGAATGCCGGGCAAATCAGGCAGGTTTCCCAGCTGCGCAGCAAAGTCCCTGTAAGGCATGGGGCAGCGGCGCAAAAGGGGATCGCGTCGTGCGGCGGCCGGAACAGCGCGGGAAACCAGGAATGCCTGCCCAAATCTCCGCTCCGGGACAATTCCAGCACAACACAGCGACCGCCGTCAACTGGAAACGTGGCGCTGCCGGCATCGTCGATGCGCACCGCGTAACCGAGTTGGCCGGCTGCGACAACCATGTTCTCGGCGGCGCAGCCGATGCTCATCAGCATCAGCATCAGCCGCCGCCGCGGGTCAGCCCGTCCAATGTTGCGATTCAAGTCGCCAAACAACGCAATCCGAAGGCCCTGGATACTAAATGACCAGGGTTGGCTATTATGGGCATTGGCGGCTAAAGTGCCTTGCACAATGTATTCGAGGCTTGGTGTTAGTCAGCCTCAGTCCGGGGTTGATAGGATCCAACCATTACAGTCCGCTTGCCGAGGGTATATCGGCCCTGATAAAGTCCACTCCGGCAACGACTTCCGGATGAAAGCCGTTTTCTTAAAACTCTGCTCCGAGCATTAAAATGAAACACAGCGATTTTGTTACCTCCGCTTACGGTGTACGAATACCCGGCATTATTTACGGCACCGCCTGGAAAAAAGACCGGACTGCGGCTTTAGTCGAGCAGGCCGTCAACGCCGGGTTTCGCGGTTTTGACACGGCTTGTCAACCCAAGCATTATCATGAGCCCGGCGTCGGTGACGGCTTGGCCGCGTGTTTAAGGCTAGGGCTACCGCGTAGTGATATTTACCTGCAAAGCAAATTTACGCCGCTGAACGGCCAGGACCCGGAACGGATCCCTTATGACCCGAAGGCAAGCCTGGGCGAACAAGTCGCGCAATCTTTCGCAACGTCTCTTGGCAACCTGAAAACAAACTACCTGGACGGCCTGATACTGCATTCGCCGCTAGCCGACAAACAGCAGCTTATGGAAGTCTGGCGGGCGATGGAAGCGCTCTTCAAGACGGGGGGAGTAAGGCAACTGGGCATCAGTAATTGCTATGAGCTCCAGCAGTTTGAGTTTTTGTACCAAAACGCCGACATCAAGCCCGCGCTATTACAAAACCGTTTCTACAGGGATACGCATTATGACCGGGAAATCAGGGCCTTCTGCCGACAACACCAGATACTTTACCAGGGCTTTTGGACGCTCACAGCCAATCCCGGCGTCTTACAGCACGACCTGATTCGGAACCTTAGCGGGCACTATCAACGCAGCCCTGCACAGGTTTTTTTCCGCTTTTTGAGCCAAATCGGTATCATTCCGCTAACCGGGACGACGTCGGCAGAGCATATGCTCGACGACCTGGCTATTTTCGACTTCACGCTGGCACCGGACGAATGTGCGGCAATAGATGCGTTGCTTTAAGGCAACTTGCAATAAATAAAACACTTGGTTATTCAATACAATGGAACACTGATGACGCAGATGGATATGAAAACGCTGTAACTCAAGAAAATCTGTGTTAATCATATCCATCTGCGTCATCAGCGTTTTATTTTAGGCCACTGTGCTGATAAGCATTTTCCCATTTCCAAGCCGATAAAAAAGGAAGACAACGATGCTCACCACTACTTTAATTATCGCCGCTATCATCATTTCAGGCTTTCGCATTGCCAACGAATACGACCGTGGCGTCGTATTCCGGCTGGGACGGTTCCGAGATGTCAAAGGTCCCGGCCTTTACTGGATTATCCCGCTGGTCGAATGGCAAAAGCGCATCGATATCCGCACCCGCACGGTAACAGTGGAACGCCAGGAAACCATCACCAAGGATAGCGTAACGGTGAAAGTCGATGCGGTATTGTGGTATCGCGTCGTCGATACGGCCAAGGCTGTGATTGCCGTCGAAAATTACAGTCTGGCGGTGCACCAGATCGCGCTGACCAGCTTGCGGAATATCATCGGACAGCATCAGTTGGATGAAGTCTTGAAAGACCGTAACACCATCAATAAGGCATTGAAAATCATCGTCGATGGCGCCACCGAGGCTTGGGGCATAGAAGTTGAATTGGTGGAAATGAAAGATGTTGAAATACCCGAAGTCATGCAGCGCGCTATGGCCAGGGAAGCTGAAGCGGTGCGGGAAAAACGCGCCCGTTTGATCAAGGCCGAGGCGGAACAGGAGGCTTCGCTGAAGCTTTCGGATGGGGCCAGGCAAATCGCCGAAAACCCGATCGCGCTGGAATTAAGGCGCATGCAAATGATTGCCGAAGTCGGTGCCGAACAAAACACGACAACCATCGTATTGATACCCTCGGACTTCGTTAACCTCGCTCATGAGTTTTCGCAACTGCTGAACCAGAAAACGACCGCGCAATGATATACCCGGATAAGTCGAGGGGGAACCAGGACTAGGTATCAATGCCCCGTTCCCCCCCACGTTACGACCGTGCTATGCGGCCTTCAAGGGCTAAATAATTCCCACTATAATGATGTAAAACACTACGGCGACCACAATTAATCCGAAAATCCCATAAAACTTGATTTCGTCAAATGGCCTGTGAGCTTGTCGTTTCATGACCCTCACCTCCCCCAAAACAATCTATTTTAAAAGGAGCAAGCCGATTCCATCATACTGACCACTCTTTCCTGTCCTCAATGGTCTTGATTTTCCCCAGTAATATCATCCGGTTTGCCAGTTACTTGCTTTTCAATGGGCGGGTTAAAAGCGTCTTCAAGCAACAGCCTTGTCAGGGCATTCAATTTCTCTACATCAACCCGTTTGGCTTTATACTCCCGTTTCAATAACTTAACGAAAGGGTAGAGAGCTTCATTGATCTTTACCGTCGGTTGCGGCGGTTTTTTCTGCCCCGGCGGTAATGCTTTTCGTCCACGTTTTTCATCTTTCCTGGACATCTTCTTAACCAATTATTAAAAAGTAACTTAATTATAATAAATCCACGGGCATTAGCAAGCATTTAAAAGGTAACTTTTAAATTATGCCGGGGAGTTAACATTTTCAAACCATCAATCGATATAACGCGCCAGCAAGCCATGAGCCGTCCTTATGCCCGGCAGCGGGATTTGCACTTCATAACCGCCGCCCGAAGCCTCCTGCATAGCATTGCCGTATTTATCGCGCATCTGTTCGACAATAATATCCTGGTTGCCTTCCGGCAGGATAACTTCCAGCCTGTCGCCTACCGAAAACTTGTTTTTGACATCGATCATCGCGAGTCCGGAATCGGCGTCGTAATGCCTGATTTCGCCGCAAAATTGCTGCTGATGGCTCTTCGAATAGCCAGTGATATAGTTTTGCTGCTCGTGGCTGTGATGGCGTTGGTAAAAACCGTCGGTATAACCCCGGTTAGCAAGATTTTCCAGCACGCCGATCAGTTCCGGCTGAAACGGGCGTCCGGCGAGCGCATCGTCTATGGCCTGGCGATAGGTTTGCGCGGTGCGCGCGACATAATAATGCGACTTGGTGCGGCCTTCGATTTTAAGGCTGTCCACACCGATTTCAACCAGGCGCTGGACATGCTCTATCGCGCGCAAGTCTTTGGAATTCATGATATAGGTGCCGTTTTCATCCTCCATGACCGGCAATAATTCGCCTTTACGGCCTTCTTCTTCGAGAAAATAAATATTGTCCGCCAACGGATGACGTTCGGCGCCGCCGCAACTCGCGGTACTGATGTCGCTCATCGACAGCACGCCGGCGGCAGGCACCGTGTCGCCTTCGATCGTTTCCTCGGCAGGCAGCGTGTCGTATTTCCAACGGCACGAATTCGTGCAGGTACCCTGGTTAGGGTCACGGTGGTTGAAATAGCCGGACAGCAGGCAGCGGCCCGAATAAGCGATGCATAACGCGCCGTGGACGAACACTTCCAGCTCGATATCCGGGCAACGCTGGCGAATTTCGGCGATTTCATCCAAGGACAATTCGCGCGACAAGATGATTCGCTCCACGCCGATGCCCTGCCAGAATTTTACCGTCGCATAGTTGACGGTATTGGCTTGCACGGAAAGATGTACGGGCATATCAGGCCAAGTCTCGCGAACCATCATGATCAAGCCGGGATCGGCCATGATCAGCGCATCCGGCTGCATCGCGATGATCGGGGCAATATCGGCCATGAAGGTTTTTACCTTGGCGTTATGCGGAATCACATTGGTCGCCAGAAAAAATTTCTTGCCTGCCTGGTGCGCCTCGGCAATGCCTTTGGCCAGGTTTTCGCTGAGAAAATCATTATTGCGTACCCTGAGGCTGTAACGCGGTTGCCCTGCATAGACGGCGTCGGCGCCGAAAGCGAACGCATAACGCATGTTTTTGATGGTGCCGGCTGGGGAAAGGAGTTCGACGTGTTTCATGATGATAATAACTGGGTTGATGCGAGCCGTGCGGATGCCAAGCGGCTCATGCGGCAATGGGCAGAGCTGGACAATGAGGGCAAAAAGCCCTTTTTCAATATCCTGCTGGAATGGGCGTTATTTTAACACGGCCAGGGAGTTTCTGCCGGCTGGCGGGACAGCCGGCGTCAAACCCGTCAAATCTGTTTCATCGTGATATCCAGCGTCATAATACGGTACGCGATTTGCCGCGGTGTCATGTTCAGCAAGCGCGCCGCCTTCGCCTGCACCCAGCCGCTTTGTTCCAGCGCGGCTATCACGCGTTCGCGGTCATCCATGTTTTCATCGTTCAGGTCTACGGCCAGGTTTTTTTGCGGCTTGCTGCTGATTCCTGAGCCGATTTCATCTTCCAGCCCGGTGCTGACCATGACATCGCGGTCTATAATGCCGTTCGCGCTCATAATCGCGGCGCGTTCGAGGCGGTTGGCGAGTTCCCTGACATTGCCGGGCCAATTGTGTTTCATCAGCAAGCGTATCGCGCTTTCCTTGATTTCCAGCGGACGACCGCCCTGCTGCTCTGAAATCCTGTTCAGCAGGAATTCGGAGAGCTGGGGAATATCTTCAGTCCGGTCACGCAAAGGCGGCATCTGTATCGGCATGACATTGAGCCGGTAATACAAGTCTTCCCTGAACGCGCCTTTCGTCACCTCCTCCTCGAGATTGCGATTGGTTGCGGCAATGATGCGGACATTGACTTTTATCGTCGTCGAGCCGCCTACCCGTTCAAATTCGCCTTCCTGCAACACGCGCAGCAGCTTGGCCTGGAATGACGCCGAGATTTCGCCGATTTCACCCAAAAACAAGGTGCCGTTATCGGCTAATTCAAAACGGCCTTTGCGCTGGCTGACGGCCCCGCTAAACGCGCCTTTTTCGTGGCCGAACAATTCCGATTCCAGCAAGGTGTCGGGTAGCGCCGCACAATTCAGTTTTAAAAAAGGGCCGCCGGCGCAACCGGAATTAAAATGTATCGAATTTGCGACGACTTCCTTCCCGGTGCCTGATTCGCCGCGTATCAATACCGTGGTATTCCATTTGGCAACCTGCCGGATTAAATCAAAGACTTTCAGCATCGGCGGCGAATGGCCGATGATATTTTCAAAACCGTAATTCTTGATCAGCGCCTGTTTCAACTGGTCGCGCTCGCTTAACAGGTCGCGTTGTTTGCGCTCGATGATCCTGAGCATTTTGACGCTTTGCGCAATCAGGTTCGCGACCATTTCCATGAACCGCGCCCGTTCGCCGAGCATCTGGCTGTTATCGGGCTGTGCGGCCAGTACGCCGACCAACTCGCCTTTTTCAATATAAATCGGCGACCCTATAAACGGCAGTTCCGGGTCGTATAAGCCTAAGCGCCCCAAAAAACGCGGCTCTTCGGATACTTTCTCGACGACTATCGTGCTGCCTTCGGCCAGTATCGCGCCCATCAGGCCTTCACCGGGATTGTACCGGACCGGCTGCGCCGGCTTGCCGGCACCATCGGTATGCACGGCGCAAACAATCATGCCTTTGTTTTCTATTTCCCGGAGCGTAATCATGCCTGAGCGCATACCCGATTTTTTATGCAATATTTCCAACACGCCTTGCAATTTGGCATGCAAATCATGAGCGCTGTTAAGTATCTGGCTGATCAGGTACAACGCATCCAGTTCCGCTTCTATAAGTTGTATACGACCGGGCATTACGCTATCTCTCTCACCGGAGTTTTGTGCAGCGGGAAGCTGATAATAAATCGGCAGCCCTGCTCATAATCCGAATCTATATTAATAAGTCCATGATGTTGGTTGACAATTTCCTTGACCATAACGAGTCCCATGCCGGCCTGGTTGCCGCCCATCGGACGCGTCGTGTAAAAAGGCTCAAAAATTTTTGAACGCTTGTCGGCCGGAATACCGGGACCGCTATCTTCTATGCTGACATAGACCAGGTCGGCGTCGGTGTCCGTTGAAATCTTAAGCTGCTGCTCTGCGCATGCCGACTGCGTCATCGCTTCAATCGCATTATCGATCAATTGCTTGAACAAGATACGCAAACGATTTTCAGCGCCCAACATGGTCGGCAAATCCGGCAACGGCTGCCAGTGCACTTCAATATCGTGGCTCAACAGCCGTTGGCTGCTGAGCAGCATGACTTCGTGCAGCAATTGGTTGAGATTGACCGGGACAACCGCAGCCTGATGGATTTCAGGTATGCATTTTTGCATCGTTGCGACGGCTTCTTCCCCGGATTTTTGTATCTGCTGCAAATTTTGCAATAGATTGTCATGCTGGGCATCGCCTTTATGCCGTAATATCTGCTCCGCCGCCCTGATTTGGTTCATCGGCATTTGGATCTGGTGCATCGCGCCGAGCAAGGTTTCCCTGATGCCGCGCACCCTTTCATCCTCGGCCATAACGGTTTTCAAGGTCTGGATATGCAGTTCTTCGAGCTGCCGCCGTTGCCGGGTAATGTCGGTCAAAGTTAATATCAGGTAATGCCTTAAGGTGTTATCGAAAAAGGCGTCGGCATGCACTTCATTTTCGACAAACCAGTTGCCGGCGCATGAAAACCAACGCACGCCTTGATAACCCCGGGTTTCGACCCTGAATTCACGGTTACTGAAGCCTTGCTGCTGGCTTTGCAGCTGCAGCCATAAATCCCCCATCTCCTGGCGCAATAATTGTAAAAAAAACGCAGCCGGCTCACCCTTGCCCAAATCGCTGACCAATGCCTTGTACATATGATTGTCCAGGATGACCCTATCCTGGTCGTCAAGAACCACCATCGCAATCGGTGATGAATTGATAACCGATTCAATCAGTAATTTTTGGTTGGTCACTCTTTTTTCGGCTTCATAGGATTCGGTAATATCGCGGTGCATGCCGATATAATGGGAGATAGCCCCTTGCTCATTGAGCATAGGCGCGATAATTAAATCGGAAAGATAGCGGTTGCCGAATTTATGGCGATTGATCAATCGGCCGTGCCATATTTTTTTGTGGCTGATGGTATGCCATAAATCATAGTAGACATGCCGCGGCGTGCATTTATCAGACAAAATCGATTCGTTCTTACCGAGAATATCGGCCGGCTGGTAGCCTGTAATTCGCGAAAACTCGTTATTAACATACAAGATATTCGCCTTTTTATCGGTAATGGAAATGGCGATGGGCGCCTGTTCAACCGTTTCTACAAAAATACTGTAAGGCACGTTATCGTCAATGCCTGCTTTGATGATGTCCGGGGTAAGCCCGCCTATGACGCTTTCCATGAGGGTATGTGTACGCAGATAGTGTAATGGCGTTTTTTTCATAGCAATTATCGGGAATGGGGGATTTATAAACCCTAAGCAAAAATAACGCCAAAACCGGATTCAGTCAAGGCGTCTAAAATCTGTTGGGCGGTTTGCAGGACCGACATCGCTGCCTTAACGCACCCAGGCAAACCCGTTTTCGGAATTTCCGGCATCTCTCGCGCAGCCGTCAGGGCCAGGGTACTCATCGCGTACCCTAAACTCAACACAAATGACGCTTAATGCGATAATCAAGGTACGCGATGCATACCCTACGCTTTAATTATCGCATTAATCACGACGATAAATCCGGCATGACGATTAAGACAACATGATGTAAGGTTTGCGACAAAGGTTTTTCCACCTTGCTGATATGTATTGTTTGCAACAGTCTTTGACGCATCATTCTGGTGCAGCTATTTGGCAATGCATTGATATTACAGGCCACTCTATGCACCATTTATTTGGCATAAATAATGCTTAAAATATTGCAAAACGATCTGCACAACAGCCTTTAGAACAGCCGCCTGCAAACAGCTTGGAACAAAACAGTGAGTGAATATCTTTTACTTTTATTGGGCACCGCTCTGGTTAATAACGTGGTTCTGGTTAAGTTCTTAGGGCTATGCCCTTTTATGGGCGTCTCGAAAAAACTGGATTCGGCGTTAAGCATGGGACTCGCAACGACCTTTGTACTGACCTTGGCGGCGATGACCAGCTGGCTGCTCGAACATTTCATTCTCGCACCATTGAATATCCAGTTCCTGCGCATACTCGCGTTTATCCTGGTAATCGCCGCCGTCGTGCAGTTTACCGAGATGGTCGTGCATAAAACCAGCCCGGTGCTGTACCAGATCCTGGGTATTTTCCTGCCGTTGATTACGACTAATTGCGCGGTATTAGGCGTCGCCTTGCTCAATATCCAGGAACATTACGGTTTTATGCAAAGCCTGATTTTCGGTTTCGGTTCGGCGCTGGGCTTTACGCTGGTCATGGTGCTGTTTGCAGGGCTGCGTGAACGTCTGGCGTTAATGGCCGTGCCGGCCTTGTTTGCAGGCACGCCGATCGCCTTTATCACGGCCGGTATTTTATCGCTGGCGTTTATGGGATTTGCAGGACTTTACAGTACGCATTAAGGAACCAAGTCATGTACGTTTTATATGCAATTATCAGTTTGACCTTACTGGGACTGTTTTTAGGCTTATTGCTCGGCATTGCCGGCAAGTATTTAAAAGTTGAAAGCAGTGCGATAGTCGATGAACTGGAGGCATTGATGCCGGGTTCACAGTGCGGACAATGCGGCTTTCCGGGTTGCAGGCCGGCAGCGGAAGCGCTGGCCGCAGGCCAGGCGCCCGCCACGCTTTGCCCACCCGGCGGCAGTGCGCTGGCCGAACAGATTGCAGCATTGCTGGGTATCGACTTAGACCTAAATGATGTAAAAGAACCGGAAGCGCTGGTTGCCAGGGTCAGTGAAGCCACCTGCACCGGCTGTACGCGCTGCTTTAAAGTCTGTCCTACCGATGCGATTGTCGGTGCGCCCAAGCAGATTCACGCCGTAGTCGCCGATGCCTGCATAGCCTGCGAGAAATGCGTGGCCGTCTGCCCTACCGAATGCCTGCAAATGCACCCGGTTGAAGTCACCTTACGCAACTGGCGCTGGCCTAAACCGACACTGGATATTCCTGCGCGCACACCAGGCATCAGGAGCAATGCGCTATGTTAAATTTATTCGGCTCCAAACGCATTCGCGGCGGCGTTCACGCCGAAGAGCACAAATCGCTGACCTCGGCGCAAGCTATCGCCACTGATTTCCCATTGCCTAAGCGCCTGTATATCCCTGTACAGCAGCATGTCGGCAAACCGGCCGAACCGGTGATCAAAGTCGGCGAACAGGTGCTGAAAGGCCAATTGCTGGCCCACAGCCAGGGCATGGTATCGGCGCCTGTCCATGCACCCAGTTCCGGCATTATCATTGATGTTAACGAGTACCCGGCGCCCCACCCTTCCGCATTGCCGATACGCACGATCGTACTGGAAACCGACGGTAACGATAAATGGCTTGAATCCATATTGGTTGCAGACCCGTTTACGCTGAGCCCTGAAGACATCAGTCTCAGGGTCGGCGCGGCGGGAATTGTCGGCATGGGCGGGGCCACGTTTCCGACGGCCGTCAAACTCAATATGGGCCGTGAAAACAAAATCCATACTTTGCTGATTAACGGCGCCGAATGCGAACCTTACCTGACTTGCGATGACCGCCTGATGCAGGAGCGCGCCGAACAAATTATCGACGGCGTGCGCATCATGTTACACGGCATGGAAGCCGGCGACGCGATAGTTGCGATTGAAGACAATAAACCCGAAGCGTTTGCGGCAATGCTGACAGCAGCCCTGCCCTATCCCTTTATCAGCGTGCGGCAGATTCCAACCCGCTATCCTATGGGTTGGGACCGGCAATTGATACGCTATATCACCGGCCTGGAAGTGCCGGTCGGCAGCAGCTCATCGGAAATCGGCGTGACCATACACAATGTCGGCACCGCTTATGCCGTGCACAACGCCATCCGCCACGGGCAGGCCCTGGTCAGCCGGATAGTCACGGTGTCCGGCGGCGCAGTTATAAAACCCGTAAATGTCGAAGTGCCACTGGGTACGCTGATCAGCGACTTATTCAATTTCTGCCATGTGCGGCCCGACATTACCGCCCGCATCATCATGGGCGGCCCGATGATGGGTGATTCACTGCCGCATATCAACCTGCCTGTCGTCAAAGCCACCAGCGGCATCCTGGCCTTAACCCAAAGCGAACTCAAGAGCGCCGATGAACAACCGTGCATCCGTTGCGCCCGTTGCGTCAGCGTTTGCCCGGCAGGCCTGTTGCCTTTAGACATGGCCAACAATATCCGCAACAACCAGCTCGATGCAGCGGTTGATTTAGGACTGAAAGACTGCATCAGCTGCGGCACCTGTTCTTATGTCTGCCCATCCAATATCCCACTGGTGCATTATTTCAAATATGCATCCGGTGAAGTCATGGCCAGGCAGCAGGCGCAGCATAAATCCGAGCAAACCAAACGCCTGATGGATGACCGCAATGCCCGGATGGAACGCATCGCGCGGCAACAGCAGGAAGAAGAAGCGGCGCGCTTGGCGGCGAAAGCCGAACGCGAACGCAAAAAAGCCGAACAAGGGGAAGCCGCATGATAGCGTCGATTAAACTCAAAATGGCTAGCGGCGCCCATGCCGGCGCCAATACCTCGGTCAGCGAGATCATGACGCAGGTGATGCTGGCTATCGCACCCGCTACCGTGCTGGGCATATTCTGTTTCGGCTGGCCTGCACTGAACCTGTTTGTTATCACCGTGCTGTCGGCGCTGCTGTTTGAAGCCTTCTGCCTGCGTCTGGCCGGCAGGCTTGCCAAACCGGTGCTGATGGACGGCTCTGCGATCCTGACCGGCTGGCTGGTCGCGATGACCCTGCCGCCGTGGGCGCCGTGGTGGATAGGCGTGGTCGGCTCCGGCATCGCGATTATCCTCGGCAAGCAGGTATACGGCGGCCTGGGGCAAAACCTTTTTAACCCGGCGATGCTCGCGCGGGTCGCACTGCTGATTTCGTTTCCCATCGAAATGACCACCTGGGCGAACGTCGCGCCGCTGTTTTCGTCGCATGCGCCCAATTTGGCCGAAAGCTGGGCGATCACGTTTTCCGGCATCGGCAGCTTCGGGCCTGTCGACGCGACAACCGGCGCGACTACGCTGGGTTTTGTCAAAACCGAATTCTCGCAAAACCGTGTATTGCCAGACATCCTGAAAGATTATTCCGGCATGCTCGATGTTATCGGCTGGACACGCGGCAGTTTGGGCGAAACATCATCGCTGCTACTGGGCTTAGGCGGCATCTGGCTGATCCGCAAAGGCGTGATCCAGTGGCATATCCCGGTCGCGTTGTTGGCGACGGTTACCGTGTTATCCAGCCTGTTCCACTGGTCGGACAGCCAACATTACCTGAGTCCGTTCGTACATTTGAATTCAGGCGCATTAATGTGCGTTGCCTTCTTTATCGCAACCGATTATGTCACGTCGCCGAACACGCCGGCGGGACAACTGGTATTCGGCGCCGGCTGCGGCCTGCTGGTTTTTGTTATTCGCACCTGGGGGGCTTACCCTGAAGGAACAGGCTTTGCCGTATTGCTGATGAACTCGGCGACGCCGTTGATAGACTATTACATCAAACCGCGAATCTACGGACGCAACCGCAACGGCAAACCCATAGAAACCGGCCATATCAAGCAAGAGCGCAAGCCATGAAAATCAACCCTGAACACCTGGCATGGCTGATTGAGAAAATAAAGACCGGCAAAATCTTCCTGGAACGCTGGCTGGAACCGTCGAACCTCGAACAGCTCAGGCCCAAGCTGGAATTCCAGACCGGCGTGCTGGCCGGGTTTGCACTGCTGGCTAGCCTTTTGCTCGGCGTCACGAACTGCAGCACTAAAGACACGATCCAGCGCCGGCTCAACGAAGATTTGCAAAAATCG
>Ga0172373_10008031_pt1 | contig 13483 bp, 11 predicted proteins | sample Lak10m_2_FD_114546 | JGI IMG/M metagenome (GOLD analysis project Ga0172373, IMG submission 114546) | Freshwater microbial communities from Kabuno Bay, South-Kivu, Congo - kab_092012_10m | ecosystem: Environmental > Aquatic > Freshwater > Lake | place: Democratic Republic of the Congo... | reverse complement strand
TGAGGACTTGCTCGGAATGGATTGTTCGGGTAATCTTGGCACTGGGCTTGGACATTGGCGTTGGTCTCCTTGGTCGGAACCAAGTTAACCATGTTCAAGCCTTTTCGTGAACTACTGATTATTCCCCGGTGTATAATCGCAAAACTACTCCGTTTCAAGAAGGAAAATAGTGCTTAAAAGTCTTCAAGGAAGATTGACTGCTTTGTTCATTGCTTTTGTTCTGCTTGTGCTGACTTCGGTTGGCGCAACGTTTTGGGGTGTCAAAGCCCAGCAAAAGGATGCGCTTGTCATTAATCTTGCAGGGCGGCAGAGAATGCTGGTGCAGTTAATGACCAGACTGGCGGTTGAGCACCAGGATGATGATACAAAAGCAGCACTAGCACAAGCGGAAACCATATTTGAACAGACCCTTTCAGCACTGGAAAATGGCGGGGTGACCACATACCTGCCTGATGATTTTGTGACCCTGCCGCCAACACAAGATGCTGAAATCATAGCCGCGCTCGAGACCACACGAATAAATTGGGGAGAGTTTCGTTTATCTATTGACCTGATTCAGTCCATGCAGCCTGATGATGCTGATTTGTCTGATGCAATTAAAACTCTAGAGTCTCATTCTGCTTTGCTTGCGCAGCAAGCCGATAAAGTCGTTCAACTGTATGAGACCTCTGCTACAACAAAACTGAATATCCTCCGTAACATCCAGATCATATTTTTGCTTTTGGCGTTGATGTTGCTTGGTGTGGGTGCAGTGGTCACCCGTCAATCGTTGCTTCAACCGCTGACGGAGCTGGGCGTGGCGGCTGCCCGCCTGGGAGAAAATGATCTCGAATACCCGGTGCAGGTTCAAGGTCCAGAAGAGATGCGGAACTTGTCTCACTCCTTTGATGGGATGCGCGTCAACTTAAATTCCGCGCGTCAGGAATTAATTGACCTCAATAATAATTTGGAAAGGCGCGTCCTTCAACGGACTCAGGAGTTGGAAGCGCTAAATGTGGTCAGTCAGGAGATCACTTCACGACTCGATATTGAACAGGTGCTGAATTCAGTAACGGGGAAATCTCGCTCACTGTTGGATGGCGATGTATCCTTTTTATGCCTGTTGGATAACGATCAAAGAAATCTCAACCTTCAAACATTTAGCGGCGCAGCCGATGCAGCGGTTGGGGATGTAACCACTGTGAAGGACCACGACCTGACGGTTGCAATTGTGAGCAGTGAAAAAGCAGTGGTGTGCGGTATTGATTCGTGCCGCGAAGGCTGCGCGATCCTTTCGCAGAAATATCGGGGCAGTCACCTTGCTGCACCGCTGCGAATCAATGAACAGATCACCGGCGCGTTGTGCGTGGGCAGCGCCCGTCCGCAGCGGTTTGGCGAAGAATCTGCCGAGTTGCTGACAAAACTTGCGAACACTGCGGCCATTGCGTTGGAAAATGCGCGGCTGTATGAACAGGCGGAACGCATTGCTACATTGGAAGAACGCCGCCGCATTGCAGCAGAAATGCATGATGGGCTGGGACAGACCTTGAGTTACCTCGGACTGATGACCGATCAGGTGGTTGATTTTCTTTCCAGTGGAAAAGAAGATGCTGCGATGGAAAGATTGCATCATACTCGTGAAACCATCGAGAAGGCCACAGGTGATGTACGCAAGGCGATCAATCGGTTAATGGATGAAAACCCAATTCGACTGGATTTGTGTGACCAGCTCAACATAGTTGCGCGGGAATTTTCCTCCAAGAGCAATTCTGTCGTTGAATGGGACCCCGCTGAGAAAATAACCTGTAGTTGTTCTCCTGAAATGAACGAGCAGGTCATTCATATTGTACGAGAGGCGCTGGCAAATGCTGTCAGTCATTCGCGCGCGCCGAATATCCATTTGCAATTTAGCCAGAAGAACGGCGGGTATTTGCTGCAGGTTGAAGATAATGGAGATGGATTTGATTCATCCCAACCCAGCCCCAATGGACATTTCGGTTTGCAGATCATGAAAGCGCGCGCGATGCGGATCGGCGGGACGCTGACGGTTCACTCTGCGCTGGGGCAGGGTACACGAGTGAGCTTGTCCTTCCCCGCAGAAAGTGCAGGAAATTAGCCCATGAAAAAAATACGCGTGTTGTTGGTGGATGATCATGCGCTGTTCCGCGAAGGTCTGTCAGTGGTGATCAGTTCACAGCCTGATATGGAAGTGGTGGGCAATGCCAACGATGGGTTGGAAGCGGTTATCAAAGCGCAGGAACTCAAGCCAGATTTAATTTTGATGGATATTCAAATGTCTACAATGGATGGCTTGGAAGCCACCCGCCAGATCAAACAGATTTTGCCAGATACTACTATTGTTGTACTAACCGTCCGTGATGATGACGAAAAATTATTTGAAGCGTTGAAAAGCGGCGCACAAGGTTATTTGTTGAAGGATATACGCTCGCACAAAATGGTGGAGATGCTGCAAAGTGCCATCAAAGGCGAGGCGGCCATCACCCCTTCGCTGGCTGGACGTGTCTTGGCGGAGTTCCGTAGAATGAGTTTAAATCAAGGAAGTGATTCAGGCATGGTTCATGAAGACAACTCACTGACCGAGCGCGAGTTGGAAGTGCTTTCCCTCGTTGCAAAAGGGGCGTCAGACAAAGAGGTGGCTAAAAAATTATTTGTGAGCCTGAACACAGTCAAGACTCACATCCGAAATATTCTGTCCAAGCTCCGCGTAGATTCTCGAAAAGAGGCAGCCAAACTGGCGCAAAACAAAGGGCTACTGTAGTTCAAAAGAACTAATTCTTTTGAAAAAAAAGAGTGATGTAACAATCACTCTTTTTTTGTTGTAATAATTACACCCTGCCAATACGCTAATCAGGATAATTAATGTAATATGAGCCTTGCAATTATGAAAAAAATGTATCCATAAAACGAGGAGAATTGCCATGCCCGAGAACAAAAAAGATGAAGAGCCTCAGCCTATCGGCCAGAAGATCTTTGACAATATCTGGTTGCTGTTCGTGTTGTCTTTGTTGATCAGCACAGTGCTTTACAACGTGTGGGGAATCATTGACTTGATGAACGTCCCATTTGCCAAATAAGGGATCGGAGGAATAGATATGTTAGCGCCTGAAAAAAATTGGTGGAAGCCCATGGGGCGGCTGGAAAAGACCTGGCTCACAGTTGCACTCGTTTGGTGCATATTTCTGACAGTGATGATGCCTCTTTGGTATTTTTACGGCAAGCAAAATGTGCCTACGGAAACCTACCGTACTACACCAGCTGATTATGCAGCGAAAGTAAATGCTTTTGTTGAGCAATATACTGTCGGCAAGGATGAAGCGACGGGTTTCCCGATCGTCGCCGCGCCTGCTGGTTCGGATATTTATCTGCGTGCAAGCACCTGGCAGTGGTATCCAGTCTTGCAGCTTGAAAAGGGACAGGAATACCGCCTGCATATTTCCTCAATGGATTTGCAGCATGGCTTCTCGCTTCAACCTGTGAATATCAATCTTCAAGTGATCCCCGGTTATGACTACGTGGCGACCATTACCCCCACCAGTTCCGGTGACTTCACTATTGTCTGCAATGAATATTGTTTTGTCGGTCATCACACGATGGTGGGCAAAATCATCGTGAAATAGGAGAGACACAGATGACATCCCTTGCTCCCACAACCCCCTGGACAGCAGGCGCGAAAGACGATTACCGCGACTGCCCAGTGACCACCCTCAAAGTGGATATGCACAGCGAACGCCTGATCATCGCAAACGCGGTGATGGCGGTGGTGACTCTCACTCTCGGCGGCATCGCGGCATTATTGATCGCGCTCACCCGCTGGCAGGCGATTCATTTACTCCCTGCGGCTTGGTTCTACCGCCTATTGACATTACATGGCATCGACATGCTTGTCGCATGGATCGTTTTCTTCGAGATGGCGGGCTTGCATTTCGGCTCCACTGTTTTACTCAATGCGCGTCACGCCGCGCCCAAACTAGCATGGACGGGCTTCGGCATGATGACCGTCGGTGGTTTGATGGCAAACGCCGTTGTGTTAATCGACCCGAACTCCAGCGTGATGTTCTCAGCATATGTCCCACTCAAAGCGCATCCGCTTTTCTATCTGAGTTACATCCTTTTCGCGGTCGGCGCGTTGATTACCGTCATCACCTTCTTCATCAACATTGTGACTGCCAAACGTGAAGGAGTCTTAAAAGGCTCTTTACCGCTGGTTGTCTTCGGTTTGATGACCGCCGCCATCCTTGCCACCTACACCTTGCTTGAAGGCGCCGCCGCCATTGTGCCAGCTTTCTTCTGGTCACTTGGCATTCTCAAAACCTACGACCCTGGCATTTACCGCAACTTCTTCTGGGGCTTCGGACATCCCGCCCAGCAGGTCAATCTCGCGGCGATGGTTTCCATCTGGTACGCCCTCGCCCAAATGACCGTCGGCATTCGCCCCGTCAATGAGAAGTTCTCGCGCCTCGCCTTCATCCTATACTTGTTCTTCATTAACCTCGGCTCTGCTCATCACCTGTTGGTTGACCCTGGTCTCTCCTTCGCGTGGAAAGCCGTCAACACTTCTTACGCCATGTATCTGGCGGTGCTCGGGTCAATGATGCACGCCTTCTCCATCCCAGCCGCGCTGGAAATTGCCCTGCGCGCCAAAGGTCACAGAAAAGGCTTGTTCGGCTGGCTTCGCAATGCGCCGTGGGCAGAGCCTGGTTTTAGTTCGCTCGTACTTTCCATGTTCCTCTTCGGCTGGATCGGCGGCGTAACAGGCGTCACCATCGGCACCGAACAGATCAACATGCTGGTTCACAACACCTTGCGCCTGCCCGGTCACTTCCACGCGACCGTGGTCAGCGGCACGACGCTTGCCTTCATGGGTTTCACCTATTACGTTATCCCACTCATCTTCCGCAAGGAACTGAAACTCAAGAGTTGGGCAAAGTGGCAGCCGTACGTGTTCGGCTTTGGCATGTTGCTCACCTCGCTCGGTATGATCGCCAGCGGTTTGCAGGGTGTTGCCCGCCGCAACTGGGACATCACTTTCGCAGGCGTCGTCCCCGGCACGGTTGAAATTACGCTTGCCATTTTCGGCATCGGTGCAGTGCTCGCAGTAATCGGCGGCATTATGTATGTCACCATCGTGCTTGTGTCCATTCTCACGGGACCGCGCCTCGAAGCATCGAATCTGTTGCTGCTCACGGGCACTCACAACCCCATCATCGACTCCACCAAACTGACTGACCATCAAATGGAAGATAAACAGAATCAACCTAAAGGCGCGCTCACGCTCGTCTTCATCTTCCTCGTCTGGTTCGCGGTGTATTACTTCACCAACTGGTGGTTGCTTGGTCGTACCTGGTTTATTAACTAAACCAGATTTCTCCTTTGATATCCTGCCCGGGGATCGCCACCTCGGGCAGGAACACTTAACATGACCGCTTCATTTTTTCTAGGTTTACTTGGCAGTCTCGGGCATTGCGTGGGGATGTGTAGCGCTGTCATTTTGCTTTTTGACCGCCAGCCAATTTTTGCAAACAAACTTGCTTGGGTTCTCGCGCACGCAGGGCGCATCACCACGTATACGATCCTCGGCTTCATCTTCGGCGCGTTTGGTCAGACCTTGTGGGCATTCGGAAACCTGCAAGCCACACTTTCGATTTCATTTGCAATCATCGCCTTTTATATGGCATCTGCATTTATTGGATTAACTCCCTCGCCCGAACTTTTATTTTCAGGATTAATTAAACGCTGGGGCAACGCCATCCGCACTTTCAAATCCGCTTCGCTCCCAACCTCGTACCTGCTCGGTCTTCTCTGGGGACTTCTCCCCTGCGGTTTGGTTCTGACTGCGCTCCTCACAGCAGTGACATCCACCAATGCTCTGTACGGCGCATTGAACATGACCGTCTTCGGCATTGCCACGCTTCCAAGTTTATTCGCCGTCAAATGGCTGGCGACAAAATCATCCTCCCGCTTCTTTTCACGCGGACTTGCCTCACTTGTGATGATGGTCTTCGGCTTCCAATTCGCCATGCGCGGATTTGCCTCTCTCGGCATGGTTGACCATCTTATGCTCGGCTCGCTGATGCTTTGGTAAAAAAATGACTCTCGCTTCTGCTTCTTCTGTCCCATCGAAAACGCTCGTCGCCTGCTCCCTGTGCGGACTAACGACTCTCCATCCGCTAACCAATGACAGTGGGGATGTATTCTGCTGTCCATCATGCAGGGAGGTGGCAGCGCTTCTCGCGGAGAGTCCAGCCGTTGAGCAGAAGCAGGTCACAGTCGAGGGAAGAAGCGAGGAAGTCATCCTCACGCTGGGCGGCATGTGGTGCTCATCCTGCGCGTGGCTGGTCAGTGAAAATCTCAAACGCACAAAAGGCGTCGTCAACGCGGAGGTCAGTTTTATTCAACAACAAGCCAACATCACCTTCGACTCAACAATTACCAATTACAAATTACTAAAACGGCGCGTGCGCTCGCTGGGGTATCAAGCCACACTGCCGGACGAAAAGCCGCGTGATGAAGAAGAATCTTTTTTCACGCGGCTGCTGATCGGCGGCGTGATGGTGCTGCACGACATGATCGTGGGCGGCGGAATTTATGCGCGTGAACTGCTCGGCTGGGCAAGCCCAGAGACGGCATGGCTCGTGCATTTTTTCCAAATTATGATGCTGGTGACGAGCATCCCTGTTTTGATTTTGCTGGGGCTGCCGATTCTGCGCGCGGGGTTTGCAAGCCTCTTGCGCGGACAACCCAACATTCACACGCTCATCATGATCGGCACGTTTTCGGCGTATGCATTGTCGGTGCGGAATTTGATCTTGGGGCATGGTGGTTTGTATTTTGACACAGCAACCATGCTCATCTTTTTGGTTTCAATTGGGCGCTGGCTCGAAATGCAGGCGCATAAATCCAGTAACAAAGCGGTGGCGCGATTGTTGGAACAAATCCCAAACGAAGCGACTGTGGTTTCTGGTGACGGCGATAAGACCGTGAATGTCTCTGAGTTGGAAGCAGGCATGCGCGTGCGGATTCGCCCTGGCGAAAGATTCCCCGTGGATGGGATGATCGCCATCGGCGAAGGTGACGTGGATGAATCTTTGCTGACAGGCGAACCCAAACCTGTGACTCATCGTGAAGGCGAGAAAGTGCAAGCAGGCACAGTCAGCCTCGATGGAAGTTTTGAAGTCATCGCCACGGCGGTGGGAGAATCGACAACGGCGGGACAAATCGGACGGTTATTGCATGAAGCGTTGTGGGCGCGCTCCCCGCTTGAACGCATGGCAGATAAACTTTCCGCATGGATGACTCCGCTGGCGTTGGCATTGGCAACTGTCGCTTTCCTAATCTGGTATTCAATTTCAGGATTAGAAACAGGATTGATGGTTGCGCTCTCCGTTTTGCTGATCGCTTGTCCGTGCGCGTTGGGGCTGGCAACTCCGCTGACGTTGTGGCTGTCACTGGAACGTGCCGCTGAGTCTGGCGCGATCTTACGCAGCACAGGCGCATTGGAACGCCTCGCCAAAGTGGAGCGAATCTTCTTCGATAAAACAGGCACGCTGAGTCAATTGCCGATGAAGGTGCTGGAGATTAAAGAAGAAAGAGGAAAGAAGAAAGAATTTTTGGAAGTGGTTGCTTCGGTTGAAAACGAATCAGAGCATCCACTGGCGAAGGCAATTGTGGAATATGCAAAAACGAATCAAGTTGAACTCGTCAAACCCACATCCTTTAGAGTTATCCCTGCCATGGGAGTTATCGCTCAATCATCAATCGTCAATTGTCAATCGTCAATTGCAATCGGCTCTGCTCGCCTCATGTCCACCTCTGGGTTGAGCATGTCTGCGGAGATCAGTCAACAGGCTGAGGCGTGGAAAGAGGCGGGGCATATCGTGGTCTATGCAGGCTGGGAGGGTCAGGTGACTGGCATCCTCGCACTCGGTGAAACCATCCGTGCTGAGGCGAAAGAAGCGGTAGGACAATTGCAGTCACGCGGGCTGGAACTCGGCGTGTTGACAGGCGACGAAGCCAGTGCGGGCGAACGATGGCAGAAGACGCTGGGAATTCCCGTCAGTGCGGCGCTCAGCCCCGATGAAAAAATGAATCGGCTGATGGAAAACTCTGCGATGGTCGGCGATGGGATTAATGACGGTCCCGCGCTCGCCGCCGCAACGGTGGGACTTGCTATGAATCACGGTACCGATGTGGCGCGTACCGCCGCCGACATTGTGCTTGTGCGCGATGATTTGCGTGTTATCCCTTGGCTGGTGGATCTGTCGCGTGAATCAATGAAGCGTGTAAAACAAAACCTTGGCTGGGCAGTGATTTACAACCTGATCGGCGTCGCTCTCGCGATGACAGGTTTGTTGCAACCCGTGTTCTCGGCATTTGCAATGGTGGCAAGCAGTATCTTCGTCACCACCAATGCGATGAAGATGAATCAATTTCCGCTGTTGGAAGAGAAAGAAAATTAACCGCAAAGACCGCGAAGGACGCTAAGAATTTTTTCTTTGCGCTCTTTGCGTGCTTCGCGGTTCAAAACTTGACACTTGGAACCTGACACATGACACTTAGAAACCCCTACGCTCAACGCAAAACCTTACGCGCCTTTGAAAAAGTTTGGACAAAACTTGAAGGCTTCATCAACCGCTTCACGCAATCTGATTTCAATCCGTTGTATCACCTCGGCACGTTGACCATCTTCATGCTGTTGATTCTCATCGCAACGGGCGCGTATCTCACTATCATCTACCGCCCTGGCTTGGATGTGGCTTATCAGACCGTCGAGAAAATAGATTCCAATTGGTTCGGTTCGCTCATGCGCAGTGTCCATCGCTATGCGTCGGATGGCATGATCGTGCTGATCGTTTTGCATTTGCTCAAAATGTTATTCAGTGACCGCTTCTGGGGTCAACGCTGGCTGGCGTGGACAAGCGGCTGGATCATGCTTGCGTTGGTCTGGCTCACGGGCACAATGGGCTACTGGCTCATCTGGGATCAACGCGCGCAATGGATGACCGAATACATGATGCAATATCTGGCGGGCACATCGGGTCTCACCTATGTCGCGCCCGACCTCGCCTCGCGCACGTTTTCCAATTTCGTCATTATTCTTTTTCTGCACGTCTTTCTGCCGCTCATCGGTTTCCTCGGCATTTATATTCACAGCCTGCGTCTTTCGCGTGAGCGCTGGTGGTCGCCGCGTTGGGTCAGTATTCAAGCCGTGGTGGGGCTGGTGATCCTCTCACTCATCAAACCCGTTCAATCGGCAATGTCCGCAGACTTATCGCACCTGATTCCGTCCGTGCCAATGGACGCGATGTATTTGGGCTTTTTGCCTTTGATCGATTCTTTTGGGAATTGGATTTTCTGGGGCTTGGCAATTCTCGTCGGCGGGAGTTTGTTCCTGCTCCCCTGGCTCGCTTCGGGGCGTAATCTCGGACCTGCTTCTGTTACCGATCCAAAGTGTACTGGCTGTAACATTTGTTATGCCGAATGTCCGTTCGACGCGATTCGCATGAATGACCGCAATGATTCTTCGGGCTATCACAAACTGGCGATCATCAATGCTGCACAATGTACAGGCTGTGGAATCTGCGTCGGGGCTTGTCCCACAGACGCGATTGACCTGAAAGGCGGTTACAGCGGAGAGCAAGTCTTTGGCGCGGTAAAAGGTGCATTGTCTCAGGAGAAGAAGAACGGCAATCCTGTCACGGTCTTGTTCGCGAGTCAACGGGACGAAGCGTTGGGCGGCTTGCCCGTAGAATTAAACGTCAGCAAGGAGAATGCCCCTGTCGCTGTGGCAACTGTCGGTGAGAAAGAAGCGGCGCGCGTCATCACGGCGGTATTGCCGAGTGTGAGCGCGGTCAACATCGAGTGGATCAAGTCCCTGCACAATGAAGGCGTGCGCGATGTTGTGCTGCTGGCTCCGCCGTATGACGATGGCGTGTTTCGCGAGGATGCGCATTGGATCGCGAACCGTTTGCACATGCGCCCCGCGCTAGTGACGAAGGAGGTGCATTGGCTGGAGACGACGCCAGGCGAATCAAAATCTGTTTTGAATTTTCTCAACGATTTGCATCGCACTGAAACGCAGATGAAGAAGTCCGCGCCTGTGCTGCCTGTTTTGAAGGAACGCAGCAAGTTGATGCCTTCGCTGGTGAGCGCGTTGATCGGCACGCTGATTTTGTTTGCGATTTTTGCCGTTGCGCTTCTGCTGGATGTCCCCGCTGGAATGTCTGCGGCGCAAGGCTCTGCCATCCGCGTTGCGCTGGATTTGAAAGGAAAAATTTCCGCCGCCAACATCCCTGAAGGCATGACCCTGCCCGAAGGCGCAGACGCGGAAAAGATCTTCGGCGGTACACATTACCCCGCGATGATTCGGTTAATTGTGGATGGTAAGACTGTATTGGAAAAGACCTACCAACCATCAGGTGTCAGCGGCAACGGACGCATCTCTGCACTGGAATTTATTTCTATTCCTTCTGGTACGCATCAAGTGGAAATGCTGTTGAAGGATGATGATAAAGATTTCCGCACGGTGTATTCGGGCGCACTCACGCTGGATGTTTCGCAAGTGGTTGTGTTTAGTTATGATAACGGTAGTGATGCAGTGATAGTGAGATAAAGAATCTTAACCACAGAGACCATAGGGTTCACAGATAATCTTTTAAATCTCCGTGTTCACTGGGGTCTCTGTAGTGATATTGTTTTTATTTAAGCAGTTGGTTTGGGTTTCTTGAAATAATAGACGGCGAAACCAGTCAGTAAAACAAGAAATACTCCAAGGGGAATAAAAGTCAGCCGCGCATTTTCAGCCAGCGCAGCGCGGAAAGGTTCTTCCACGGCAGGGTTGGCTGCGTACCATTTTGTCCCCAATTCAGAATACCCATTCACGATGCCATCGTAAAAAACATATCCGCTGTCGGGGTAGTAATGCAACTGGTCATACGGAATGCCCTTGCTGTCCTTGGCGTGCATACGGACAACCTGATAGCCAATCCCTGGGTCGGCGGGCGGGTTGACTTCCCCTTTGGAGAAATCAGCGAAGGCATAATAATCCTGCGTCAGCGCTGGATTGGAGATATTGATGTCTTCAACAATCCCGAACCCGCGAATGACGATATAGTCAAATTGCCCCTCGGCAAGGACGGCGGCAGTGGGAAGCAACAATGCCAGAATTAGCAAGAGAAAGTAATATTTTTTCATAAGTCTCCAATGTTTTAGTTGATCAGGCTGCGAACAAATCAATTCTATTGTATGAATTATCTCTGAAACAAAAAAATCATCTTTGCTTAAGGGCAAAGATGAATGTAGGTTCGCTTAAAATCATCAGGCTTTACCGGTTATGCCTTTTCGCACGGAGATTACAGTGAACCCGATAAAAATAAAAATGGCAACCTCGTTCAGCAGTCCGCCCCACATACGTAAGGTGGAGAGGTTGGCATAATCTGCGATCACGCGCAGCAACAGCGAAATGTGCAGCAATCCCAAGTGAACATAAAACACGGGCTGGAAATTGATCGGTACACCGAGAATAGCGGGAAAGATAATGGGCGCATGACCGAAGATCATCGAGATGACAAAGCCGATGAAAACGACGTGCAGCATCGCGTCATATCGTGGACCTGCCACCTGCGCGCCAAAAGCAAGGCTTAATCCGCCGCTGATGCCAAGCCAGATAAAACCAAGCACGAGACACCAGGCAATGTAGCGCGTAAGCAAAAGTTTGTGCCGAATATTGCGCCATGCAATGTCATTGCGCAGTGACCAAACAGGCAGGGCAAGCAAGGCAAGTCCGCTAATGCGGGTGCCGAGTTGCGGGTTGAACAAGGTCGTTAGAATCCCAGTAATGAAAATGGTAACGATGACGCCGAACAGAGTTTGTTGCATCTGTGTGGGACGTAAAACCCGGCTGAGTTCGAGCCGTTCGCCCACAATCGTCAGGACGAGGAATGCCATCCACAAAAAGACGACTTGATAGATCTGCCAGCCGGACATCCACAGGAGATTGCCCGTCAGCCAAGCGAGCGAGCCGAGGAACATCGTCACAGTATGCAAGGCAACTTCACGGCGGACGATTTCGCCGAGAATGGCAAGTCCGCCGAGGCTGGCAAGTGTTAGGAAGATCACACCAATAGGTAGTTTCGGCAAAATGGCGGCAACAAGCCAGCCCAGTCCAGAAAGAAGCGGGGGTAGGTACATCCACTTTTGTCTTATTGCCACGGCACGTTCCAGTGTAATGAGAGTCCCTAAAAATCCAGAGATCATCAATGGACCGTGCAGCATGGCTAGTGACGGGGTGAGGGCAGGTAGTTGCCAACCAAGGCGCATGAGACCTGCCCATAACGCAGCGAGCAGACCCAGGATTGCAAGAAAGAGAAAGGGGATTGAGTTACGGTTAAGTTTCATTTGAATAAAAGAAGATTTGTTTGATTAGAATCTATCTACTCTGTGTTTCCGTACAGATTGACAAAGCAATGCAGTTCAGTCAAAGTAATTCTATATGCAAAAAAGAATTAGTTCTAATGAAAAAAGAATGATTGATAACGCGGCGACCGACATGAGTTGGCAAGCGGCTGGCGCATAAGAAGCCAAAATCATTCTTGCTGATGAGCTGCTTAACATGGAAAAACAGATTTCACTTGAACCTGATAACTACCCTGTGGAAGATGGAGTACGTTATCATCTACAATGAATTGACCATCAAGCAGTTTTTGCGCCACGCATGTTCCGTCGAATTTAACCCATTTGTTGCATCCAGACAACCGCTCTTTCAGACGGCGATGTTGGACTTTCTATTTGCCTATAAAAAAATCAAAATCGTGTAACCGTTGATAAAAAGATCGAACAGACCATGTCAAAGTTGAATTTCAGACCGCGTAAAACTCTTCGTTTCAAAACACCTTTTGAGGTGTTCTATAATACAACCGTTGCACTTACGACTTGAATTCACAAAGGTAAAAACAGAGCAGCATGCTGTTTTATCTTCATCATAATTTTCTGGGAGTAGCATGATTGTTAAAGAATGTGCCAAATGTCGTACAAAACCCGCCGCACTGTACTTAATTCTAGAGCTGCCATCAACGCTCACTTGCAACTGTATTGATCTGATGATAGAAAACGCAATATTGTGCAAACTACTGCACGCGTTAAATCTGTGATCGCGGGTTCGTACGAGGATACCCGATAGACGAACTTGCGGTGCGTAACTTATTTTCACCCCTGTTTTTACGCGAAAATTGACAAAAAGCAACAAAAAAACCGCCTTTTTAGGGCGGTTCTTTCGTATAGCCTTGGCGGTCCCGACGGGGATAGAAATCGCGGTGCGTAACTTTTTCGCAAACTAACGATGAAGTGAATTTTGAGCCTTTTTAAGCTTTAGTTTCCGCTAACTGGAAATGGCAAAGAAGAGAGGTAATGGTGTAAAGCGTGGTAATCTTGTTTTGCGAAAAAGAAATTCCACAACACCATTACCGAGATGAATCATACCATAGCCGTT
>Ga0172373_10008027_pt1 | contig 13486 bp, 19 predicted proteins | sample Lak10m_2_FD_114546 | JGI IMG/M metagenome (GOLD analysis project Ga0172373, IMG submission 114546) | Freshwater microbial communities from Kabuno Bay, South-Kivu, Congo - kab_092012_10m | ecosystem: Environmental > Aquatic > Freshwater > Lake | place: Democratic Republic of the Congo... | reverse complement strand
TATGATGATGTGAAAAATGATATTAATTCATGGTACCCAAAAGTAAAAAAAGGAGGGTATTTGTGTGGACATGATTATAACAACTTTATTGGTGTTACTAAAGCCGTTGATGAGTTGATTATAAATAACGATAGAAATTGTTCAGTAATCAAGAGTTATTGGGTTCACAAAAAATAATTTATTTTTGAAAAGTGTTTGACTGAATATATATTTTATGTATATTTGTATCACCATTGCCGGTGTAGCTCAGTGGTAGAGCAGCGGTTTTGTAAACCGCTGGTCGTTGGTTCGAATCCGACCACCGGCTCTTAATTTAAAATTCATTTTTAATGAGTAAATTTGATTGGCGACACGCAGACTTTGAAGGTGATGAAAAGCCTAAAGGTCGTAATGTCAAAAAAGAAATGAAACAACGTAAGTTGACAAATAAAAAAAATAAAGGGAAGAACAAAGAGTAATGGAAACTCACCCAACTAATAAGAATTTGGATAATCTGAAAGCTATGCTGATGATGACTGATGAGTTGGGTACCCTGAAACAAGAGTTGTCAACTGAAATCACACTTGATGAACGAATACCTGAGTTGAAAACTGTTTATAATTGTCCATGGGACAATACAAACGGGGATGTGACTTATTTCCGCTAAGAAATTCAGACGGATAGCTCAGGGGTGAGAGCAGGATGCTTATACCATCAAGGCCGAGGGTTCGATTCCCTCTCCGTCTACCAATATGTTATTTTGAAATTCCAATTTCTTATTGTATCTTTGTCCTATGAAAAACAAAAAAATTTCTTTTTGGAAGAAAATTGAATTGTATTGGAAGTTTGAAATTCGGTACTATCCCAAACAATTTATTATCGGGATCAAAAATCTATACAAATGGATTCCTGTTATTTGGAAAGATCGTGATTGGGATGATACGTTTTTGTTTGAGATTATAAAATTCAAAATCTCAAAAATGTCTGAAAGTCATGGTAAAGTATTACAGTATCAGGGTTTTGAACGCAATATTGAGATCATGAATACTATTGTCAGATTGATCGATAAGTTTCAATCAGAAGATTATCTCCATGAGTATTACAGTTATATTGATGATGAATACACATTTGAAAAAATTGAAGGAAGTGATCACTATGAAATGAAAATCAAAAATTTTCGTGACGATTTGGATCAATATTTTGACAAGTATCCTTTGTTGATGAAACGTGCGATGGATCACAAAATCTATACAGGTAAATCGGATTCGGTAAGTTTGGCTATGGCAATGGGATTCGTACAGCACGAACGGGCAAAACGCCTTATCTTTGAACTTCTGAACCGTCACATTGACAAATGGTGGGAATGAAATAAAAAAGGGCCCATAGCTCAGCGGTAAGAGCAGTTGACTCATAATCAATTGGTCGGGGGTTCAAATCCCTCTGGGCCCACAAAACATTCAGGATAAATATTAATATGAAACAAGAAACAAAAATGTACCGTCCAAAAGGGGACCGTGTAGTGGGTGGAGTGTGTAGTGGGATTGCATATGACATGAATGTGGATCCACTTATTTTTCGTGTGTTAGCTTTTTGCTTGATTTTTTCACCTGTACCTATAATTTTGATTTATATTCTTCTTTGGATCCTGATTCCAGGAGAAAAGGACGAATAATCTACCAAGCGGAAGTAGCTCAGTTGGTAGAGCATCAGCCTTCCAAGCTGAGGGTCGCGAGTTCGAATCTCGTTTTCCGCTCTAATTATGATGAAAGACGTTTCAGTCTATCGACATTTAGCCAAGACAATATCTTGGAGAATAATCGGGACCATAGATACTATGGTCCTCGGTTTTTTTATAACAGGTGATCTTAAGATGGCTTTGACAATTGGAGGGTTGGAAGTTTTTACCAAAATGGCCCTGTATTTTTTACATGAAAGGGTATGGTATAAAATACCATTTGGTGTAAAAAATAAGTAAAAAACATTACTAATATTATATTTATTAGTTTATTAGACAAATAAATGGATTTTACTTCAGTTCTGACAACACTAATTACTGCTATTTCATCAGTTATCGTAGCTTTGATTACTGCTGGTTTTTTTAGGAAATGGCAAGATAAAAACAACGAAAACAAATCCAAAAAACAATTAATGGCTCAAATTCAAAAAGATGAATTGATCCATTTTACATTGAGAGAAATAAGAAGAAAGTATAATTCAGATAGAGTGTATATTCTTCAATTTCATAACGGTGGGACCTTTTACACGAAATCTCCCATGCAAAGAGCTTCGGTAACTTATGAAAGAAATTCTGATGGATTAGAAAGAATTACCGATAAATTTCAAAACATATTGGTGTCAAATTATAATTGGTTGATAGTCGAAACAATCGCAAACAGATTGTTTTATAATGATATTGATACCCAAGTTGATGATTTACCAACCAAAAGTTTACTGAAGGCTTACGGTAATTACGCACATGCCATGGTTCCAATTTACGATAATTCGGAACAATTAATTGCCACATTATCATTGTCATGGGTTTTTTCGGACATACCAAATGAATGGATCGAGAATGAAAAATTTTCTTCGACATTCAAAACATCTTTATTCGATGACGCAAATTCCTTAAAAAATTTTTTATTATGAATGATTTTTGGGATATTGAGTTTGACAACGATAATGAGTTTTTGGATGAAGATTTTATCGAAGGTTTATTGAAATTGGGTTTCACCAAAAAAACTAAGTTCACATATATCAAAGAAATTGTTAATAATTTTGGTAATGTAATTCCTGATGGTTTGTTAATTGACTTACAAAGTAAAAAAATTTATTATCACCCTGAACCAGATTGTGTTGTGAATTACGAGTTAAGTGAACCAGATATAGTAAAAGTTGAAAATTTCATCCGAAACAACATTATTTGATATTTATAATATTATGAAATTAGTATATCCACTAAAAGGTAAAAGTTTCGAGATTACTTCCAAACAAGGTCAAAGATGGGGTCGTCAGCACAAGGGTGTTGATTTGGCTGCGGAGTCTGGGACCAGGATTTTGAGTGTTTTGGATGGTATTGTGGAAAAATCAGGAGACTTTAACGATGGATATGGTGGACAAATTTTGATAAAACATCCTACTGACAAAGGAAATTTTTATTCAAGATATGCACATTTGAAAAAATGGTATGTAAGACCAGGTGAACGAGTAAAAGCTGGTGAAAGAATTGGTGAAAGTGGTGGTGATGAATCAGATCCCCACGCTGGAAGATCTACAGGAGCACATTTACATTTTGAATTTTTGGGTGAAGGACTAAAACCTCTGAACGCGGAACAATTCTTAAAAAATGGTGTGGATGCCACAGGTGTTGTTGTTGCTGCAGGAACTGCGGCTGCTGCAGTATCACCGAATTCTAAAGCTGAAACCTCAGAACCCAATATTGTTGATAAGATCATGTCCGGTGTTGCTAAAGTCATGGCTCCAATAGGTGCTGCAACGTCCTTGAAAGGTGCCTCTACATCAAAAAACGAATCAATTAATAATAAACCATTGATGGAAGAAATCGATAGAATAAAACAACTAATTAAGTAATATTTATTACTATGGAAAATTTAAAAAAAGCCCTAAGAGAAAGCCTACTTCAATATGTGAATGAGGCTGATAAGAAAAAAGAAGAAATATTGGTACCACAAGGTTGTTTTGGTGGACCTAAACATGGTATCGGGGCATTAGTTTCGATTGTAGAATTACTCATGAGGGAAAAGGATGATGAAGGTTCTAAAGCCGTAAACGACCTAAAACAATTTTTGAAGGGTAGTAGTAAGGTTGACCCCAAAGTAGTCGTACAAATCCTTAGAAAACACAACAAACCACAATTTATACCTTTTACAGGTTGTTTGTAATACCAAGAATTTTAATAAAAAACCCCTCCCGAAAGAGGGGTCTTTTTTTTGGGATAAATTTCATCAATTATTCCAAGGTTATATGCGTGTTTGTAAAGGCCTGGATAGGATTGTTGTGCTGACCAACGATTCTTGAATCCTGAGAGTTTTTCATATAATTCGTCTAACTGATATTCTCTACTTGGTTTAGTTTTAATTAGATTTGGGAAGTTTTGTTTGAACCACTTACTACTTGTAGTCCCGATTGAACGAGTCATACGAAAAAGTTTATCAGTCAAAGATTCACCCTCCTTGTCATACTTTTTGAGGTCACTCACATTTTTTACAAAACCTCCTTGGACCAAATCAGTAATTTTAGATATTAATTCTAAGTTTCGTTTATATCCTTTGACTGAAGGAAACCCACCTTCACCAATCGGTAGTTTTATTTCAGGGTAAATTCTCTCCCATAAAAATTGGCAGGGCATAATTCCCAAATCAAGACAATATTGAACAAGTTTTTTGTGAACATACTGATTTTTTTTCTTTAATTCACCAACTTCAAAAACACCAATTTCATTGTACAGTGATTTGAGTACATCTTCAATGTGGTATTTTTCAACTTGAGGCATTAAATCTTCAGAAAAAGGTAGTGGCTCTGAGATGATATCTTTCTCAATCAATTTAGAGTTAAATAAGTCAAGAACTTGTGGTAATGTAAGCCCTTTGACCCACAAATCCACGAAAACCATTTCTGAATATAATTGATATTTCAGATTAGATTTTTTTAGATAAGTGTTTTCCCTATCGTCTTTACTCTCCTTGTCTTTGGACACACCAAAAGTTTCAGAAACCACCAATTGTCCTGTTTTGGGGTGAATGAAAAATTCATCGGGTACTGGGTCATAAGACACCAAATGAATACCTATGAGTTGACTCAAAGATTTAGATACAAAGTTTTCATCCACTAAACCACTTTTGAAGTAAAGGTTTCTGACAAAACATTCAACTCGTGATTGATGGACAGAACCTGAATTTGAAATATATTTTATGCGTTCACCATTTTGTGAGTCGATGCTGTTTTTTCCATGGTGTTTTAACCAAGATTCAATACCACCCTTCAGTTTATGTTTCTTCATGGTGTCACTTATCAACTTGATTACCGCAGCACCTGTGGGTTTCATGTTGTAGTAAGGTAAACTGTGTTTATACTTCCATTCCTCGAATGAGTTAGAAATTATTTCTGAACTCAAATCACGGAGTTCATTATCTGACAAAAATCCAAACTTTTTATTCGGTACTTTTGAACTGAGAGTTTTATAGAAATCCCAAACTAAGTCAATGTAATTGATGAGAGGGTAAAATACACCAATGTTGTCAATGTGATTATTGGTGGAGTTTCCATCTTTGAAGTAGTAGTGGGGTGTTGATGTGTCAACTTCTGAAAAAGTTTCATCAAACAATTTGGATACAACTAATGGTAAAGAGAATTTTGTTCTATTGTTTCCTATACCGGCAGAAAAATATAAGTAATCACTATTTGGGTTTTCAATTTTTCTTAGGGAAACTTCATTGAGGTGATGAATACGTTTACCGTCATTGTAGGACAAACGGAACACTCTACCAAAATTTGACACAACCCAACTATCATGAATTTGGGGATAAATCTGATTAAGTGATTTCCAAACTTCACCTTCTATGGTTATTGAGTTCAATTCTTTCATAAATGCTAATGTACGACAAAAATCCATCTCCACAAAACTTTTTCCATCTCCACAGATATTTATTATTATGGAAAGTACAGGAAGAAAACTCGGTATTTGTAAATGTGATAATTGTGGAATTGAATTTCAAAAACCACAAAGTGAAATAAATAGAAACCAAAAACTAAGTAGGAAAAATTTTTGTTCAAGAACTTGTGTAGGAAAAAACAACACAAAAAACTTACCAAAAAATATTGATGGTTATAAAATTTCAACACACTCAGCGAATAAAAAAGATGAATATACCCCTTTTAGATATCATTATAGGAACATAAAAAAAAGGGATAAAGATGTTACAATTTCTTTAGAAGACATGAGAAAGGTATGGGAACGACAAAACGGTATTTGCCCTTTTTTGAACATTGAACTGACTCTTAGTGGGTACTCAAGAATTGAAAAAAATCCGATTTATTCGGCTTCATTAGATAGAATAGATTTTACCAAAGGGTATGTTATAGATAATATACAATGGATATCAAGATCAATAAATTTGATGAAGAACACAATGACAAACGATCAAGTTAATGAAATATTAGGTTTGATAAAAAATAATAAAGGGACGTGAATCCCTTTATTATTTTGGAGATAAACTCCTTGGTGGAGGTGAGCGGAGTCGAACCGCTGTCTTGCTCAGTTTATCCATAAAGGACTACATGCTTAGGTCAGGGTTTTTCACACCCTCCGAACTATTTGGTTTCTATTTTGCCATCGTCACCAACAACTGTGGGGTGTTCACTCAAATCGGTAGAACACCAAACGTTACCTCCATTCCTTTTTGGGTAGAAACCACACCGTAGGGACTTCTGTTTCCAGGTTATATGTCCATCGACCCATTGTCACTATAGCCTTAGGCTACAGTAACTTCCTCAGCTTGGATAAGACCCAAAGCCTCTAGAGTTGCGAAAGTTTCGCCGTTTGATTGTTGCATCCATAGATTAAGGTGATAGGAAACATCTCACCGCATGCCCCGTATGACTAACCCTGCCAATCAATACCCGGCACCCCCATAATTCAAAGAACAATACAAATATAAATACTTTTTTTTGAATGACAAACTATTTATAGATAAATATTTTGATGAAAAAAGTAATGAAATTGACTGAGTCTGATTTAGAAAATATTGTTAGACGTGTCATTGAGGAGCAAACTATGGGAGTTGCGTTTGGTGGTATAGGTAATGGTTTGATGATGAAAGGTGAAACTACAGAACAGGATACACGTAGTTCAAAGGACGACTTGATAGAAAAATGGAATGAAAGGTTTCCCGATCCAGTATGGATTTCAAAAGCCAGAAATATGCCAATCGGTTTGGAAAACTATGAGACTTTGAAGGATCAGGATTTCGTAAAAATGTATTCTGTTTATAAGGATTTCATTGACAGTAAAGTTCCTGATGTATCTCAAAATAATGGTGAAAAGTTTTTCAAATGGATGGAAGATACTATGAAATTAGGTAAATTTCATAATATTAGAACTAAGTTCATCGATGACATTAAAAATATTTCCCAACTTCAAAAGGGTTTACCCCCGGTATTGAAAATGTCTAATTATCCAAATACTAATGAGTATAGTCGTGCTTTGGGTATGGCTCAGAGAATTGATCCAACATTGAAGACTAACAAATTTTTTGGGAGTGTTACTCCTACAGGTAAGAAGGCATATGAGACAATGACTATGTCTTAGGTTCCTTTTTCTTTTCCATAATTAGATAGTATACCGTCTTGTCATTTACGAAAAATGACATTGTTTCTGGTGTGCCGATAATCCGAGAGAACTTTTGATCTTTTGGTCTCACACCGATGTCAAAAAATATATCATTATCATAGGGTGTATGAAAAAATACTACTTTTTCTTTGATAGATAGGGTGTCTGTTTTGATGGTGAGTATTCCCTTTTTGAAACCGAAGTGTGTTTTCCTAACTTTTGAGATTTCAAAGGTTCCGTTTGTTTTGAACAGGGAGTCCCCGTTTGATCCTTCATATGTAACCTTATATGAGAACCGTTGACCGAAAATTGTGGTGGTGAATATTAGTGATAAAAGAAATAGTAACTTTTTCATAATTCAAATATACAACAATAATTTGATATTTTGGTGGTATTTATAAAAAATATGAAACTATCTAAGTTTTTACTCGAGGACGATGAAAGACCTAATGCGATGGTAGAGGCCATTAAGGATTATTTGGATGGTAAAATATCTGCTGATGATCTTGTTGATGAAATCCCTGAGATTATTAAAATAAAAGGTAACGGAGCTCTTTTGGAGTTTGATGAGTATTGGGATTTATTTGGTTTGGATGACCATACGAGGTGGATTGTAAATCAGGTAATCTCAAGATACTCTTCGTATTATGGGGGTTATAATGACTTTTTTATTAATTCCGACAGTATCAACACTGATTGGGAAGAAGGTTGGGGTTTTTATTGGTTCACAACTCCTCAGAAAGAAAGATTATTGAATTTGATGTCCAACATGATACCTGAAATAAAAAAAGGTGAATGTTTTTTGGATGGTGAGACACCATGTGCAAAAAAAATTACAACTTTTTTGGATAATGAGTTTGGGGGATATACTTCAGATATTGTTGATAGTGTTGTAGAAGAGAGAAATAATAAAATTTCTGAAGAGATTGAACAAGAATTGAAAAAAGATTACTCAATACCCCTCCCGAGAAAAATTCTTCAAATGGTGCCAGTTAAGACAAGAGAAACGTTCTTGGTGAGTCTGAGTCAGTTGAGGAATTTTATTGAAAAGTACGGTTCTGAAGTAAAAGACCAAAGTCTTACAGATATCATTATGGATGTGATACACGAAGAGGGATATCATCCAAATTATGAAGATGGTTTTTATGATATGGGTGGTGATTACGATACGGAACCAGTACACAGGTATATTGATAGACTTTTGGACGCGGTTGAAGAAGACTTTGAAGGTAGGGATTTTACACCTGACCAAAAATATTATAGGTTATTACAAGATTTTGGGGTAACACCAGGTTCATGGAAAAAATTCCCTAATGGAGGTCAATATGATTCATTTATGATTGAAAAGTTTGACAATGAAACTGAAAAAGTGGATGTTAGGGTTACAAAACCGAATGAATGGAGAGGTGAAAGATTTAGATTACCAATTGAAGATGTTAGAAATTTGTTGACAAATTATACGTTATTTTGATATCAACAAATATTTTCGTATCTTTGTTGAAAACTTATCAACATAGAAACGTAATCGTAAATCAATTGGAAAATGAATGACTTGGAATTTTTGAAAGAACTATTATCAGTTCGTACTTCAACTTATAATGAAGAACTCATGGTTCAATACATTTGTGATTGCTTGGACCAAGAAGGTATTCCGTATGTTGTTGATGAAATGATGAATGTCTATGCAACCAAAACCACTCAAGGGTATGAGGATAAATTATACCCTTGTATGGTGGCCCATACCGATACGGTTCATCATTTTGAGGATGAAATTGTTGTTCATGAAGAAATTTTACCTAATCGTCAAAAACAAAGTAAGTTGTCTCTGAAAGGGTACGATCCTGATGGTAAACCTGTCGGTATTGGTGGTGATGATAAATGTGGTGTTTACGGTGCGTTGGTTTCTCTTCGTGATCTACCACATTTGAAAGCGGCATTCTTCGTTTCAGAAGAGACTGGATGTTGGGGATCTCGTAAAGCCAGTCCAGAGTTTTTCTCTGATGTTGCTTACGCAATTCAATTGGATGCCCCAAGTAATTACATGGTGACTGAAGTCTGTTCAGGTATTAGATTATTTGATCGTAATTCGGAATTTTTCCGAATTGCTGATGAAGTTTTGACAGAAAAGTTCGCTCATCATGAATTTCAGATCCATCCCTATACGGATGTTTCACAATTGAAAATGAAATTTGATTTTTCCTGTATAAATTTTTCTTGTGGTTATTATAATTATCATACAATGCACGAGTATGTTGTTGTGGAAGATTTACAGAACTCTATACACACCGCACACGAGATGATAAATAGATTAGGATATACCAAACACAAATATGGACCTCAAGGATACGTTAGGGGTGTTCCCTGGAACTCTTGATAGAACTTTTTGTAATGAATTGATTGATATTTTTGAGAAAAATAAGCAATACCATTATCAAGGGGTAACCGCATCGGGATATGATCCTGGATATAAAGATACGACAGATTTTAATCTATTAGATAATTCTGGTCTTAAAGAATATACTGATCACATCACAAGGATGTCAAATCAGAAAATTGAGGAGTATATCCAACGTTTTCCTCAAAATGATGAATTCAATACTGCACAATACTTGTTTAGATTAGGAACATATTATCCCGTATGGCAATTACAAAAATATAAAAAAAACGAAGGTCATTTTAGAGCTTATCACACTGAGGGTGAGTATTGGGAATTTCATAACCGAATTTTTGCGGTAATGTTTTATTTGAACGATGTCGACAAAGGTGGTGAAACTGAATTCTTGCATTTGGATATGATGGTCAAACCAACACAAGGAACTTTTTTGGTGTGGCCAGCACCTTGGCCCTACGTTCATAGAGGTCACATGCCAATTTCTAACGATAAATACATTTTAACAACTTGGTTGAATCGAAATGAGGAATTTGGTGAATAAATTATTATTGAGGTCATTAGACCTCTTTTTTTTGCCCTAATTTTTTTTGCCCATGAGTAAGAATGATATGATAAAAAGAATTGTTGAAATAGAATACGAACTATTTCTTTCAGTTAGAAATGGACATAAAGCAACCGTTGGTGACCAATACCATGATAAAAGGGTTGAGGCAGCACTTTTACGATGTATGATTTATGGTGAGGATTCAAAGTATTGTGGAAAATAAAAGGGGGTCATTGACCCCCTTCCTTTTACTTGATAACCACTTTTTCATCTTCTACTGAGAGAGTGTACGTACCACCCTCTTTTACGGTGTCAGACAGGACTGATTCGGATACCAAGTCCTCCACCTCATCTTGAATCGCTCGTTTGATGGGTCGGGCACCGTACACTTCATCAAACCCTACTTTTGAGATGTGCTCAACGAGTTTATCGTCAAAGGTGAAGTTTAGTTTCAGATCTCCGAGACGTTTCATCAACTTTTTGAGTTCGATGGATACGATCTTTTTGAGGGATTCCGAATCCAAAGAATTGAAGATAATGGTTTCATCAATACGGTTGATGAATTCGGGTGAGAAGTAATTTTTCATTTCCTTTTTCAGGATCTCCTTCTTTTGCTCTTCTGTTGAGTAAGATGAACCACCGAATCCGATACCGGTACCAAAGTCTTGGAGTTTCTTCACACCAATATTTGAGGTCATGATAATGAGGGTGTTTTTGAAATTGATCTTACGACCCAAAGAATCTGTAAGATGACCTTCATCCAACATTTGAAGAAGGGTATGAAAGATCTCCTTATTTGCCTTTTCAACCTCATCAAATAGAACTACCGAGTAAGGTTTGTTCTTCACCTGTTCGGTGAGTTGACCACCCTCATCATAACCTACGTATCCCGGAGGCGCTCCGATCAAACGAGATACGGTGTGTTTCTCTTGATATTCTGACATATCCACTCGGATTAGGTTGTCGGCCGAACCAAAGATTTGTTTGGCGAGTTGTTTTGCCAAGTGAGTCTTTCCGACACCTGTTGAACCCAAGAAGATAAACGAACCAATCGGTTTGTTGGGGTCTTTGATACCTAAACGGTTACGACGCATTGCTCGAGCAATTTTGCTCACAGCATCATCCTGACCGATAACCTCTTTTTTCAGAGACTCTTCCAAACCAACAAGAGCTGCCTTGTCATCAAGAGATAGTTTATTTACAGGGATTTTGGTCATGGACGCCACAACCGTGAGAACGAGCTCAGGGTCAATTGGTTTCTTGTTTTCAGCCTGTTCTTTTTCAAACTTGGCCTTTTCTTTCTCCAATCGTTCCAAGAGTTTCTTTTCTTTGTCACGGATCTCTGCGGCTTCTTCGTAGTTTTGTTTTTTGACCACATCCAACTTCTGTTGTTTGAGTTCAAGAGCTTTCTGCTTTAGAATCTCAATTGATTCTGGCATTTTGACTTCAACTTGACTACGAGCACCTACTTCATCCAAGATGTCAAATGCTTTATCGGGAAATTCACGATCGGTGATGTAACGATCGGCAAGATTGACACACATCTCCAAGATCTCTTCGGTGTAGAGAACCTTGTGGAAATCTTCATAACGTGACTTTGATTGTTGAAGGATAAGAAGGGTTTCTTCCTTTGAAGGAGAATCAATATTTACCTTTTGGAATCGGCGCTCAAGTGCTCCGTCTTTTTCAAAATTGGTACGATACTCATCAAGAGTGGTTGCTCCAATACATTGAATTTCGCCACGGGCAAGAGCGGGTTTGAAGATGTTGGATGCGTCCATAGAACCAGATGCGTTACCAGCACCTACGATCGTGTGGATTTCGTCAATGAAAACAATTATTTCAGGGTTTTCAGACAGTTCTTCAATGATAACCTTCATACGTTCTTCAAACTGTCCACGATACTTTGTACCGGCAACAATTGAGGTGAGGTCCAAAAGAACGATTCTTTTATCACGAAGATTTCGGGGACAATCACCTTGTACAATTTTATTGGCAAGTCCCTCTACGATAGCGGTTTTACCACTACCGGGTTCACCCACGATAATGGGGTTATTCTTTTTCCTACGGGATAGGATCTGTGCAATTCGGTGAATTTCCATCTCACGTCCGATGACAGGGTCAAGCTTCCCTTCGGCAGCCATCTTGTTTAGGTCTTTGGAGAAGTTATCCAAGACCGGTGTACCACTTTGTTTTTGACGGGATTTTGATCCCTTGTCGTTATCGTCCATTGATTCAATCATGTTATTACTGTTTTTGATTTACACCACAAATATACAATTATTTTTCCAAATACCAATATTGACAATTTGTCAGGTGATAATATTTTTGTTTTGACATTTTGTCAGGATAGATAGTTATTTTGCTATTGGCACATTATTTACTATTATTGGGACAAAGATAAACAATAAAAATCTAAAAAAGAAAATATATGTTTGGAAGAGGTGATTCTTTTGATGACTTGTTCAATGAACTAAACAATATGTTCGGAGGACGTAGTAATCCATTCGGTGGACGATTTGGTATCCACGGAAAAAATAATGTAGAAAAAGGAAAAGATGAAAATGGTGAATGGAATAAAGAAACCTTTACATCTGATGATGGCAAAATTGTCATTACCAGTTTTGTTCGTACCTCAGGATTTGATGACGATATGTTCTTGAATCATTTCAAAAACAAAAAACAAAAAGACGGTGGTGTTGATGGACTCAAAAAAGAACTTCAACGAGCGATTGAAACTGAAGATTACGAATTGGCAATCGCCATCCGTGATAAGATCAAACAACGAGAAAACTCTCAAGAAACAATTGACAAACTTGAGACGGAACTCAAACAAGTAATTTCAGATCACAACTTTGAAAGAGCAATTGAAATCCGAGAAGAACTCAAAAAACTAAAGATGTAATATTTACCAGTATGGTAAATGTAGTGATATCAGTGTTGTTGTTGGGTGCGGCGGTTCTTCTGCTCATATCCGCAAAAACCGAAAAGAAAAGTTGTGGATGCGGGTCGTGCACCTGTAATACAAAACAATAGAACTAACCCCCACCCTAATAAGTGGGAGTTTTTAATTTTTCGTTATATTTATATTATTATGAAAAACATCACAAAAATTTTAATCGGAATTGGTCTTGTAATAGCAGGAGCCATTCTATGGAAAAATTGCTCAACCAGTAATAACTTTCCTCCTGACCCTACTTTCGGAAACACAGGATTCGAAGTTGTA
>Ga0172373_10008023_pt1 | contig 13492 bp, 10 predicted proteins | sample Lak10m_2_FD_114546 | JGI IMG/M metagenome (GOLD analysis project Ga0172373, IMG submission 114546) | Freshwater microbial communities from Kabuno Bay, South-Kivu, Congo - kab_092012_10m | ecosystem: Environmental > Aquatic > Freshwater > Lake | place: Democratic Republic of the Congo... | reverse complement strand
CGTGTACTGCGCGTCGTAGGTGGCCACACCCCAGCCGAGCAGGTAGGCGCTCGAGTCCCAGTTCTGGAACTTCTGCGCGAAGGGGCCAAACGGCATGGCGTTCAGCCTGGCGCGCACACCGAGCTTGGCCCACATGCCCACCACTGCCTGACACACTTCCTCGTCGTTTACATAGCGGTTGTTGGGGCAGTCGAGCGTGAACTCGATACCGTTGGGATAACCGGCTTCGGCGAGCAGCTTCTTCGCGCCGTCGATGTTTGCGGGCGCCACCTTGTCGAGCTCGGCGGTGTGACCGTTCACCCCGGGTGCCACCATGATGGCGGCCGGAATGGATAGGTTGCGCATGATGGTGCGCTGAATCGCCTGCCGGTCGATGGCCATGCTGAGAGCCTGTCGTACCCGAACGTCCTTGAACGGATTCGGGCCTTTTTGACCGTGTTTCAATTCATCGCTTCGGGTGTCGGGCGCGATGAAAATGGTGCGCACTTCAGGCCCATCCAGCACGAACAGATTCTGATTTGACCGCAGCTTCGCCACGTCCTGGGTGGGCAGATCGGTCACGATGTCGACATCGCCCGCGAGCAGGGCTGCGATGCGGGTGGCATCGGCCTTGATGGGCGTGTAGACGATATCGGTGGCGTTGCCCTCGAGCTTGTCCCACCAGGCGGCGTTTGCGCTCATCACGAGTCGCTGGTCGGGCCGCCACTCCTTGATCACATAGGGACCGGTGCCGTTGGTGTTGCGCGAGGCGAAGGTTTCCTCCTTGGCCTTGTAGTCCTGGATGCGATCGGATTTGTTCCTGATCGACCAGTCGCGGCTCATCACATAGAAGGTGGTGAGGTTGTTGAGCAGGGTTGGCACCGGCTTGTCGAGAATCAAATCAACCGTATGGCTATCGACCTTTCGGATTTCCTTGATGCCCGTCACATAGATTTGCATCGTGCCCTGCGGCTGGCGGATGCGTTCAAACGAAAAGATCACGTCGTCGGCGGTGAAGTCGGTGCCGTCGTGAAACTTGATGCCCTTGCGCAGATTGAAACGCCAGGTGGTGGGCGAGGTGGCCTGCCAGCTGGTGGCGAGAGCGGGCTCGACCTGATATTTCTTGTCGTAGCGCACCAGACCTTCGTAGGCGTGGCCGACGATGTTGTTGGTCGTGGCGTGATTCTGCGCATGCGGGTCAAGCGTGAGGATGTCGTTCTGGGCAGCCCAGCGAAGCTGCGCGGCACTGGCTGAACCGGCCGCGATTCCAATCGCGGCACCTACAGCCAGAAGCCGAATTCGGGCGAACAGGCGGCTCGAGTTCAATTGGGTCTCCTTGGATGAAGGGCGGGCTCGTTAGCCTCCCGCCTCTCGTACGATTCTATAGAAAGGGAGCGGCGTCGAGTGATCGGCCTGATTGCACCGGGGCGATTAGCGCCGCGTTGAGGCTCGGCGGGCGCCGACCCGGGCGCGGGGCCGCCCGGGTGGCGGAGCGGGTTCGCATCCCTGGATCAGCGCGCCCGCGGCCCGCATTAGCAGTTTTTCGCCGCGAGAGGAAAGGCGGACGCTCTTGGTTCGTCGATCGCCTGCCCCCGCTTCTGCAAGCAGCACGCCGTCCGCTACGAGGCGGTTGAAGTGCATGCGGACTGCTCGATCGCTGTGATGAAGCTGGGCGAACAGTTGCTTGACGGTGAGGGTTTTGCCCTGATCGTGCTGTACGCAGGAAGCAGCAAGCAGAATATCGATGGGTATCAGACTGTTGTTGGAAGACAGCGCGTCACCCAACAGATGTCGGACGCGAATCAGGGAACGGATTGCCGAGTAGGCCTTTTCGGTATCCATGCAACTCAAGCCAGAAGTGACGGACTCAGGTTACTAATGATTTCTTCATGACTCTACTGGAATCAAGTGCAAAAATTGCCTTTAATTCAACACTGAAGCCGTCTCGGGAATCGCTTCTTGTGTTGGGTCGGATTACGCCCGAGGATGCGCCACGAACCCGAACTCGCGTTCAGGATCTGCGCACGGTGTCACGGCAATGCGATGCGTCCCCAGGATCAACACGGGAGCGTCTGCATCACCGGTATCGTCCAGTTCCAGGTTGCAGGCATCGAGGTCATGCACTGCACCGCATCCGCTGTCAGCCCCAAGCAGAAGTTCACCCGCGGGCCCGAAGGCCGCGCGCCGTACGCCCTCGAAGGGTGTTCCGGTATGGGTGAAGAGCTGTGCGCCGGCGCCGCTACCGATCACGCGTACGACCCATGGCGCGCGGTCGAGTGTCACGAACACCCGCTGCGGCCCGTTTTGCCAGAACCACCGCCCAGACACGTCGTGGCCGTAGTTCCGACCGATGAAGTCGACGATGGCCTGATTGGTAATCGGGCTGCCAGCGCCGTGCGTCTCCTCGTTGAAATCAGGGCGCCCGCGGTCGATCAGCAGCCAGTTGCCGCGCGGATCGAGTCGCAGCCACCCGAACATGGCGGGCACGTCGGGCCACTTCGCCATCGCACGCAGAACCTCGGGATCAAATGAAGAGGTCATCATCGCCCCTCGATCGATCGAAAGAACGACTCCAGGCGAGCCGGTATCCAATGAAAGCGGCCCGGTCCTCCGGGTGAGGGAAATCCGACGTGGCCGCCAGCGGGTGAATAGTCGAGTGTGACGTGCGAGCTCACTTCAGTGTGCGCGGCGAGCGCATGGGTTGGCACGAACGGGTCATTCAGGGCGTTCACGACGAGGGTGGGCACGCGAATACCCCCTAGAAACTGCCGGCAGGAACTGCGGGTCCAGTAGTCGTAGCAGCTGGCAAACCCATGAAGCGGCGCGGTGACCGCGTCGTCAAAGTCGAAGAAATCGCGGGCCGAGCGCACGCGAGCAGCGTCAACCAGACCCGGCCAGCGCTCCAGCATTGCAACGGTTTTGGGTCGGAGGCTGCGCAGGAAGTATTCGCAATAAACGCGGTTGAAGCCGCGCGACAAGGCTTCGGCACCGGCCTGCAGATCCTGTGGAGGACACACAGCCGCCGCAGCCTGCACGAAACCGGCTCCCGAGCCTTGCTCGCCCAGCCACTTGAGGAGCGCATTGCCACCCAGCGACACGCCGGACGCAAAGAGGGGGCGGCGGGGATGGTCGCGATGCAGTCGGCGCAGCATCCAGTCAATCTCGGCTGAATCGCCCGAGTGATAGGCCCGAGGCCTGAGGTTGGGCTCGCCGCTACAGCCGCGAAAATGAATGACGATGGCCTGCCAGCCGATCTGGGTGGCGTGCGCGATCAGCGCCTGGGCGTAGTGGCTGCGCGAGCTGCCCTCCAGGCCATGAAACAGGACCCAGAGCGGCGTGTCCTCGGATGGCGGGGCGGGACCCTGATCGAGGTCGACAAAGTCGTCATCGGGGGTGGTCCACCGTACGCGGGTGAGCGGGGTGGTGGGGCGAGGTGCGGCAAGCGCGGACCAGATGGTCTGCAGGTGCGCGCCCGGCAGCCAGCTTGGCGCGAGGTAGCCAGACAAATTGAACGCAGCGCTTAGTGCAGCACCGCGCCCTGGGGCGCCGTGGCAGCGGGCTCGCCTTCGCCCGCCTGCGAGGCATGGTGAACCAGGATTTTCCAGCCCGACGGGCCTTTCACGAAGACGTTGGTGGCGACGCATTCAACGGCTTCAGCGGCGCGCTCACCGTGCACCGTGATGGTTTCGATGAGGCTGTGCACGGCAAGAACGGCTCCTGCGTGCGAGCGCACGGCCCGAATCGAGACGTCTATCCCTCCGCCCGACAGAATGCCCTCCCACGAGGCGCGCACTGCCTCGATGCCGACATGGCGCGGGCCATTGGGGTGAGCGCAGATCACCTCCTCGTCATCGGCCCACAGCGCCATCATCGCAGCGAGATCGCCCCGCCTCATGGCGTCGTAGAAGGCTTCTTCGACGGCTTCTGCGCTGAGCGGTGCCTGCAGGGAAGGGGGCATGGGTAGAGTGAGGGTTTGGTGAGCTTGCAGCGGCAGCGGTTCAGTGATGACCGCGCGGCGCACTACCGGGTTTGAGCCGGTAGGTGGTGCCGCAATAGGGGCAGCGCGCTTCGCCTGTGGTGGTGACGTCGAGAAACACGCGGGGATGGCCTGACCATACCGGCATGGCCGGATTGGGGCAGAAGGCGGGCAGCGAGGCACCGTCGAGTTCGACAGTGCCTTGCTGTGCAGTGGGCGTGGCAGCAGTAGTCATGATTACTGACCTGGTGATGAGCGCGGTCAGGCGACGGTCGTGAGCCAGTTGGCGTAGCGCGCTGACCGGCCGCCGACCGCATCAAAGAACACGTTCTGGAGCTGCTCGGTGATGGGGCCGCGACGACCACTTCCGATGGTTCGGTCGTCGACCTCGCGGATGGGCGTGATCTCAGCGGCGGTACCCGTGAAGAAGGCTTCGTCGGCGCAATAGACTTCGTCGCGCGTGATGCGCTTTTCGCGCACCTCGATGCCCAGATCACGTGCGATGGTGATGACTGCATCGCGCGTGATGCCGTCCAGACACGACGCGACATCGGGCGTATAGATCACGCCATTTCGAACGATGAACACGTTTTCGCCCGCGCCCTCGGACACGTAGCCTTCAGTGTCGAGCAGCAGCGCCTCGTCGTAGCCATGGGCCGTGACCTCGGCATTGGCGAGAATGGAGTTGACGTAGTAGCCGCTGGCTTTGGCGCGAACCATGGAGATGTTCACGTGATGGCGCGTGTAGGACGAGACCTTGACGCGGATGCCGCGCGACAGGCCGTCTTCACCCAGATAAGCGCCCCAGGGCCAGGCGGCAATGGCCACGTGCACGGTGTTGCCCCGGGCAGAGACGCCAAGCTTGGCCGAGCCTATCCAGGCGATGGGCCGGATGTAGCAGGACGCGAGCTTGTTTTCGCGAACCACATCTTTCTGCGCCTGGGCGATGGTGGCCTCGTCAAAGGGCAGCGCCATCTGGAAGATTTTCGCGGAATTGAAAAAACGGCGGGTATGTTCGGCGAGCCGGAAGATGGCGGTGCCGCCCACTGCGTCGTAGGCGCGAACGCCTTCAAAGACACCCATTCCGTAGTGCAGGGTGTGGGTGAGCACGTGGATCTTGGCATCACGCCAGTCGACCATCTTGCCGTCGAACCAGATCAGTCCGTCGCGGTCGGCCATCGACATGGAGTTCTCCTGGGGAAGTGTCCGGGGCACGCAGCGGGGGGTGAACGCTGCGCAGAGCCACCTATTCTAGCGAAGCCGGTCTCATTCTGTCCTGAAGTGACCGGGGTGGCCGCGTTTCGGCCTGCTAGACTGGGCTCTTCTCTCTTTGGCCCAGGGCTCCCGCCATGCTTGCCACCCTCCGGTTTCAGGTCGGTCTCCTCACGACCCTGCAGGCGCTTCTCCTCGTCAACAACGCCACGCTCATCGCGGTCAATGTGCTGGCAGGGTTGCAACTCTCCAACGACAAGATGCTCGCCTCGATACCGGTCACGTCGTACGTGATTGGCAGCGCCGTCTGGTCGATGCCGGCGGCTGCGGTCATGCGGCGGTTTGGCCGTCGCGCGGGCTACACGCTGGGTTCGGTGGCCGCCATCGTGAGTGCGCTGGTCGCGTTCTGGGCCATGACCATTGAAAGCCTGCCGCTGCTTTGCCTGGGTACCTTTCTCTGTGGCATCTATAACGCGTTTGGGGCGAGTCTTCGCTTTGCCGCGGCCGACGCGGCCGATGCCTATGACCCAGGGTTCAAGACCAAGGCAATTTCACTGGTGCTCACGGGGGGCCTGATAGGCGGCATTCTGGGTCCGGAAATTTCGAAATGGTCGCGCACACTGCTGTCGCACCAGTTTGCCGGCACCTACCTCATGCTGATGGTGTTCGGGCTCATGTCGCTTGCCCTCATCCAGCTGCTTCGCATCACGCCGCCTTCGGGGCCGGTGTTGGGCGGGGAAGCGCGTCCGCTGTCGGTCATCCTGCGTCAGCCCATGGCGATGCTCGCGATTGCCTCAGCCGCGATCTCCTACGGCATCATGAATCTGCTCATGGTGGCAACCCCGCTTGCCATGGAGGTCTGCAGCCTGTCCTTCAACGAAACGGTATTTGTTCTGCAGTGGCACGTCATTGGAATGTTTGCACCGGGGCTGTTCACGGGCGCGCTGATCAGCCGATACGGCATCCTTCCTATCATGGCGATCGGGGTGCTTCTGAACGCTGGCTGCGTGATGGTCGCCCTCTCGGGGGTGGAGCTCATGCACTTCTCGGTGGCGCTCTTTCTCCTCGGGGTGGGCTGGAATTTCATGTACACCAGTGGCACGGCGCTTCTCACCCGCTGCTATCGGCCGGCTGAAAAGAACAAGGTGCAGGGCTTCATGGACATGTGCGTGTTCGGGGTCATGATCACCAGTTCAGCGGCCTCTGGTGCGCTTCTGTTCGTAAACGGCTGGTCGGTTCTCAACCTGCTGTCCCTGCCCTTTGTGCTGGTGTGCCTGGTGGGCGCGGTCTGGGTGGCGCGGCAGACTGGCTGGGGCCTGGGTCGTGTGGCGCGAGCCGCGCCCTGACCTCTGAGGCCCGTGGCAGACCCTCGACAGCGGGGAGCGGCGGCGGCGCGCCGCGCACGTTTCATCGAGGCAGCCTGGCTGTCGGTACCGGGCATGATAGGTACCTTCGTGTGGGGCATCATCACCGGCGTTGCCATGATCCAGTCCGGCATGAGCGTCGCTCAGGCGATAGGCATGACGCTGATTGTCTTTTCCGGCACCGCCCAGCTCGCTGCCTTGCCGCTGATGGTGTCGGGTGCGTCGCTGGTCCTGATTGCGTTCACCACGCTTCTTACAAGCCTTCGCTTCATGGTCTACAGCGCGTCGCTGTCGCGTGACCTGTCGCGGCTCTCGCCGGGCTTGCGCTCGCTGGCGGGCTACCTCACCACCGACTCGGGTCTCGCGGTGTACCAGACCATGTCAGGGCCCGAGCGGCGGGCCCAGCGCACCGCGCTCTTCATGGGACTCAATCTGCCGGTGTGGGCAGCCTGGCAGGTGGGCTCCCTGCTTGGGATAGCGGTCATGGCGTACGTCGAACCCGGACGCGATCTGGCCTTTCTCGGTACGCTGGCTGTGCTCGCCCTGGTTGCCCAGGCCATGAAGGTGAGGCTTGCCTGGCCAGTCGTGATTGCCGCAACGGTGGTGGCGCTGATTGGCGCGGGATGGCCTTACCGCGCGGGGATGCTGCTTGCTGTGGTCGCAGGGGTCGTCACGCCGCTTGTCCTCGAGGCGCGCGCACGCGCGAGGCAGTCGTCGCCATGAGCATGGAATCGGCATACATCTGGATTGCAACGCTGATGCTCGCGCTGATCGTCTTTGCGCTCAGGAACGCATTCCTGTTCGTACCGGCGAGCCTTCGTCCCAGAGGCCTGCTCGAGCGGGCGCTTCGTTACGCACCGCTTGCGGCGCTGACCGCGCTGGTCGCCCCTGAAGTGTTCCGATCCTGGCTGGTTGCGCCGTCGTTCACGCCTGCGCTCCTATTGGATCCGCGCATGGTCTCTGCGATGGTCTTGCTCGCAGTGGTGAGGCTCACGGGGAGCGCGCTCTATGGGCTTCTGGCCGGATCGTTGGCCTTCCTGGTGCTCGGCCGCTGAGTCCAGAGCGTGGCGCCTGATTGGGCGCCAGCCCGCCGTACAGAGCGCCCCCGCTGCAAAGCGCACCCCGCTGCAAAGCGCACCCCCACTGACCAGGGCGCGCTAGCGGCTTTCTCCCGCGGCTGTTTCCAGGGTCTGCTGCCAAAGCGCCCGCACCGATGCCGCCTGCTCGGCAACGACCTCAAGCGACACGCGCGCATATTGGGTGTCATCGAGCCGGAGCTTGTGCTGAAGCTGGCGGTAGCGGCGATAGGCGTTTGCGACCTCTGTCGCGAGCGAAGGCGCGATCAGCCCCGCTTCGGCCGCGCGCCCGAGCAGAGCAATGTTGCCGGCATTGTCGAGCAGCTGGGAATGAAGCCGGGCGTAGGCGAGCACCAGATACTGAACGATGAATTCAATGTCGACCATGCCGCCACGATCGTGCTTCAGGTCGAACAGCTCGCTACGGTTGGGGTGGCCGTCGTGCATCTTGCGGCGCATGGCGATGACCTCGCGCGCCAGATCGCGAGGATCGCGTTCAAGCGAAAGCACGGATCGACGGACCCGCTCAAAGCGCGCACCAAGTGCCGGGTCGCCTGCGGCAAAGCGTGCCCGCGACAACGCCTGATGCTCCCAGACCCATGCCGATTCGCGCTGGTAACGTTCAAAGGCATCGACAGTGGAAACGAGCAGCCCCGCCTGGCCATTCGGTCGCAGCCGTAGATCTGTTTCGAACAGCAGACCCGCTGCCGTGCGTGTCGACAACCAGCCGCCCAGACGCTGCGCCAGAAACGAATACGCCTCGGTGGCGCGCTCATCGTCATTGTCGTAGAGGAACACAAGATCGAGATCTGAGGCGTAGCCGAGTTCCTTGCCGCCCAGCCGGCCATAGGCAATGGCGGCAAATAGCGGCGGATCGCGATAACGCTGGCGCAGCTGTGACCAGACCAGGTCAATCACCAGCCCAAGCACCTGATCCGCGAGCTCACTCAGAAAATCCGAAATGCGTTCGGTGGTGTGGCGACCCTCCAGGTCCTGGACCATGAGTCGAAACACCTGTGCATGGTGGGCCTCGCGCACCAGGTCCATCTGGAGCTCGACGTCAGGCGACTCGCCGATGCGTGCTGCGACCACGCGTTCACGGAGCTGCCTGGCCCAATCGGCGAAATCGGTGCTTTCAAGAAGCTGTCCGTCGAGGAGTTCGTCGAGCACGACCGGATGGCGCATCAGGTAGTCGGCTGGCCATTTGGCCCAGTCCAGCACTCTCAGCACGCGCCCGAAGACAAGCGGATAGCGCGCGAGGAGCGCGACATAGGCGGGTCGCCGGCACACCGATTCAAGCAGCTCGACAAGCCGGATCATGCCCGCGCTACCCGTGCGCTGAGCGATGGCTTCGCTCAGCAGTCGCTCGATGGCTGCCCGGGTGTCGGGACGGGCGGCGGCGTAGCGGCTTCCCTCGCGCAGGAGAGCAATTCGACGGGCAACATCCGGATCATCGGCTGCCTGAACCGCCTCGCCCGCGCCATCCTCGGGGACGGAGGCGCGATCCTTGGGGTCGGGGGCGAGCAGACGCTCAAAGATGCTGGCCACCGCCTGGGTGGCATCCGTGATGGCCTGATCGAAATCGGCGGGGTCCATGCGAAGCATCGCTGCGACGCGTGCCCGTTCGTCAGCCGACCCCGACAGCCGGTGGGTTTGCTCATCTTCGCGGAACTGGAGCGCGTGTTCGGTTCGGCGGAGCAGTTGGTACGCCCTGGCAAGCGTCTCGCACTCCTCCCGATCAAGCACCGAGCGTCGGGCAAGGGTGGCTAGCGTGGCCAAGGTCCTGCGGTCGCGCAGGCCCGGGTCGCGGCCACCGCGGACGATCTGAAACAGTTGTGCGGTGAACTCGATTTCGCGGATGCCGCCGCGCCCAAGCTTGACGTCGCGCGCGGTGAGATCCCGCGCCGAGCGTCGGGCCACTTCCGATCGGATCAGTCGATGCAGGTCGCGAAGCGACGCGAAGGCGTCATAGTCGAGATAACGCCGAAATACGAAGGGCGTGACGATCCGTTCGAGCGAAAGCGCATCTTCCCTGCGGGCCGGCTCGCCGGCCTGCGCGGTGTCTGCAATGACATTCGATTTGAGCCAGGCGAAGCGTTCCCACTCGCGACCCTGCGAGTAGAAATATTGCTCGAGCATGGGTAGCGAAGCCACCAGGGGACCCGAGTCGCCATTGGGTCGCAGCCGGGTATCGACGCGAAACACAAAGCCGTCAGCGGTGATTTCAGAGAGCAGCTCGATGGTGCGGCGCGCGGCGCGATGCATCCATTCGCTGCTGGCAATGACGCGCGCGCCCGCTCCGCCTGCGCTCTGGCCCTCATCGCGAAAAACAAACACCAGATCGAGGTCAGACGACACATTGAGCTCGTCCGCGCCCCCTTTTCCCATTGCCACGGCGAGGAGATCCTGGGGCCGCCCATCGGCATCGAGCGCGACGCCGAATTGCTGCGCAAGCTCGGCCCCGGCCACGCTCATTGCGCAGCCGGTGGTGCGCCGCGCGAGTGCGGTCATGGCCTGACAGACCTCGTCGAGATCGGCGCGCCCGGTGAGGTCGCGCTCCATCAGAATCAGCATCACCCACTGACGAAGGCGCCTGAGCACGCTGGATGCATGCGCTCCGTCGGTCTCTGGCTGCCGACCGTCTGCCTGCCAGTCGAGGAGGGTATCGATTGCCGCGGCAGTGAGCGGAGCAGACACCCGCTCACCGAGGGTTCGCCGAATCGAATCAGGATTGGCGCTTTTGGCCTCGAGCGCGGCAAGCGAGCGGCGAAAGTAGCCGGAGTGGTCTTCAGAGACGAATCGCATGGGCTCAACCCCGAACAGGGTATTCTTCAAAATCCGATGCTACACCCCGCCTTGTCTGTTCCGAGAAGCTGTTGTGCCCCTCCCCGCTGATTCCACCCGGCCATCCATGGCAGAGCTTTCTCCGTCCGGCGGAAACGGGGTCCGACGGGTGGTGGGCTGGGCGGGCTGGCTGCTTCTGGCCATACTGGTACTCACGGCAAGCCTGTGGCTGGTGTTTCGCCACTGGCTGTGGCCGGGCGTTGACCAGTGGCGGCCCCGGATCGAGCAGGCACTGTCGGCTGCTCTTGAGACGCCGGTCACCATCGGAGAACTCTCCTCGGGCTTCGAAGGCTATCGACCGTCATTGCGTGCGCGCGCCGTGCGGATGGGCGCGGGCGCCGACGCTGCGCTGACGGTCGAAGAGGTCTCTGCAGTCTTGTCCCTGCGTGCGCTTGCCCGTGGCGAGGCGGGGTTTGCATCGCTGGAACTGATGCGACCGGTCATTCGTGTCGAGCGCCTCGAGGCAAAGCGGTTTTCGGTGGCGGGCGCGCTGGTCGACCTTGAGCGCACCGGCGCGTCAGACGCACTCGCATGGATACTCGCCAGTCGTTCAATTTCGGTTCGCAATGCCCGCTTCGACTGGCGCGACCGCCTGGGTTCCGAGCCCGCAGTGATTGCAGGCGTTGACCTGCAAAGCACCAGCGATGGCCAGCGGCACCACTTTTCCCTGCGCGCCCCGGCGATGGGCCTGGGGCTGAACGGAATCGAGTTCGCCGCCGACTTCAGCACCCCCACAGCTTCGGATCTTGCCAATTGGAAGACCTGGCGCGGAGAGCTCTATGCCTCGGCGCGCGAGGTCGAATTCGTACCGCTTGTGCGGGTGCTGCGCGGCTGGCTCGCACCCGCGCAGACCGAGCCACAGGTGGTGCAAAGCGGCAGGGGTCCGGTCAAGGCGTGGCTGCGTTTTTCCGATGGGCGCGCGATGGATGGTTTGCTGAAGACAGTCACCGAATCCATCGATCTGCGGGTTGGAAGCGGTCGGATTGCGCTGCGGTCGCTCGCTCTTGAGGCCGTCGGCCGCTTCGATCCCGCGGGCTCCATCTCCATTCATCCACGTAAATTCAGCGCGGTCGACGCTTCCGGATTTACGTTTGCGCTGGATGAGCAGGCCGAGCAGCGAATCATGTTGTCGGGGCAGACACTGCTGCCGGTTGCCGGCCAACTTTCTCTGCGTGGGTTTGATGCCAGCCGACTTCTCGATGCTGCGCGCCGACTGCCGCTCCCTGAGCGATGGCTTGCTCCGTTCTCTCAGATCGCGGTAAGCGGCCGGGTCACCGGTGCCTCGGTGGCCTGGGACACGGCGCTCCCGCACCCCTCGGTCAGCATCGGTTTTGAGCGGCTCAGTGTGCGGCGTATCGAGCGTCGGGGCGCGCCCGCGAGCCGCTGGCCCAGTTTCACGAATCTGAGCGGTAGCCTGGATGTTCAAGGCAACGCCGGGCAACTGCGCCTCGATTCGACCGGGGCGTCGATTCGGCTTCCCGGCGTACTGGCCGAGCCGCAGGTGCCGCTCGCCAGCCTTGCAGGGACCGTCGGCTGGCAGATCGACCCGCGCGATGAAGCGGGTTCTGAGGGGGGCGTCGAGCTTTATGCCGCCGGGCTCAGCTTTTCGAATGCAGACCTGGCGGGCTCCCTCAGTGGGCGCTGGCGCAGCGCTGGTCGATCCGCGCTGGGTGAAGTCGATCTTGCAGCCACCCTCTCGCGTTTGAACCCTGCGCGGGTGGCCGCCTATCTTCCGATCACGATCAATGCGGGCGTGCGCGCCTGGGTAGGGCGAGCGGTCAGCGATACGGGGCGTTCGGAGGCCCGGCTTCGCCTTCGGGGTGATCTGGCTGACTTTCCGTTTCGCGATGCGTCGCTGGGCGATTTCAGGGTGGAGGCAAAGCTCGACCAGGCGGCGCTCGGTTTTCTCCCGCAATGGCCCAGCATCGATCGCATTCGCGGCTCGCTCGTTTTCGAGCGCGCGGTCATGGATCTGAAGGCCGAGTCTGCTGACACCCTCGGGGTCAAACTTCACGACATCAGCGCGCGAATTCCGGACCTCGCCCGCCCGGTCATTGCAATCACGGGTCGGGCGCACGGGCCGCTTCCCACGATGGTGGGCTATGTCCACGCGAGCCCGATCGGTGCCGGCCTTGATCCGCAGGTCAAGACCTGGCAGACCGAGGGGGCGGCGGAGCTCGCACTTCAACTCGATATCGGTCTGGGTCAGGGCGGCACAACCGCTTACAACGGGCGGGTGGTGCTGAACAACAACGAACTCAGCATGGCGCCTGGTGTGCCTGCGTTGACGGGCGTGAGCGGTGAGGTGAGTTTCGACACGCGGGGCATTCGCGCCGAAGCGCTCGCAGGCCGCTGGCTGGGCGGGCCGCTGCAGGCCCGGCTGAGCGCGCCAGCGGGTGAGCCGCTCCGAATCGATGCGCGAGGCACATCGCCTGCGGCGGATTTGTCGGCCTTGTTTCCGTACCGCTGGGGCGATCACTTGAGCGGGCATGCCGACTGGACTGCGAACGTCGATGTGGGTCCTCAGGGCGTACATGGCCGACTTGAATCGCGGCTTGAAGCGATTGGTAGCGCGTTTCCCGCGCCGTTTGCGAAGAAGCCGGGCAGCGCCTGGCCGCTTCATGTCGACTGGGTTCGCCCGCGCGATCCTCAGCGTCCCGATACCGTTCGTGTCAGGCTGCGCGATGACGTCCAGGCGATCTTTGAGCGTTCGGCCCAGCCACAGCGGGCGAGGGCGGTCATCGCAGTCGGTACGGCCGCCCAGCTGCCATCCGAGGGTACGGCGCTTGATCTGCGGATTCCGAACCTCGACGTCGGCGAATGGGAGCGCGCCCTGGCGCCGCAGCCTCCCGATGCGTCGTCGCGCGCGGTGGCCACCCCGGTGCCGACGTCCGGAATCAGCTCGGCCAACACCGCCGCCCCGGGCGCCTTGCCCGAGCCCATCGCCATCGACCGGGTATCGCTGATCACCGATTCGCTGATCGTGGGCGGACAAGACTTCCCCAGCGTGGTGCCGGGTGCGACACGGCTGGACGGTGTGT
>Ga0172373_10008017_pt1 | contig 13498 bp, 7 predicted proteins | sample Lak10m_2_FD_114546 | JGI IMG/M metagenome (GOLD analysis project Ga0172373, IMG submission 114546) | Freshwater microbial communities from Kabuno Bay, South-Kivu, Congo - kab_092012_10m | ecosystem: Environmental > Aquatic > Freshwater > Lake | place: Democratic Republic of the Congo: South-Kivu... | reverse complement strand
GCGCCCCACCCGGCCCGCGGCCCAGCCAGGGAGCACCCATGACCACCGCCACCGCCCGCACCGACTCCGCCCCCATCGACGTCCGCCCGCTCACCGGCGCGCTGGGCTGCGAGATTTACGGCCTCGACCTCGCCAGCCTCACCGACGACCAGTTCCGCCAGGTCCACCAGGCCTTCCTGGACCACCAGGCCGTCATGTTCCACGGCCAGAAGCTCACCCAGCAGCAGTTCGCCGACTTCGGCCGGCGCTTCTCCGAGCTGGAGGTGGAGCCCTTCCTGCCCCACAAGGCGGACGTGCCCGGCGTCTACTACCTGCGGGGCGCGCCGAAGGACTCCAGGACGCTGTCCACCCAGAACCTCGGCTGGCACGCGGACCACAGCTACCAGCAGAACCCGAGCCGCGGCGCGATGCTGTATGCCGTGGACGTGCCGGCGAGCGGCGGCGACACGCTGTTCGCGAGCAACTACCTCTCCTACGAGACGCTCTCGCCCGCCATGCAGGCGTTCCTGGAGGACAAGGTGGGCGTCCACGACGTCCTGCAGTACGCGCTGAACTCAGGCCACGCTTCCACGGCCAGCGTCCAGGCCATCGAGGTGCTGCGGATGATGCGCGAGCGCAATCCGCAGGTGGAACACCCGCTGGTGTGCCGCCACCCGGAGACGGGCCGCAAGATGCTGTACCTGAACTGCGCCTGGACCACCGCCATCAAGGGCCTCACCCAGGCCGAGAGCGACGCGGTGCTGGGCATGCTCAAGCGCCACTCCGTGAAGGACGTGTTCTGCGCGCGCTTCCGCTACCGCCCGGGCTCGCTGATGCTGTGGGACAACCGCGCCGTCCAGCACAGCCCGAACTCGGACTACACCGGCAAGCGGCTGATGTGGCGGCTGGCCCTGCACAGCAGTTGGGTGCCGGGGACCTGACGACGGGCGTGGCGGGGGCTCGAGCGGGCGGGGCGCTCCTCCCTCGTCGGGAAGTCTTACTCCTCGGGAGGAGGGCCCCGCCCGCTCAAGCCTGACACCGCCGCGGGGTGTCAATTTCTCAAATATCTAATTTTAAAGTGCTTGTTACTGTCTATTAGGGACTGACAACCTGGTGCCAACTCCAGGGACGACCGGAGGGGGTCGACGCCCGGCCGGGCGCTCCGGGGCGACTCGCCAGGGGCTGCATCCGGGGCGACCAGGGGGGCGAAACCCGTCGCGAGGGCGGTGCACGCCCGGGATGGGCGCAGGATGGCGGTGACGGGACAACACTTCGGCTTCATCGGCCTCGAGCCCGGCGTCCTGCGCCGCCATGTCGGGGTGCTGCTCTACGCCGCCTTCGTCACCATCGGGCTGGCCACCTTCGATGCCTTCGCCACGCCCTACGTGCTGTCCACCAACGTGGGCATCCCCATCGAGGAACAGGGGTCGGTGGTGGGGCGGCTCAACGTCTACACCGAGATCGTCCTCCTGATGGTGTTCGCGCCCTTCGGCGTGCTGGCCGACCGGATCGGGCGGCGCGCCGTGTACGCGTTCGGGTTCTGCGCCCTGGCGGCGGGCTACAGCCTGTTCCCCTACGCCGGCAGCGAGGCGGAGCTCGCGCTCGCCCGCGTCGTGTACTCCATCGGGCTCGGCGCCGTGACCGGCATGCTGGCCACGCTGCTCGGCGACTACGCGGTGGCCGAGGACCGCGGCAAGCTCGTGGGCGTCACGGGCATCCTCAACGGGCTGGGCGTGGTGTCCGGCGCCGTGCTGCTCGGCCGGCTGCCCAAGGTGTTCGCCGACATGGGCTACGACGAGTTCACCGCCGGCCAGTACACCCTGTTCATCGTCTCCGGCCTGTGCCTGCTCTCCGCGGTGGTGGTGGGCTTCGGCCTGCGCGCCGGCACGGTGGTGGAACGGGCGGCGCGTCCGTCGGTCCGCGACCTGTTCCGGGCCGGCTACGAGTCGGCGCGGGACAACCCGCGCATCGCGGTGGCCTACGCCTCGGCCTTCGTCGCGCGCGGGGACTTCGTCGTGGTGGGCACCTTCCTCGTGCTGTGGGGCAAGGTCGCAGCCACCGGCGAGGGCATGGACACGGCCGCGGCCATCGACGCCGGCCGCGTGCCGTTCGTGATCGCCCAGTCCACCGCCCTGCTGTGGGCCGTCGTCGCGGTGTTCCTCGTGGACCGCTTCCACCCGATGAGCGGGCTCGCCGCCTGCATGGGCCTCGCGGCCGTGGCCTACCTGCTGCTGCTCTTCGTGGACGACCCGCTGGCGGCCTCGGCCGTGCCGTTCTTCGTGCTGCTCGGCATCGGCCAGATCAGCGCGTTCCTCGGCTCCCAGACGCTCATCGGGAAGGAGGCGCCGGCCGCCTCCCGGGGTTCCGTCATCGGCGCCTTCGGCCTGGCCGGCGCGCTGGGCATCCTGGTGACCAGCGGCGTGGGCGGGCACCTGTTCGACGCCATCGACCCCCGGGCACCCTTTGCCCTGCTGGGCCTCATGAACCTGGCCGTGTTCGTGGCGGCCGTGGCCGTGCGCCTCTTCGCGCCGCCCGCCCGCCCCATGGCACGCGCACCCGCGGCCGCGCTATAGGCGGCCCGCGGCGGTAACATCTTGACCATCCTCACGGGAAGCGACCCATGTACATCAACTTCTGGTACCCCATCTGCACCTCCGCGGAACTCACGCCCGCGGCACCCCTCCGCGCCCAGGTGCTCGGCCTGCCCTTCGTCGCCTTCCGCGACGCCGAGGGCCGGGCCAGCGTGCTCTCCGACACCTGCGTCCACCGTGGCGGCGCGCTGGGCGCGGGCAAGGTGGTCAACGGCCGCGTCGCGTGCCCCTACCACGGGTGGCAGTTCGACGGCAGCGGCCGCTGCACCCACGTCCCCTCGCTCGGCAAGGATGGCGCCATCCCGGCCCGCGCCAAGGTGGACGCCTACCCGGTGGAAGAGCGCTACGGCATCGTCTTCGCGTTCCTGGGCGACCTGCCGGAGTCCGAGCGCTGCCCCCTCTTCGAGGTGAAGGAGTGGGGCCAGCCGGGCTGGCGCGACAGCGGGCTCGTCGTCCTGGAGGTCGACGCGTACTACGAGCGCTCCATCGAGAACGGCCTGGACCCGGCCCACAACGAGTTCGTCCACGACCTGCAGGGCAACATCAAGTTCCGGCCCGACCGCATGCGGCTGTCCGGGGACGAGTGGTCCAGCACGGTGTTCGTGAAGATGGACCCGCCCAACCGCGCGAAGACGCAGCTCAACGACCTGCGCAACGAGGCATCGCTGGAGGACTTCGGCGCGAGCACCTTCCACCACGGCGCCAACACGCTGGTGACGCGCATCAACCTGTCGGCGGAGAACTCCTTCGTCCAGTACTTCTTCGAGCAACCGGTGGACGGCAACCGCACCCGGATCTTCTTCATCAACATGCGCAACTGCATGCTGGACGACCCGAGCGACCAGCGCATCCGCAAGATCAACCTTGCCATCGCCGACGAGGACATCCGCGTCATCACGAAGCTCAACCCCGTGCGCACGCCGGAAAGCTCCACGAAGGAACTGCTGGTGGTGGGCGACGAGTGCATCGGCGCCTATCGCCGCAAGCTCGACGAGTGGGAGCGCCGCGGCTGGCGCATCGACCGCAAGAAGCTGCGCGACAACGCGGGCGACGTGGCCTACGCCATCCCCTGCCCCGCGCGGCGCGAGTCGAAGAACTGGGTGCTGGACGCGGTCCCGCTCGTGCCCGCCGACCCGGCCGTGGCGGCGCGCGGCGGCGCGAGCGCGGCGGCCGGCTGACGCCGGCCGGCCCGCTCAGCGGTTGTTGTAGCGGTTGAGGTCGAAAATGCCGGCCTCGACGGGCTCCAGGCGCCGGTACTCGGCCTGGAACCAGTCGGCCGTCTCCCAGAACCGCGGGTTCGTGCGGCGCATGCCGTAGCGGGCGACGAAGCGCTCGTAGTCGTCGCGGTCGGCGATGGCCGCGAACTCGGCCGCGAAGCCGTCGATCCCCGCGGCGTCCACCTCGAGGAAGAAGTTCGGGTAGCTGGCGACGAAGCCGGGCAGCACCGTGAGGCGGTCGTCGTCGGGTGAGCGCGCGTCCTCGTTCTCCAGCATGGAGGTGAGGTTCGCGTAGCCCTTGTCCAGCACGAGGCTGAAGGCGCGGTCCGCGCCGGGACCCGCGGCGTCGCGCACCCGCAGGAAGGCCACGTCGGGCAACGCGGCCAGCTGGCGGCCCGTGAGACCGCGCATCCGGCGCAGCGCCGCCTCGACGCGGGCGCCAGCGACGGCGGCAGCCGGCGCGCCGGCCGCGCGGTTCAGGCGGTCCGTGCCGGCGAGCGGGCCGAGGCGGCCGATCAGCCCGTCGTAGAACTCGCGCTGCGGGTCCGCCGTGCGGTAGCCCGTCACCGACTCCTTGCTCAGCCACTCCATGGGCTCGGCGAACTGCTCCTCGCGGCGCTTGCGGATCCCCTGGTACCAGCCGTCGCGGATCGCGCGGCGACGCTCCGCCGGCAGGAACGCGAGGAAGTGGTCCTCGCCCTCCATGCGCAGGAAGTCCATGACGACGCGCGTGGAGAGCTGGTGGCCGAGGTTGCCGTACACGTCGAAGCCCGCCACCAGCAGGTAGTGGATCCGCTCCAGCAGCGGGTAGTCCATGATCCAGGCGGTCTCGGGGTAGTCGCCCTGCAGCCCGTAGGCGACGAAGGCGCTGTCGGTGTGGCGCATGATGGTGAGCGCCGCGTTGGGGTTCGTGCCGTCGCCGTCCCAGACGAAGCCCAGCGCCTGCTTGAGTTCCACGGCGCGGAAGTCCTCGAACCAGGCCTGCTTGGCCTCCAGGTAGGTCTTCTGACCCTTCCAGTACGTCGTCCAGATCTTCAGGACGTTCATGGAGCCGGCGTCCGAGGCCGGCAGCGCCAGGTAGTCGGCCATGGCGGCGACGTCGGCGTCGCGGTCCGGCCGCAGGCGCTGGTCGGGGGAGAAGAAGAACACCCAGAACCGGTCGTCGATGACGTTCAGGGCCACCTGCCCGCGGCACACGGGCCCCTTGATGAAGCCCTCTATGAAGAAGCGCGCGTCGTCCAGCAGGAACCGGTAGCGCGAGTCCACCGGGATGTCGACGAACGCGCGCAGTGGGTTGGACGCCACCTCGGGCGCCCAGGACGGCAGCGCCTTCACCTCGTAGTCGGGCTCCAGGAACAGCGCCCGGTAGCGCGCCATGCGCGCGTCCGACCACTCGTAAAGCACGTGGTCCTTGGCGACGACGCTCTGGGTGTCCAGTCGCAGGCGGTACCAGAACGGCCGCGGGCCGGGGTCGTCGAAGGGTCGCACGGTGGGGACCTCGTCCACGGTCTCGCCGGGCGGCGAGTACGAGCGCACGAGGCGGTAGAACTCGCGGTCCGGGGTGCCGGCGAGGTGCAGGTGGCCCAGGAACAGGTGCTCGTAGAGGTAGCGGGACATCAGCCGCTCGCGCGGCGTCGGGCCGTTGAGGAAGGCCTCCCACGCGGTGACCTGGGGCAGCGCCGCCGCCGAAGGCCCGGCCGGCGCCGGCCCCGGCGCGCCCTGGGCGAGCCAGCGCACCAGGGTGCGGTACTCCGGCTCCGCGAGGTTGGGCATGCCGTAGGGCATGCCCCACAGGGGGTTCTTCTCCGCGAACTCGTCGAACTCCGCCTCCGTCGGGCAGGTCTGCTCGCGGTCGAGGTCCACGGTGACCGCGTCGGGCAGCATGCCGGTCAGCGGCTGGGGGTTGAGCTGCTTCAGCCGCAGCATGCGGTAGAGGACGGAGTCGGCGAGCCGGCCTTCCGCCGTCGCGGCGCCGTCCTGGAGCACGGGGTGGAAGCCCTGCGCGCGCCAGTCGGCCTCGGTGCGGCCGTCCACGAACAGCCGCGTGGGGGCCGCCGCGCGGATGCGCTCGCCGTCGTACACCTTCACGGGGCTCGCGCCGCGCACCAGGCCCTCGTGGGCGGAGAGCTTGAGCTGGCAGGGGGCGTCGTAACAGGCGTGGCAGACCACGCAGCGCCCCTCGATGACGGGCTTCACGTCGCGGTCCCAGGTGACGGGGGCGCTGCCCGCGTCCAGCAGCACGTCGTAGTCCACCACGGCCTGGTCGGCGGTGACGGAGGGCCGGCCGGCGGGGATGCAGGACGCGACACCCAGCGCCGCGAGGGCGAGGAGCAGCGGCAGGGACCGGCGGCGGCCGGCAACGCGATCAGGGACGGTTTCCATGGGGCGAGTGTAACGGCCGCGCCGCCCGGCCCGGCGGGCGGGAAACCGCCGCGGCCCGCGCGACGAAACAGCCGGGGCCAACGTGACCGGAAGGGGAGCTCGCAGCCTGTCGGCCGGGCCGTGGCCATGAGCGCCCGGGCGCCGCCATGGCAGCATGAACGCCGCTAGAATGATGCCCATGCACCCCGTCATCCGTCCCCCTGCCGGCACGGTCCGGCCGGCCGCTCCTGTCCCGGTCCTGGCCCTCGCCCGCGCGATCGCCATCGCCTCCCTGGTCACCGCCTGCGGCGGCGGCGAGCCCCCGCCCGCGCCGGCGCCCACCGCGAACATCACCGTCACCACGACGGCACCCGCCAGCCACAGGCTGGACCGGGCGATCACCGTCTCGGGCTCCGTGGCCGCCTGGCAGGAGATGTCCCTCGGCGTGGAGCTCACCGGCAACCGCATCGCCGAGGTGCTGGTGGACGTGGGTGACCGGGTGCGCGCGGGCCAGCCCCTGCTGCGCCTGGATGCGCGGACGCTGGAGGTCCAGGCCCGGCAGGCCGACGCGGCCGTGGCCCAGGCGAAGGCCAACCTCGCGCTGGCGCGGAGCGAGAGCGCCCGGGGCGAGCAGCTGCTCGCCCAGCGGCTGGTCTCCACCGCGGATGCCGACGAGCTGAAGGCGAACCTGATCCGTGCCGAGGCGCAGCTCACCACCGCGGAGGCCGACCGCGACGCCGCGCGCCTGCGGCTCGGCTTCGCGACGCTGGTGGCGCCGCAGCCCGGCATCATCTCCGCCCGGGAGGTGCAGCCGGGCCAGGTGGTCTCCGCCGGCACCGAGCTGCTGAAGCTCATCCGCGACGGCCGCCTGGAGTGGCGCGCCGACCTCGCGGAGAAGGACATGACGCGGGTCCGCGAGGGCACGCCCGTGGAGCTGACGGGCCCCGACGGCCAGCTGGTGCGCGGCCGCGTCCGGGCCGTTTCCCCCGCCCTCAACCCCGAGACCCGCACGGGCCTGGTCTACGCCGACCTGCCCGAGCCCGGGACGCTGCGCGCGGGCATGTTCGCCCAGGGCCGCATCGTGCTCGGCAGCGACGAAGCCACCGTCCTGCCGCGCGAGGCCGTCGTGTACCGCGACGGCCTGCCCTACGTGTTCGTCGTCACGCCGGGCGGCGACACCGCCGCGAAGGCCGTGCAGCGGCGCATCGACGTCGGCATCCAGCAGGAGGGCCTGGTGGAGGTCACCGGCGGCGTGCAGGCCGCCGACCAGGTGGCGGTGCGCGGCGCCGGCTTCCTGAGCGACGGCGACCTGGTGCGCGTCGCGCCCACCGCGACGGCGCAGGCCGGCAGCGCCCCGGCGGACACCGCGCCGTGAACTTCTCGCGCTGGGGCATCGCCAACCCGGTGCCCGCCACGCTGGTGTTCGTCGTGCTGTGCGCGGTGGGCATGTGGGGCTGGGGCAAGCTGCCCATCGCCACGCTCCCCGACCTGACGCCGCCCGAGATCACGGTCAACGTCACGCTGCCGGGCGCCAGCCCGAGCCAGCTCGAGGCCGACGTCACCCGCAAGGTCGAGGACGCCGTCGCCGGCATCGCCAACATCGACAAGCTGCTTTCCAACGTCAGCGAAGGCCAGTCGCGCACCCGCATCCTGTTCGAGCTCGGCAGCGACCTCGATGGCGCGCTCGAGGAAGTGCGCGACGCCATGGACCGGGTGCGACCGGAGCTGCCGCCGGAGATCGACGAGCCGCAGATCAAGCGCGTCACCGTCCTCGGACCGACCATGCTCACCTACGCGGTGCAGTCGGACCGGCTGTCCATCAGCGAGCTGAGCTGGCTCGTGGACGACACCGTCAAGAAGGCGCTGTTCGGCGCGGCCGGGGTCGGCACCGTATCGCGCATCGGCGGCCTCGAGCGCGAGGTGCGCGTGGACCTGCGCCCCGACTCCCTGCAGGCCTTCGGGCTCACGGCCGGCACCGTGTCCTCGCAGCTCGCGCGCATCCAGGTGGAGCGGGCCGGCGGCCGCACGACCGTCGGCGGCGGCGAGCAGACGGTGCGCACCATCGCGACGGTGCGCAGCGCCGCGGAGCTGGCCAACTTCCCGATCTCGCTGCCCGATGGCCGCTCGGTGCGGCTGTCCTCCATCGCCACGGTCACGGACGGCCACGCGGAGGCGCGCGACCTCGCCCTGCTCAACGGCACGCCGGTGGTGGGCTTCGGCGTGCAGCGCGCGGTGGGCACCAGCGAAGTGGCGGTGGGCCAGGAAGTCCGCGACCGCATCATGGAACTGGAGCGCCAGCACCCGGACGTGCGGTTCATCGAGGTGAACTCCACCGTGGAGGAGGCCAAGGCCTCCTACGACGCGTCCATGACGATGCTGGCCGAGGGCGCGCTCCTGGCCGTGCTGGTCGTCGGACTGTTCCTGCGCGACCTGCGCGCCACGCTGATCTCCGCCCTCGCGCTGCCGCTGTCGATCATCCCCACCTTCGGCGTGATGTACCTCTTCGGCTTCAGCCTCAACCTGCTCTCGCTCCTGGCCATGGCCGTGGTCATCGGCATCCTGGTGGACGACGCCATCGTGGAGGTGGAGAACATCGCCCGCCACCGCAACATGGGCAAGTCGCCGGTGCAGGCTGCCGCGGAGGCCGCGGACGAGATCGGCATCGCGGTGATCGCCACCTCCGTCACGCTGACGGCCGTGTTCGTGCCCGTCGCGTTCATGCCCGGGCAGATCGGGCAGTTCTTCCGCGAGTTCGGCTGGACCGCCGCGGGCGCCGTTCTGTTCTCGCTGCTGGTCGCCCGGCTGCTGACGCCCATGCTCGCCGCCTACTTCATGACCGGCCCGCCGCGCGACCATGGCGAGCCGCGCTGGCTGAAGCGTTACCTGCACTGGGTGGAGGTCGCGCTGGACCACCCCGGGCGCACGCTGGCCATCGCCCTGGGCGTGACGGTGTTCTCCATCGCGCTGGTGCCGCTGATCCCCACGACGTTCGTGCCGCCGAGCAACCAGAACCGCACGACGCTGCAGATCGAGCTCGCGCCGGGCGCGCAGCTGGCCGACACCACCGCCACGGCGGAGCAGGCGCGCGAGATCCTGCGGGGCATCCCCGAGCTCGTCAGCGTGTTCGTCCGCGCCGGGTCCGTACCCTCCGGCGGCTACGACGGCAACGCGGTGGGCGACGTGCGCAAGGCGCTGCTCACCCTCGAGTTCACCGCGGACCGCAAGCGGACGATGCCCGAGCTGGAACTCGCTGTGCGCCGCGAGCTGCAGGACCTGCCGGGCGTGCGCGCGAGCTTCACCGCCCAGGGTCCCGGCGACCGGCTCGAGCTGGTGCTCGCCGGCCGCGACCCCGTGACGCTGGCCAGCACGGCCCAGCGCATCGAGTCCGCCATGCGGGGCGTGCCGGGCCTGAGCGGCGTGCAGTCGGGCGCCTCGCTGCTGCAGCCGGAGATCGTGATCGTCCCCGACCCGGCCCGCGCCGCGGACCTGGGCGTGTCCACCGTGGACATCGCCGAAGCGGCACGCATCGCCACGACCGGCGACTTCCGCCGCAACCTGCCGAAGCTCAACCTGGCCGAGCGGCAGATCCCGATCCGCGTGCAGGTCGGCGAGGCCGCGCGCACGGACTCCTCGCTGCTCAGCCTGATGCGCGTGCCGTCCCGAAATGGCGGCTCGGTGCCACTCTCGGCAGTGGCGGAGATCCACGAAAGCAGCGGCCCGGCGGTGATCGACCGCTACAACCGCGAGCGCAACATCAAGATCTCCGGTGAGCTCAACGGCAACCCGCTGGGCCCCGTGCTGGACCAGGTGCGCGCCCTGGCCGAGGTGCAGAACCTGCCCGCCGGCGTGCGCATCATCCCCGGCGGCGACGCCGAGGCGTTCGGCGACCTGCTGCTCGGCTTCACGCTGGCGATGCTGACCGGCATCCTCAGCGTCTACGTCGTGCTGCTGATGCTGTTCAACAGCCCGTCGCTGCCCTTCGTGATCCTGGCCGCAGTCCCGCTGTGCGGCGTCGGCGCGTTCGGCGCGCTGCTGGTCACGGGCTACGCGCTGTCGCTGCCCTCGCTGGTGGGCCTGCTGATGCTCACCGGCGTGTCCACCAAGAACTCCATCCTGATCGTGGACTACGCGCTCATCGGCGAGCGCGCGGGCCTGCCCCGGCACGAGGCGATCATGGACGCCTGCCGCAAGCGCGCGCGGCCGGTGATCATGACGACGCTGGCCATGGGTGCGGGCATGCTGCCGGTGGCGTTCTCGCTGGCCGCCGACGGCAACTTCCGCGCGCCGCTGGGCATCTCGGTCATCGGTGGCCTGATCACCTCCACCGCCCTGTCGCTGGTCGCGGTTCCCGCCACCTACTGGCTGATGCGCGAGGGCCTCGACCGCCGCCGCGCGCGGCGCGAGGCGCGGCGGCAGGCCCGCGCCACGGCGCAGGCGGCCTGACGCGACGCCCTCCCCGCGCCCGCCTTCCGGGCGGATACGCGGGATTCCCGGCGCCGGCCCGCGCGCCCGCGTGCCTATAATCGCCGGATGACCACACCCGGCCGCCTCGTCCTCGTCGACGGATCCTCCTACCTCTACCGCGCGTTCAACGCGCTCCCGCCGCTGGTCAGCAGCCACGGCGAGCCCACCGGGGCCGTCCTCGGCGTGCTGAACATGCTGGCGCGGCTCATGCGGGAGGAGTCGCCGGCGCTCGTCGCCGTCGTGATGGACGCGCCGGGCAGGACCTTCCGCGACGAGCTGTTCGCCGAGTACAAGGCCCACCGCCCGCCGATGCCCGACGAGCTGAAGTCCCAGGTGCAGCCGCTCATCGCGGCGGTGGAGGCGCAGGGCATCCGCCTGCTGCGCATCCCCGGCGTCGAGGCGGACGACGTCATCGGGACGCTGGCCCGGCGCGCGGCGGACGCCGGCATCGACACGCTGATCTCCACGGGCGACAAGGACATGGCCCAGCTGGTCGGGCCGCACATCACCGTCGTGGACACCATGGCCGGGCGCACCTACGACCGCGCCGGCGTCATCGCCAAGTTCGAGGTCGCGCCCGAGCAGATCGTGGACTACCTCGCGCTGGTGGGCGACAGCTCGGACAACATCCCGGGCGTGCCGAAGGTCGGCCCCAAGACGGCGGCGAAGTGGCTGCAGGCCTACGGCACGCTGGACGCGCTGGTGGCGAAGGCCGGCGAGATCCCCGGCAAGGTCGGCGAGAGCCTGCGCGAGAACCTCGGCGTGCTGGAGCTCTCCCGCCAGCTCGCGACCATCAACTGCGACCTCGAGCTCGCGCTGGCGCCGGCGGACCTCGCGCCGCGGCCGCCCGACGTGGAGGCGCTGCGCGCGCTGTACTCGCGGCTCGAGCTGCGCAGCCTGCTGAAGCAGCTGCCCGGCGCCGTGGCGGACGGCGAGGCCGCGGGCAACGCGGCCAGTGCCGACGCCGCCGCCCCCGCGCCCGCCGCCGGGCGCGTGACCGGGACCTACGAGGCCGTGCTCACGCCCGCGGACCTGGAGCGCTGGCTCGCGAAGCTGGACGGCGCGGACCTGGTGGCCTTCGACACCGAAACCACGAGCCTCAACTACATGGAGGCGGAGCTGGTGGGCCTCTCCTTCGCCGTGACGCCCGGCGAGGCGGCCTACGTGCCCGTGGCCCACCGCTATCCCGGCGCGCCGGACCAGCTGCCCCGAGACCTCGTGCTGGGGCGGATGAAGGCGTGGCTCGAGAGCCCCCGCCACGGGAAGGTGGGCCACCACCTCAAGTACGACGCCCACGTGCTGGCGAACCACGGCATCCGGCTCGCCGGCATGCGCTTCGACACGATGCTGGAGTCCTACGTGCTCGACTCCACGGCGACGCGCCACGACATGGACTCCGTGGCCCGCCACTACCTGCACGTCGAGACGATCCACTACGAGGACGTGGCCGGGAAGGGCGCCTCCCAGATCGGCTTCGAGGACGTGGCGCTGGAGCAGGCAACGGCCTACGCCGCCGAGGACGCCGACGTGACCCTGCGCCTGCACGGCGCGCTGCGGCCGCGGCTGGAAGCGGAGCCGGCGCTCGCGGCGCTGTACCGGGACATCGAGCAGCCGCTGGTGAAGGTGCTCCTGCGCATGGAGGAGCACGGTGTGCTGGTGGACGCCGCGCTGCTGCGGGAGATGAGCCGCGAGTTCGCCGGCAAGATGGCGGAGATCGAGGCGGAGGCGCACCGCGTCGCGGGCCGCAGCTTCAACCTGGGCTCGCCCAAGCAGCTGCTGGAGATCCTCTACGTCGAGCAGCAGCTGCCGGTGCTCGCGAAGACGCCCAAGGGGCAGCCCTCCACCGCGGAGGACGTGCTGGAGGAGCTGGCCGCGGACTATCCCCTGCCGCGGCTGATCCTCGACTTCCGCGCCATGCAGAAGCTGAAGTCCACCTACACCGACAAGCTGCCGCTGCAGGTGTGCGGGCGCACGGGGCGCATCCACACGTCCTACCACCAGGCCGTCGCGGCGACGGGCCGGCTGTCCTCCGCGGACCCGAACCTGCAGAACATCCCGATCCGCACGGAGGCCGGCCGGCGCATCCGCCAGGCCTTCATCGCGCCGCCGGGCCACGTGCTGGTGGCCGCGGACTACTCCCAGATCGAGCTGCGCATCATGGCCCACATCTCCGGGGACGAGGGCCTGCTGCGGGCCTTCGCGCAGGAGCAGGACGTCCACCAGGCCACGGCGGCCGAGGTGTTCGGCGTGGAGCCGGCCGTCGTCACCACCGACCAGCGCCGCTCGGCCAAGGCCATCAACTTCGGCCTGATCTACGGCATGTCCGCCTTCGGACTCGCTCGCCAGCTCGGCATCGGACAGAAGGAGGCCCAGGGCTACGTGGACCGCTACTTCGCCCGCTACCCCGGGGTGAAGGCCTATATGGACCGCACCCGGCACGAGGCCCGGGAGCGCGGCTGGGTCGAGACCGTGTTCGGCCGGCGGTTGTATCTGCCCGACATCAACGCGCGCCAGGCCGCCCGCCGGCAGTACGCCGAGCGCAGCGCCATCAACGCCCCGATGCAGGGCTCGGCCGCGGACATCATCAAGAAGGCGATGCTGGCCGTGGACGGCTGGATCGGCCGGGAGGACGTCGCGGCCCGGATCATCCTGCAGGTCCACGACGAGCTGGTGCTGGAAGTCCGCGAGGACGCGCTGGCGGCGGTGCAGCGCGCATTGCCGGACCTGATGGCCGGGGCTGCCGCGCTGCGGGTGCCCCTGCGGGTGGACATGGGGACCGGGGCCAACTGGGACGAGGCCCACTGAACGCTGCGGGGGCGAACCCCGCCGCGGGAACTTTCCGGCGGACTGCGGCTCTCATGCCACAGATGGCGTGAAGACCATCTC